>QWCH01000706.1_pt1 | contig 78440 bp, 63 predicted proteins | sample 1972671 | NCBI WGS metagenome assembly QWCH01 (sample SAMN09866713, study PRJNA288562) | Human gut metagenome isolate term3_stool, whole genome shotgun sequencing... | isolation source: gut | host: Homo sapiens | place: USA: California
TCTTCCTCGATGCGGATGAGCTGGTTGTACTTCGCAATACGGTCGGTACGGCTCATAGAACCAGTCTTAATCTGACCTGAGTTAGTAGCAACGGCAATATCAGCAATCGTTGTGTCCTCGGTCTCTCCTGAACGGTGAGAAGTAACTGTGGTGTAACCAGCACGGTGAGCCATTTCAATAGCCTCCAATGTTTCGGTCAACGAACCAATCTGGTTAACCTTGATCAAGATAGAGTTGGCAGCACCCATCTTGATACCCTTCTCCAAGAACTTCGTGTTGGTTACAAACAAGTCGTCACCAACCAACTGACAACGGTCGCCAATCTTCTCGGTCAGCTTCACCCAGTTGTCCCAGTCGTTCTCATCCAAACCGTCCTCGATAGAGTCGATAGGATATTTTGTAATCAGTTCTTCCAAGTAAGCAATCTGCTCATCAGCGGTCAGCTTCTTACCATTAGGATCCTTTGGCATGCCACTCTTCAACTGACGATAGTCGTAGAACCACTCACCGTTCTCCTGAACAGCAAACTCCGAAGCAGCGCAGTCCATGGCAATCTTCACATCCTTGCCTGGCTCATAACCTGCATCCTTAATAGCCTGAATGATAGAATCCAAGGCATCTTCAATACCATCGAACTTAGGAGCGAAACCACCCTCGTCACCTACAGCGGTAGACAAGCCGCGCTTCTTCAACAACTTTGCCAAAGCGTGGAATACTTCTGCACCCATACGAATGCCTTCTTTGATAGAAGGAGCACCCACAGGACGAATCATAAACTCTTGGAAAGCAATAGGAGCATCAGAGTGTGCGCCTCCGTTGATGATGTTCATCATTGGAACGGGCAACGTATAAGTGTTGACACCACCGATATAGCGATATAGTGGCAAGTGAAGAGCTTTGGCTGCCGTGTGTGCAACTGCCAAGCTAACACCCGAGATAGCGTTAGCACCCAACTTGCTCTTGGTAGGCGTACCGTCCAAGTCAAGCATCTTATAGTCTATCTTGCGCTGTTCTAATACGCAGCAACCTTTCAATGCTGGAGCAATGATGTTGTTCACATTCTCTACGGCCTTTAATACACCCTTGCCACCATAGCGAGCTTTGTCGCCATCGCGCAACTCCAAGGCTTCGTTTTCACCCGTAGATGCACCAGATGGTACGCTGGCACGACCCATCACACCATTTTCCAATGTTACCTCAACCTCTACTGTAGGATTACCACGAGAGTCAATAATCTCTCTTGCGTGAACTTTTTCAATTACCATAATTAATTATTTATTTTGAATGAATAATATCTCTGAATTCATTGCAAAGATAACGATAATTAAGGAATTCACCAATACAGAGATATGAAATAATGTGAAATGAACAACATTGAGCTTTGAATATTGAACATTAAGATTTGAACTGTCAACTTAAAAACTTAAAAACTCGTCAACTTGTCAACTCGTCAACTTGTGAACTTGTCAACTCGTGAACTCGTCAACTAAAAACTTAAAAACTTAAAAACTCATCAACTCACAAACTTACACAAACACTGCTCCCGCAGAACTTCACATGAAGTCTGCGGGAGCAAAGTAATATATGTTTGTTCAATTGAGCTTACTCAATGACAATCTTTGAGGTCTGCACATTCGTGCCGTCAGTAGCCTTGATGAGGTACACACCTGCAGGAACTTGTCCTTTCAGCTTCTTCGCATCAAGAGGCAAGCTGAAGGTACCAATCTTCGCACCAGAGAGGTTGAAGAGTTCTGCCTCACCCTTGGTCAAGGTAATAGAAACGTTGTCAATGCCAGTTACAGTATCCATCACCTTCGCAAAGTCAGTCTCTGGAGTGTCGGCGAACATAAAGCGATTATGCTCGATGCCGTCTACCGTAGCCGTGAAGAAGTAACGTGCCTTACCGTTGTTGAAAGGAATTACAGTTTTATTCTTCAAGTCAACCAACTTCAAGTTCTGATAGTTCAGACTCCATGCGTTCAGCTCCATGTTATAGGTGTCACCTTTAGCGGTTTCAACGCTAAACTTGCTTCCTATCAACGAAGGCAAACTGGATATCTGTACATTCTTACCGTCAGAGGTTGTGGCAAATACAGAAGGTTCACCCATGTTCAGCTTCTCACCCTCCAATTGAGAGTCGTAAGCTGGTGTGGCATCCTCTTCCTGGTATGTCCAGAACTTGTCAACCACCTTACCGTTATCCATTGTTACCATAACACTACCGCGGTTAAAGTCATCTTCCATAACAAATGACTTGGCGCGCAATGGTTCAGCCTCAGACTTCAATCCCGCGTAAGGAATGGTGAGTGTACCTGTCGTTTCGCTGTATACAGGGTTGTTGTATTTCACCATGAAGCCTTGCATAGGTGCCAGTGTACGGGTAATACCACCCTCACCTGCCTTGTCAATGTTCACTGCTTCATAGCCACCCTTATCTTTTATAGACTGTCCATTTTGGTTCTTCCAGTCACCCCAGCTACCTGTGGTGTAGATGTAAACCGTGTTATCCATTTTAACATCAGTTTCACCAGATGCTAACTTGATGTTCTTGATATCCACGCCAGCCATGAACGAGTTACCAACGATGTTGTAACCCAATCCGTAACGCTTGGCATTTTCATCCCCTTCTGCCTTAGAAGCGGTAACAACAGCTGCTTGTCTTGTCAGCGTGATTTCCTGATTACAAAGGTTCAGCTGGCCTTGTATCTGACGAACACCATCGCTGCCATCCAATACAGGAGCTATCTCGTAGCCCTTGAAGGCGGTCATATTGTCTGTAGGCATCACTTCAATCCACTTCTGATAATAATGTTTGGAATCGTTCTTCTTCTCATTGTAGAGACGAACCTTCGCACCCTTGAACACAGGGCTCTTCTTTACTTCCTTCACAGGAATACCAATGTACTGCCAGTCAAACTCAGCATACAGATCCTTTGTACCCACCTTCTTGCCGTCGTCGGATGTCTTCATCACGAGCTTGTCCTTGTCTGTTTCATCCTCAAAGCCTTCTACGCTCTTCACGGTCAAACCACCATCAGCAGGAACTACTACAGCTGGGTGACCAGCGGTCTTGGTGGTAGCATCCTTCTCAAACTTCTCGTTCGGTGCTTTGTTCACCAACTTGTTTGCAGAGAAATACGTACCGGCAGGCAAGTGCAGGTCGCGTACAGCTTTCTTACCCTTGGCATCCTCACTACCATCAGCAAAGATGATGTCCTGACCGTCCTTAGGAACGTTGTTGGTCCAGTTCTCTTTCTTGTTGAAGTTGTTGTCTACGTCACCTGTCCAATAGTTGTTGCCACAGGCATTCACGTCTGGGTCGTAAGCAGAACCAGCACCCTGTCCACCATTGGCAGCTACAGGTACACCGTTCGGGTCTACTTCACCCTTGATGACACCGTCCTCAACCATGTCCTCAGTGATGTCTTTGTTGCTACCTTCAACTGCATCAGGACACCCGTCGCCGTCACTGTCGGCATCAAAGAAGTTAGGAATACCGTCCATATCATCATCGCATGGCAGCATAATCGTTACCACAGTGTTCACCATACCCGTTTGGTCAGGAGTCTGTGTAAACGCAAAGTACTTCTTGCCGGGTTCAGTGTTCAGATACGACAAAGCTACATCATTAGTAAGATTTACGTCCTTGTTATTTATCAGCACTTTCTTGGTGCCTTGATTCTCATAGACGGTGTAACGGTCATCGTCAATTTTGGTGTACAACGCGGTCTGCGACAACGCATGCTCATTGGTGAGAACGTTGATACCAAACTGGTTGTCCATGTGGAACGATGAAACTGGTGTGCTCTGCATCAGCACGTACGGATGCATGGTTCCTCCAATTTCCCAAGTGGTGACAGTTCTGTCGCTATTGGTTCTAAAGCGATCTCTATCCACAGCGTAGTTTTGAATCGTTACGACTACTCTACCCGTACCAGCTTCGTATCCAAACTTATCGGAGAGGTCTACAGTATAAGCCTCGTCACCCTTTGCTGCTTTTGCACCAATCACAGAAGGCAACAAGGTAAGCACCCTACCAGTCTTAGGATTAGGATTGAGATAGTTCTCATCCTTCACAATATTAGCGAAGAGTTGCTGAGTCTTCACATTGTCTCTATAACGTATCCACTTGCTTTCACCTAAGCCGCTTTTGTCAACCGTCGGTGTGAGGTTGGATGCTGCAATGTCTGCACACTCCACAGTATTCAATATACCGTCATCATCCCAGTCAAGATCACCAGGAGCCACAACGCATGGCTTGAAGAATATCTGCGCACCGGTGCTCTGTGCGAACTGGCGTGTTTCGTCATAGTCTGCGCTCAAGCAATCGTAAGAATAGGTATTCTTATCGCCATCGGTCATGCTCTTCACGATGATGGTGTAGAGATAACCCTCTTCAACCTTGTTAGATGGGAAGAGTTTGTCACCCTTGATGATAACATTGTCTGGGAATTCATTGACCGTTACCTTCGTGGTGCCTTTCTGTTCATAGCCGGTGATATTTCCGTCTTTATCGTAAACAGGTTCCAAGTTGGGAATTTCTTTTTCAATAGGAACTCTTTCTTTTAGCGTTTCCGCTACGGCACCTTCTACAATCTTTTCGGTGCTGTGTCCTTTCTGTTTCCATACATCGTAGGTAAAGGTGAACGGACCTTCGCCACCAATACTCTGGAACTTAGCCCAATATTCTGTATTGCCAGCACAGTAGGATGCGTATGTACTGCTCACACCTGGCTTGTCACTGTCGTTAGTGATGATGTCGGCATGTGGTTTCAGCACGTCAACCTCTGGACGCTTTACAATTGCCTTACAGTCTACCTTCACACCTTGCCCTTGGTCGCCTATCTCAGCATCGCTGGGATAGGTATAACCCTGTTCTGCCGTTACAATTGGCTCTGTGGGAACCTTAGGATCTTTAGCGTAACCTTCATTGCCATCCTTATCATTTAGTCTTAAATTGGTAGTATAGGAATTATAGACTAATTGCAACTTGGTGTTGGATATCGTGATGGGATTAAAATCCTTCTTACCTGAAGGAACAGTGATATCTGCACCCCAGACCGTGGCACTCAGCTTTTTGCTGGTACTCATTCCTTGGTTACCATAGAACACACAGCCTTCCAACTTGTCGATGACATCTTTTGCAAACGGTCCACCCTTGGCACTACGTGTATAAACATAAATGGCACCACCGCTTCCGTCTGCTCCATAATCACCATCAGCGGTGTTATTCACAAACTTGGCATTGACAATCTCGCAGTTTCTTTGTTGTGCCATGAAAAGGTGTAAAGCACCTCCTGCGCCATTGTTAGCACCATTGTGTGTACCTAGCATTGCTGTGTTTTGATAAAACACATCATCCGTAGACCAGAAACCACTTGTCCAATCACTACCTGAATTGTCCATGATACGAATGGCACCACCCTCTACGGCTTTGTTGCCATAGTATTTGTTGTTGCTGGACTTTAGATAAGCGTCATTCTTTGTAAAAATGGCACCACCCATACCGTCGGTGGTGTTTCCGCTAAATATACTGTTGCTTACTTCCAAACCTTTGCTATCAGCCACTGAAATGGCACCACCGCCATCCCAACTTAATGCCTTGTTTCCTTTGAAGATACTGTTCTTGATAATTACATCGTATACAATTGATAGTTGTGCAATGGCACCACCAACAGCAGCAGTATTATTCTCAAACAGACAGTTGACAAAGTTAAATTTTTGACCTTTCACTACATAAGAAGCTGGAGCATTAAGCGCAACGGCGCCACCGCTCTTTGTACTTGTGTTACCGTAGAACTTACAGTTAGTGAAGTCACCATAGCCACTTTCCACATTCACAGCACCACCGCTGTCGCTACCAATGGAACTTGTGGTATGATTGTGGTAGAATACACTGTTCTTCACGTCGAACTTGCCCTTCTGTATACCAATAGACAAGGCATTGGCTTGTGCATCGCAACTGTTGTCCCCGAAATAACAGCCTTCCACCAACAGGCTTTTTGCATTGTTCGCTATACGGAAGGCACCGCCGTATTTAGAGCCACTGTTGTTACAGAACACTGTGTTGGTAACCTTGACATTGCCGTCTTGGTTTGCGATATAGAGTGCACCACCTTGATCTGTTTTCGATTTATTGCCTTTGAAGTTACAGTTGTCTATTGTTACATCCACCGGAGCTGATGCATCTTCATCTTGAATCTGAAGCGCACCACCAGCATTGGTCGCAATATTGCCCTCGAACTCATTGTTGATGAAGGTAATAGTGCGGCGACCAGTTCCTGTTGGGATGTAAGTTGTTCCGCCTCTCTGAACAGTAACAGCACCACCGGCATCACCTGATTTACAGTTGTGGAACTGATTGTTCTTGAACACCACCTCATGACATGACCGAACTCTGAAAGCTCCACCAATTCCTGATGTGGTATTGCGGAAGATAGAATTGGTGACACTCACTTTCTTGAAGCTTTGCAAAGAGATGGTTGTAATTTGCTGCCCAGCCATACCACCAAGGTTGCGGTTCACCTGCACATGATCGAGATTGACATAGGATTTGTCTTCTCCATCGGATGGTTTGTAGTTTTGTGCACCAACCACTGCATATTTCTGGTCTGGTCCCAAGTGGTTGATGTCATGAAACGTAACATATTTCATGTCAATCTGGATGTTCGTCGGCTTATATATATTTTGCTCGTTGAACACCAAGAAGCCACCACCTGTTGCACCTACGCGATCGCCTTGTAACACCTCTACACGTTCTATCTTAATCTTTGGATTTTTCATCGTACCGAAGAAATAAATAGCTCCGCACATAGACGACTTGTAATATTTAATGGAACAGTCGATCATTTCCAAATATGGATTGTCATACCCATTGTTATCAAAGGTAATCAATGCGCCATCAGCAGAACTACCTACAAAGTTTTTAGAGTCGAACGTAATACCGTGCATAATCAACCCCTGATTGTGGTTGTTGGTTCGGAATACGGATGTTGTTATCTTATTTTTCGATACAAATTTTGTCACATGCCGTTGAGGGTTGTTGTTACATGTATCTTGAGGCAGCGTTTGTGAGCCTGGCGTGGGATATCCACCCATGAGCCACAGCTTCTGTCCTTCTTTTGACAAGGTGTAAAAGCCTGCATTCCTTTTTTTGCCATCTTTATACTGAATCGCTTTCGTATCACTCACATCATACTCACCCTCTGCCAAATAAATCTTGACCTGTGTGTTTGCACTACTCTCAGCTATTTTCAATGCTTGCGTGAGGGTTTGGTATGCATTGTTCCACGAAGAGCCATTACGCCAGTCGTTACCTGTCTTGGCAGACACATAAATCTTCAACGATGTATCTTCTTTAGCCTGCACCCCGAATGCCATGAAGCACATGAGGAGCATCGTCAGCAGATACCTGGTTGGTAATAAATGTTTCATGTTGTTGTTTAATTTTAGTTTTCTTTTTTTTGTTTTCTACTTGCTTGCCGTTTGCCACCTGCGCCCTGTATTGGGCATGGGGTGACATCGCGACCTTGAGGTTTACCACTGCGTGGTGAACTCATCGTCGTCAAAATCGTCGAACTGATAGCCCTTGGCACCTAAGGAGGGGTCCTTGCCTTTATCATAAGGACCACTTGTAGCTCCTGGGTCGCCTCCATTTGCTGCCAGTAGCATAATTCCTGGACTTACATACGTTTTTTTTGCCATACTCAAATTTTTGTTTTAATAAATAAATAAGTTTTCTATGTTTTGTTGCCAAATATAGCTGGCACATTCTTCTCTTTTTACAAATGGATATAGACGAACATTCACCCTAAGTATCTGTCTTACTTGGGGTCTCCGTCCTACATTACCTTCATTCTATTTTACATATCAGCGCAAAGGCTGTTCCCATGTCTATGGTTTGTGAACTATAAATATAATAAGGTGGAATGGCATGAGCGCCTCATCACCTGATAGTTACAAAAAGCTCGTATTTTGAACTGTACAAAAGTAATCATTACAAATTGAGTAAACGCATGAAAAAATATCAAAACGACAAATATGTCTATCTTACTCCTCTCGAAATGTTAATATAAATTAACGATGTGGTTTCAATGTTAAAACTTATGGATATTTATCTTATATACATCTTAATTTCTCTATCTTTACAAAAATTAAAGCTGTTCTGCTACAGGCTAAAGGCTTAAAACATTTGGCGTATGAAATTTTATAATCTGAATAAACACCGCCAATGTCCCAACTACATAGGGTCAAAGGCCATGGGTTTTGCCTTGTTCACTGGCATGCGAGGTGAACGTGTGGGCGATATTCTCCCCGTACCCGTGATGATATTTGTCATAAGTGGTAAAATAAAACTTTGGTTCAAAAAGGACATCGAAACAGTTGTCAAAGCTGGTGAAATGGTGACTGCTGTTTTCGGAAAGGAGTCGTATGTCACCGCCATGGAAGATAGTGTATGCATGCGACTGTACGTTCAGGGCGACGGACTGGATTTTTGTCACCGCATTGTCAATTCGGACTTGTTGCTGAACGGAAGTGAACAAAAAGGCGGACAGGGCAAGGTGCTGTCCATGATACCCGAGATACAAGCTATTATGCGACAAATGACGGGTTACATCACCGATGGACTGATGTGCTGCGACGTGCATGCCATGAAACAACAGGAGTTAGCTGCGGTGCTGCAAGCTTATTACCGTTCTGAAGATTTGTTGCCCTTTATAGCACCTATCTACGATCCGAATGCGCGTTTCTACAATGACGTGATGAAGTTGGCGGGCGATTATCTCCCTGTGAAAGAAATGGCAGCAAGACTCAACATGAGCTACCCCTCGTTTGTCCGACACTTTCGCAAGGTGTTTAAGGAGACTCCACAAGCATGGTTATCGAAAACTCGCATGAAAGCGCTAAAAAACCTGATGCGCAATACCGCTCGCACAGAACAAGAAGTGGCTGATCAACTGAAGTTTGCATCGGTGCAAAGCATGCGCTCTTTTTGTAAAACACGCTGTGACATGAATCCCTCGCAGTTGCGAGAGCAATAGTGTTTTCTCGCCTTTTCACGCCATCACCTTATAGATTGGGTGAACAACGAAAGACACAAAAATAACTAAAACGTGAGTTTCTCCTTTTTAGCCTTTTATAAAAAGGTAAACAACAAATAACACGAATCATGCGAATGGCTCAAATATGCCATAGTACGATATCTGCATTGTCTGCAAAATAAGTCTTCGTAGGTAACGCAGAGATCAAAGTTGTGACGTGCAGCTCGTGCGTCCGAATCTGTAATTATGCCATCCATCCAATGCTGTATTTGAATAGACGTACACAGCTTTAATCTTTAATAAGGTCGTTTGTTGGCAAAAAACAATCATTTGCTTTTGTTCCAAAAATATTACTTTACAATGAAAGAACCGCCCATCATAAGAGGTATCAATCATCACAATTGAGTATAAATGGTTTGCATGCAGCAAAGACGGGCTGAAAGCCCAACAAGCTTTAGCCCAGCGCAACGCACTGGGTACAGTTGGCCCTCTTTTTTGCGCTCTGAAAGAGAAAAAAGAAGATGAGAGAAAGAGCACATCACTGGCACCTTTTGCGCTTACAGCGCGCCAATTAGTTAATTACCTCTTACCCATGGTGTTACCATGGGCTATATTCCTTTTGGGGCTTCGCCCCGTCTTTGCTCGAAACCATTTACTGGTGCACAATGTCTTGAAGTGTTATCTTGCGGGCTTCGCCTCGTCTTTGCTCGAAACCGTTTACTGGTGTACAATGTCTTGAAGTGTTATCTTGCGGGCTTCGCCCCGTCTTTGCTCAAAACCGTTTACTGGTGTACAATGTCTTGAAGTGTTATCTTGCGGGCTTCGCCCCGCCATTGCCCGTAACATCAACTGTTGTACATTGCCCTGGACTGTCATCCATGTGAGCCAAAGGCACAATATTTGCGAAATCTGCGTCATTTGCGAGAGCATCTTACAAAGGAACAACGCATGTGAGAAAATGTAAAGCAGCAAAGACAAATAACACAAAAATACATTGAACTTTGAACGAGGTAACAGCAAAGATAACAAATAAATACAAAAAAAACCGCTAATCATTTTGCGGTATCAATATAATTTGCCACCTTTGCAGGAACTAAATCTAAACGAAAAAAACATTATGGAAGAAGGTTTACGAGTGAAAGAACTCGAAAATGTAGTAGTCCGCTTTTCCGGTGACTCCGGTGACGGAATGCAACTGGCAGGTAACATCTTCTCTACAGTATCGGCAACAGTGGGTAATCAAATCTCCACATTTCCCGATTATCCTGCAGACATTAGAGCTCCGCAAGGTTCGTTAACAGGCGTGAGTGGTTACCAAGTCAATGTAGGAGAGAACGTTCACACCCCCGGAGACAAGTGTGATGTATTAGTTGCCATGAATGCCGCAGCCCTGAAGACACAGCGACAGTTTGCCAAACCAACAGCAACGTATATTATTGATACGGACAACTTTAAGCCTTTTGACTTACAAAAGGCAAAGTTTGCGACACCCGACTACTTAAAAGAATTGGGTATTGATGCAGACAGCGTGATAGCATGCCCTTTGACAACGCTGGTAAAAGCATGCTTAAAGGATTCGGGCATGGACAACAAGTCGATTCTCAAGTGCCGAAACATGTTTGCATTGGGTATGGTATGCTGGTTGTTTGACCGCGACTTGCAACTCGTGAACAACTTTTTACAGCAGAAATTCCACAAGAAACCCGCTGTCTTAGAAGCCAATATCAAAGTGGTAAGAGCAGGATATGACTACGGAGCCAATACCCATGCGAGTGTGCCCAACACCTATCGCATAGAGGCTCGTAACAAAGTGCCAGGCCGCTATATGGACATTACGGGAAATAAAGCTACCGCTTACGGTCTTATGGCTGCCACAGAGAAGGCAGGTGTGAAACTCTTTTTGGGTTCTTATCCTATTACACCTGCATCCGACATCTTGCACGAATTGGCTAAGCACAAGTCGATGGGCGTCATCACGATGCAGTGCGAGGACGAAATCTCGGGTTGTGCAACGTCCATCGGAGCCTCGTTTGCAGGAGCATTGGGCGTTACTTCTACCTCTGGTCCTGGTATCTGTCTGAAATCAGAAGGCATGAACTTGGCTGTGATGGACGAACTTCCATTGGTAATTATTGATGTTCAGCGTGGTGGTCCCTCTACAGGACTCCCTACAAAGACCGAACAAACCGACCTGCTGCAAGTGCTTTATGGTCGCAACGGTGAATCACCAATGCCAGTCATCACCCCTACGAGTCCCACCAACTGCTTCCATGCAGCCTACATGGCTTGCAAAATAGCATTGGAACACGTCACACCTGTGGTGGTTTTGAGCGATGCATACATTGCCAATGGCTCATCGGCATGGCCTATCCCACAAATGGATAAGCTGCCAGCAATCACTCCCCACCGTGTTACTCCCGAACAAAAAGGAAACTATACCCCTTATCAACGCGACCCAGAAACCTTGGTTCGCTACTGGGCTACCCCTGGAACGGAGGGTTACGAACACATTTTAGGAGGATTGGAAAAGGACTCGGAAACAGGACAAATCTCCAATAATCCCTCTAACCACCAACAAATGGTGAACAACAGAGCCGAAAAAGTGGCTCGCATCCCTGTGCCCGACCTGAAAGTATTGGGCGAGGCAGACGATGCCGACTTATTGGTTGTGGGCTTTGGTGGCACCTTTGGACACCTATACACTGCCGTTGAAGAACTGGTGAAAAGTGGCAAGAAGGTGGCTTTGGCACATTTTGAATTTATCAATCCTCTGCCTGCCAACACCGAAGAAGTACTGAAACGCTACCCAAAGGTAGTAGTGGCAGAACAGAACATGGGACAGTTTGCCAGCTATCTACGTACCAAGATAGACGGTTTTGTGCCTTATCAATTTAACCAAGTAAAGGGTCAGCCCTTCGTAGTGGCTGAACTCATCAACGCATTTGAACAAATTTTGGAGGGAAAAGCATGACAGCGTTTACAGCAAATCAATATAAAATAGGACAACCTCGCTGGTGTCCTGGTTGTGGCGACCATTTCTTTTTAGCCAACTTACACAAGGCAATGGCAGAAATTGGCGTTCCACCCCATGAAATCGCCGTGATATCGGGTATAGGTTGCTCCAGTCGTCTACCTTATTATATGAATACGTATGCCATGCAGACCATTCATGGTAGGGCGGCATCGATAGCATCGGGAGCAAAGGTAGTAAATCCAGACTTAACCATCTGGCAGATTAGTGGTGACGGTGACGGTCTTGCCATTGGCGGCAACCACTTTATCCATGCCTTGCGCCGTAATATCAATATCAACATGGTGTTGTTAAACAACCGCATCTATGGTCTTACGAAAGGACAATATTCGCCGACATCGCCTCGTGGCTTTGTCTCTAAATCGTCTCCTTACGGTACGGTAGAAGATCCGTTCCAGCCTGCCGAGCTTTGTTTTGGCGCACGTGGACGCTTCTTTGCTCGTGCTGTAGCCAACGATGGTCCAAGTGTGATAGCCGTTTTACAAGCTGCCTATCACCACAAGGGGGCTGCACTGTGCGAGATACTGCAAAACTGTGTCATCTTTAACAACGGTGCTTACGACCCGATTTACACTCGCGACGGCAGGAAACAGAATGCTATCTACGTGGAACATGGCAAGCCTTTGCTCTTCGGTGAGAACAATGAATACGGACTCATGCAAGAGGGATTCGGACTGAAGGTGGTAAAACTGGGCGAAAATGGCATTACCGAAAAAGATATTTTGGTACATAATGCGCACGAAGAGGATAGCACGCTGCACGCAAAGTTAGCCATGATGGACAACGAACATGGTTTCCCTGTTGCTTTGGGCGTGATTCGTGATGTGGAAGCACCTACCTATGATGATATGGTGAACAAACAGATAGAAGAGGTAAAGGAAAAGAAAGCTTATCATAACTTTACCGAACTGTTGGAAACAAATGATATCTGGGAAGTGAAATAACATCCACCTTTTTGCGCTATCGCAAAGAGATAAATAAAGAAAACAGACTGTTTTGGAAGACAAAATAAACTATTTTGCCTCACAAAATAGTCTGTTTTTTGTTGCTACTCTCTCCAGTTAATGATTATAATTCGTGCGCACAACCATGAAAATCTGCGCTATCTGCGAAATTTACATGTACAATTTCTTGCATGAATTGCTTCTCTTCAAAAATAGGTTCGCATGCATTATTTTTCTAAAAAATGCGCTCGCAAATGACGTAGATGACGCAGATGACGTGCCTTCATACTCTATGCGATATAGGGATGAAGGCACATCGTTCTTATTTGAACAACGTACAAAAGAAATGAAACACCACAGAAAGGGCAACGATTACTTCCTTTGCGGGAAGAAAGTAGCGCAGATATGCTGCAAATAAGCTTGAGCTGCCTTGAGATGAGCCGCCTTTGCGTTTCCTTGACTGACGGCCACCCACTTACGGTTGATATCATACGTCACCAGATTCGCTTCATCCAATAAGCCTAACGTATGAGGCGCCGTGAAGAATGCAAAATGAGGTGAGTTAGGATTGAACATGTCTTTACTGTATTGGAACATCTGATGCGATAATCCCAACTGACCACATAAGGTGGCAACTAAATCAGTTTGTGAACCGTAGATATCTATGTTTCCAGGACCTTTGAGCGCACCCCCGAGGAATAATAAAGGTATATGATAGCGATGTGTGGACAGAGGATTGCTCTCTGTTGGGTTGCCACCCACATGAGAAGATGTAATGACAACCAACATCTCCTTCCACTGAGGCAATTGCTTGAGCTCGGTAATGAATTGTCCTACACAACTATCCGTGTAAGCATAACGATTGAGCTTCTTGTTGGTTAAGCGTTGGGACGGAATAGCAGCCGACTCATCCAAATGAGCGGTTTGTATCACCTTCAACCAAGGCTTTACACCTTTGTCCTGTCGCAGGTTGTCAAGGAAATAACGGAACAGATGCTGGTCGTAAACTCCACCTTTTTTCGTACATTGTTGCTTGTCAAACTGTGCCTTAGTGGTGACAGATTGAAAACCAAGGGCACTTAAATACGCTTCCTTTTGCTGAATATTCGCTGCTCCTCCATCAAGGAAGGCAGAGGTATATCCTTGCTTGTGCAGTTCACGAATCAACGAAGGAGCGTGTTGTCCGCCTTCATCATGACTCACAGCTATTGCAGGTGTGCTGGTAAGCAAGGCAGAGATACCTTCGTGAGATGTCGTTCCACTGGCATAAAACTGTCGGAACAGCATGCCCTCGGAAGACAGTTGATCCAACTGTGGCATTACGTCTTGCATTCCACCCAACGAACTCATGAGCTGAGAATCTATACCATTTAACACCAACAGTAAGATATTCGGACGTGCAGTATTTAAGATCCAAAACTTGGGCGCATGGTATTGTTGATGAATCACATCAGGGTCGAGCATTCTTTGTGCCAACTTATTCGCCTCATCCGCATCCATGAAGTGGTAAGAAGGAATGCTGCTTGGCTGTTCTTCGCACGGAGCAATGGTTGGTGTAGAGTCGAACATACAGCGCAAGGGGTTAAGAGAGGCTTGATACAGTTGTGGGTGGTTTTGAAAATCATCCTGCCGATTTGCTGTCAAGGAATCATGAGATGCCAATTGTCGGACGGGAAGAATAAAAACACCTATCAGCAACACAAAAAGAAGAGTGAAAAAAGGTTTGTTGAGCGGTAACAGTTTTTTCTCAAAACGGTCGTTCCGTAGCATGGAATAAAACAAGGCATAAACAAAAATAGCCATGAGAACAATGCCCACGCCACCGCCTAAAATTGCCCATGCATTCATGTCGGAGAACATCGATTGAGGCGAGTGAAGGAAAGCCAGCCATTGAGAAGCCCCCAAATGTCCACCTACCGAACGAAAGAAAGCCAAATCCGTGATATAGACCACGGCGATGAGTAAAGAGATGAAGACAAAATAAAACTTTGCCAAACGACGCCATATCCGGTTTCGTGACCAAATGGTGATGAGTAAAAGGATAGCAGGTATGAGTGTAAGAGCAGCAGCCACGGATAAATCTTGCATCAACCCATGCCAAGAAACCTGCCACCAATCGCGCCATGTCATTTCTCTAAACAGGAGCCTATGATATAGCATGAAAACAGGTTTTTGTACCAAAAATAAAAGTACAAACAAGAAATAGGTCAAAAACAAATACTTAAAACGTGTGCGCATATCGGTGTCAGACAAAAAACATGATTAAAACTTGTGCAATGATGACACGGATGAACATCCCAATGGGATAAACCGTGGCATAACTAATACTGGGAGTATCGCCATCAATCGTATCATTCGCATAAGCCAAAGCCATGGGGTTCGCCATTGCCCCACAGAGAATACCGCAAATAGTACCGTAATCAAACTTCTTTGAACGCAGTGCGAACAAGCCGATGATAAGCACAGGTACTAATGTGAGGACGAAGCCCACGCCAACCCACAACAAGCCTTCTGGTCGAATAACCGTATCGAGAAAATTCTTTCCCGCATCTAATCCCAGACAAGCCAAATACATCGCAAGTCCCATGCGTCGCAACATGAGGGATGCCGAACGTGTGGTATAGGAAATAAAATGCATGTGCGGTCCCAATGCACCTACCAAAATACCCATGATAATGGGACCTCCCGCTATTCCTAATCGAATGGGGGAATCCATACCTGGCAACGAAATAGGAATGCTTCCCAACATCAGACCTAAGACCATACCAAAGAAGATACTGCCAACATTAGGTTCGTTGAGGGTTTTTACCGAGTTCCCCAAAAACCGTTCTGCATTCTCTACTGCCTTTGGTTCGCCCACAACAGTGAGTCGGTCACCATATTGCAGACGCAAATCGTTCGTAGCCAACAACTTTACATCACCACGAATGACACGACTAACATTCACTCCATACGTCTCTCGGAGATGAATTCTACCCAATCGTTTGCCATTGAGTACAGGACGAGTGAGAACGATGACACGCGATTCGACATTAGAATCGATATAATTCCAATCTATCTGTTCTTGATTCCAATCGCGTTCAACCCTTTTTCCAAACAAGATTTCTAAGCCAGAGACAGCCGCAGGAGTGGTTACTACTAATAAACTATCTCCTGTGTGTAAGTCTGTGTTGACCATAGGAACGATGACCTCACCTTGTCGCCATAAACGAGAAACAATGAATTTGAGTGGTGTACTGATTGCCAATTGCCCAATCGTCTTCCCTTCAATAGCAGGATTGATGATTAAAAACTGGCAAACAAACGTTTGATCTTCATCAATGGGTAGCTTTGGTTCTAAGTCTTTGGGCTTCACAAACAATTTACGCATCAGCAAAATAGCCAAGATGACGCCCACGACACCCAATGGATAAGTCACTGCCGTAGCCAATGCAATGCTATCTGAAGGATGTCCTAAATGTCCTAAAGCCTGTTGGGCTGCACCTAAAGCAGGCGTGTTGGTCGTGGCACCACAAAGCAATCCGACCATATTGGATAGAGAAATGCCGGTCAGCGGACATAATGCAACCGCCATGAGCGTTCCAAGAAAGATAACTCCCAAGCCCCACAAGTTAAAGGTAGTACCCTCATGTCGAAAGGCACCGAAGAAGTTTGGTCCCACATACAGCCCTAAGGTATAAACGAAGAGTACTAATCCGAACGTCTCTATATAGTCAAGAGCTACAGTATCAACAGATAATCCAATATTTCCAGCAATAATACCGACAAAGAATACAAATGAAACGCCCAACGAAATTCCCATGAGCTTGATTTTACTCAATGCCATTCCAAATGCAATAATCAAGGAAACAATGACTACCGTTTGTACTGATGAATGAATAGTAAAAAGGCCGTTTATCCAATCCACAGTGATAAATATTGTGATACAATCTATTATATAGCTATCGTATCTATTAAAAACCAGTTTATTTAATAAGAGCAAAGGTACATGAAATATAAGAACTTACAAAATAAATGATACGATTTATTTGTTTGTAACCACGACCCTTTCATTAAAAAAGGGTCGTTTGCTGGCAACAACAACCATCAGTATTTGGTCAACGACGAATGAGATTGGCTTCAGTTACCGTTGCTCAAAACCAGAAACCTCTACCGTCGTGAGTGGGAACATCAGCCATATTCCAATAAAACTCTGCCAAAGCGGTTTTGATATCCTTGATACCAAAAGCCTTCATGAGCGACAGCACCGTTCTTTGGTCGTGCTCGGAAAGGTCTTTCAGCTGGGTACTTTCCACCAATTTTGGATTCTCCCAAACCTCAAGATCCAAGCCTTTTTCATTCCAGTCCATATACACGTTGACGGGAATCTTTATGGCTGGCATCCATGTCTCCTTTGCTTCTTGCTGTGAAGAGGGCGCATAAAAAGGAGAAGGCTTGTCTCCTACCCGTTTTGATTGGTGCGCACGCATGAGTCGAATGTTAAGTGTGAATTGCTTACGGCTACACAAAAAAGTAAAAAATCCTTTTATACCTATCGGGTTGTTATCGTCCAAGAACGTAGCATTGTCAAAGTGTACGGTCTTATCCCAAGGCTTTGTGTCGCAGTAAGTGTATTGGAAGAAATCGGGATGGTTGCCATCCGACTTCTCTTCTATCCCACCATACGAAGGTTTCACGTCGCTCACAGCGAAGAAATGCTGATAGTGCTGGTCCTCTCCTCCATTTACTATCTGCCCCGTTATATCCTCATGCTTGTCGTTGAAATAGCGCAAAGAGAAAGCATATCGCACAAATTTATCAGCATTTCCCATCACATTAACCGACGTGGGATTTGCCTTGTCTGCCACCCATTGATTGTTTTCCAACGTATATTTCAACCGATACGATTTGCCCAAACATTGATTATTCTTTGAATATCCGTTTTGATGGAACGTCTTTTCGCCATGCAAATGTCCCTCATACACCTCTATTTCCACCGTTTTGGGTTGAAACAGCGACGCATCGAGGGGTTTCACGTCCCCTTGAGCCACCTGTCCGTCGACGTCAAAGGGCAGCGACACCGTAATATCCCACTGTCCGGTAGAGGTGAGAACCGCAGCAGGAAGATAGAAAGGTGACAAGCGATTGTCCTTATCATATTTGCTTTGAGCTGCATGGAGCAAGTCGACTGACAGGTTGAACGCTTCATTTGGATGCACAATCTGTAACAACCCGTCAAAGCCAACGGGGTTGGTAGCTCCCATGTCTACACCCTTGTATTGGTCCACATAGCAATAATCGTAGGGCAATTGGCTCTTATCTGCCACGCGCGCCTTGCCTGTCTTGCCCAGCACCGTCGTGGTTTTGTACAGCGAAAAGAAGTGCTGGTGTATCTTATCTTGTCCCAAATCGAAGAACTGGTGGTTGATTTTCTCCCCCTTGCTGTTATAATATTCAATGGACAAGTGGTACACCATGGCTGGATTCTCCTTGACACTCTTCACTTGAAAGTGCTTGAGCGCACTGCTCACGTGCCATCCTTCTTTGGGTGTTATTTCCCAAACGATTTGTTGCGCAGGCGTTGTTGATGGGGTAAAATCTGCCAACACCAAATCTTTACTAAAAGACTTGCCGCCTTTAATCGTTCCCTCTTGCAAAGTAAACACTGCTTTTACAGGGTCTTCGTGCAACTTATTTTTAATTTCATCCACAGCCTCTTCGGGCTTACACGATGCTACTACGAATACCAATAACATACAGAGGTATGCGAAAACGGTTGAAAATATGGTCTTTGTTCTCATTGTTTTATTTATTTTGATTATGTTTGTTTTTTATAAAATGATGAATGCTGTTATCGTTATTGATGAACCCATTAACTATTAACTGGTCAACTTGTTCACTTGTCTACTCGTCAACTATCTCAATTCAACTTCCAACGAAGGGTGCAACGAATGTCTCTCCCAAGGTCGTGGGCGTAATAACGACTCCGATTGGTGTACTCCTTATATAATTGATTCAACACATTGGTTCCTTCAAACAACAAGGATAGTTGTTGATGATGAGGCATTTTCCATGTGACGCCACAGTTAAAGCCCACCAAATGATATGCCGCAGGAGTATCATCTATTAGGTCGGTAGCCGCATTAAACCTGCGTTGCTTAGCCACATAGCGATGTTCAATGCCCATAGAAGGCTGCCATGCGCCACGAAAAGCGGGTGTCCAAGTGAGCTGTTGCGTGAGCTTAAACGACGGAATGTACGGCAAATATGCCTTTGTTCGTTGTTCGTTTGCCCATATCCATGAACCATAAACCCTATAATCGAGCGTCTGTAGCGGATAAAGATGCACGTCCACATCCACCCCACGAAACAAGGCATTGGTCTGAACATACTGAAACACAGGATACGCCCCCGATACTACTACCACGTTTTGTCGTGTAGGATAATCATAAATATAATGATTGATCCACTGTAAATACGCATCTATACGAGCATGTACCCAAGAATCATGATAACATAACGACGTAACCCACTTGTAACTTTGCTCGGAACGTAACGTAGAATCGCCTTTCACAAACGTGCCAGAACTTAGTTCATTGCCATTGCTGTACAGTTCGTAGACATGCGGTGCACGCCATGCCATGCCAAAATTGGTCGCCAATGTCAACAGATTTCCTAAATGCTGATGACCTCCTAACGTGAAAGTAACATTTTCAAAATGCCTGTTGCCCCCATATCGATGACCTGTCCAATCGTATCCATCGGCACGAGTGAGCTGATTGTCATAACGCACACCTGCCTCTGTCCCCCAGATATCGCCCAAATACTTAGCGATGGCATAAGTGCCAAACGTTGTTTCTGTATAGTTGGGTATTACTGGTACAACGCCAGTACCACGCTCATTGCTGTTCTTCATGAGCATACCTTGAACTCCCCACTCGGCTTTCCAGCGATTGAACAGCCTGCTACCGTGCAACTGACTTTGCAATGACTGCAGACGTAAACTAACAGAAGGTATGTCCGAGTGGTTCATTCTCCTGATTCTGTTTTCACGTCTGTCATCTGCCTGATAGGTGGTTTCCCAACTCCATTTCATGGAAGATGACGGACGATAATAAACATTAAAGAAAGCCGAATGGTGTGCTACACGCTGAAAGGGATAATCTATTTGATACGTAAAAGGCGTAAACTCTACGGGTTGACCTATCCTGATGCGCTCTTGCAACAGCTGCTCGTTACCCATTTGCGCACTACGCATCACTCCCATTTGTTGCCAAAACAAGCTGTACCCCGTTTCAAATTTCCATGGGTCTCGTTGATACCCCAACGAAAAAGCAGCGTTGCGCTGCCGCATGCCCGTGTTGTTGAGCAGATAAGCCGCTGTACTTCGGTCGCCCGATTGTTCAAAAGTGCCTTGCAAGCTCCACGCTATTTGACGATTAAAAGGCAGCGTTCCCTGTATTTGTCCTACCGTTCCCATCTGCCGTCCGTTGCTTCCATAGTAGCTCATCACGTCGGCTTGCACACCTTTCGAGCCATAGGGCAAGGGTTTGGCGTTCATCAAAATGATACCACCCAATGCTTCCGCGCCGTATCTCACCGACTCAGAGCCTTTCACTACCACCACATCGTTATAGGCATTCTTATCTATTTCGGGTGCATGGTCTATCCCCCATTGCTGACCAGTAAGCTTTGCTCCCCTACTCACTACCAATATTCGGTTGCCATACATGCCATGTATCACAGGCTTTGCCACACTCGCACCAGTTTGGAGCATGCTCACCCCACTGACGTTCTCTAACATCGACGCCAGTGACTTGCCCGCTGCACGAGCAATATCATCGTGGGTAAGCGTGGTACTGATACTATTGGGCGTTACTAATTGTCGTTTACTCTTTACCACTACCTCGCCCAAAGTAATGGTATCTTTTAGATGTTGCCGAGGTATGTGTTCTATATCCTGCGCATTCACCAACGTACTATTGCTCATCACCATACACGACAATAGGATGACAAGCCATAATTTTTCCTTTTTATTCATTTGTATAATTTCTCCTTTTCATTCAATAGGCTTCGCCTCAGCCATTCAATCATGATTGAATGGTCTTCAGTTAGCACTATATCTAAATAAGATAGTGGTATGAATATCATCATTCTTCAGACGAAAGAAGTCCCTCTCCTCCGAAGTATGAATTATGAATTAAGAATTATGAATTAAAAAAGGGGGCGAATGTGCGTTTATCTCAACAGGCTGGCGATAAACGATTTGTTCTGCAAAAAGTGGTTGAAGTACATGCTTAACAAGCAACACAGGCTGCCAAACAAATAGTTTGGGCATACTCATCTTGCACAGATCAAAGTTACAAATGTAACAATATGACTGTACAGATGTATGATGTTGCTCTATTTTATCAAAATGTGGAACTGGTGAGGTGTGCGCATGAAAGTCTTTGACAAAGAGAGCTAAGATGAAGGTCAGCACCATCATCCACGCCATCAATATTCGTTTGAATTTACTTGTTGTCATCCGCACTCACAAGAGCCTATGTTATCTAAAAAGCAAAAGTAGACAAAAAAATGGCTACCATGACGTATTGTCACCATTTAATGCCTATTTTTTGATAATCTTAACAGATATATTATTTATTTGTAGCTATCATGAAAACGATAGAGGTACTTCTTAAAATAAGATAGAGAAAACGATAGACTATCAGATAAAGATTATCCCAATTTGGTAAAAGAGGCAAAAATTATTGAGAGTGTTGCTGCAATTCCTCCTATGTGAAAATGTGAGCATATTACAAACTTGAGATAATAAATATCCCACAAACAATTTTCTAACTCTGAAAAGGTATATCTATATGGCAAAAACTAATAACTACTTCGTATATTACAACTTCGTTAATATTAATATCTTCATCTATTTTTATAGTTTTGTCCATTAGCATAGCAAGTTGTTTTTTCTGTTCAGTAGTAAAAGACTTTATATCTAATAAAGATAATAAAACCGACTTTCTCTTTATTTTATCTATGGCATCGTCACCCAAACCAAGCTCTTTTGATAAAGTATTAAAGAAAGAAACTTCTCTATAATCTACTTTTCCATCTCCATAAATAATCTCTAATAAAACACTCATTATGGATAACTTCTGATTTTCTGAAAACATTGAAAGATACATCTCGTCCATTTTATACAAAGTTATAAATTATACCAACCTGATAATTGTAAGTAACATCTTTTTTCATCAATATCTTTTGGCGCCCACCAATTTGCAAGAGACATTCTTACAAGCGTTTCTGCGGGAATAATCGTGACGGGTTCTTGAAAACCTACATAAGAAATTCGATTATGTTCATAAGCATACCGACTTTTGCCCATAAAATTGAAAAGACGTAAAGAATACTTTGGTCTCCAAAAACAAACACTATAATTTGGAATATTATTTTTACAAATGTAAGGGGCATAATCAGATTTAACAAGACAATTATCAAAAATACTTTCTAACCCTCCAACGAAAACAGGAGCTTTATCTTGAATAAGCGAAATAAGTTCTTTGGTGCTAATACTTCTTTGAAGTTGATAACTGATTACTTGTTTATCCTCCACATGAGGTTTTTGTCGTACATTCCATGCTGTTTTATAATCCATAGAATAAATTTGCTGTATTTGGAACGGAGCATCAAAACTTAAATTACCTCCGCATTCATTATGAATTCTAATAAATTCTCCTGTTTCAAGATCAATTCCTCCACAACAAACACCATTTTTCATCCTTGTTCGTGAAACTATAAGTACTTCTGCCATGATATTATATAACTAAAGATGTTCAACTTCTACATTATATTTTATTTTAAATCGTTCTGCAAGTAAAGACCTATGACATGCGGTATATTTGGCTTCAACACAAAATAGCACAACATTTTTTGCGTTATTTTCTTTTAATTTGTTATATATCGCATCTAAATCCACTGCATCTAAAACAAGTTTATTATAAGCCTCTATGAAATTTACACTTAAAATATCTCTATATTTCTTGGTCTGTTTTTTTTCTTTATCAGCTTTCCACTGCATTTCTCTAATAGATTTAGTAGGCGATAGTTCCTTATAATATTCGTATCTTATACCTAACTCAGCAAGTTTCTTTTGTAAATAAACACTATTTACATAACAATATAATTTACCTCTAACACCCCTTCGCTGACGTATGTCAACAAAAGTATCAATATGGTTTGCACAGAGTTTTTGAAAGAACATTTCTTCTGTAGTACCATAAACTCCTATTGTAAATATTTTCATCGTATTTAGTAATTATTTCTTGACATGAAAGTTGTTACATTTCCAAAAAGATCACAAAGGTTATTTCCTTTTGTAATTTCATTAATAACCTCTTGTTGAGATTTAATAATTATTTTTTTTTCATGAGATGTACATATATGAAGTAAATTAATATGATGTTCTCTCAAAACCTCTCCAATTAACTTTGTTCGATGACAATCAGCAGGATTAGACTCACTACACATAATACAAGTTTTTATTTTCTTTTCATTAGCAACAAGTAAACGTTGAATACCTTTCTGAAAAACAGGACGCTGTTTCATCTTATCATAATCCATTTTACCATTTGTCTTACACAACTCATCCTTTGGTAAACCACCTAATACATCTCCCATGTACACATACTTTATATTACCAATTTGATTGATAGAATGCATTAGTTGCTCTTTATTAAATTGCGGATGAAACTTAGAATATGGTACTGAACGAACATCTATTAAATATTCAATATTAAAGTGATGTAATTGTTCTATCAATTCCGAAACATCTTTGTTTCCATGTCCTATAGAAAATAAAAATCCTTCTTCCATAACAAAATACTTTAATTCCGCAACACTTTTACTTAAAACTTTTAGCAAATGTCTGATCAACAAAAAGCAGATTAGGAGTTTTCCATACCGTAAAACTCACTTGGCTTAGTGTCAAAATAGAAGTCATCAATAAAAATGACTGACACGACAAAAATACAAATAAAATTAGAGAAACTCAACCCTTTTTGGAGAAATATTTCCTTTAATAAAGAAATTCAAACCTTCAAGTTTACAGTTGCTCCATGATAGCACAAATGCTTGAGTTCAAGTGTACACTCTTCAGCTGTCGATACTGTGATATCATACATTCACTAATGTTTGTCGAATTATGTGGCAACATCTGCATTGAAGACATCTCGGACTATCTCCACTCAAACACTTTCATTTCTTCATTGTACACCTACTCATCGGACACGATACTCAGAAAGCTACCAAGGTTCTAACAACATAATCACCTGTTGCTTGAATTAATTCTACAAATTATTCCTTTAACTATCAAACTAAAAAATGACAGAACGACAGCTTTCGCAGATTAAACATTTTCATGCCATTATGTTATACAAACCACAAAACAGTACAGGAAAAATAAAATATAAGGTACTAAAAAAATGTAGAATTGCTATTTTCGCTATGAAAATCACAACTCATTCATTTAAGAATTATATTTTTACAATAAACAAAACGCCACCTATAAAAATAAGTGACACGTTGCAGGGAAGACTTATTAATGCTGAATTATCTTTACAAAGTGCCTCTCATAACTCGCGTATTTGCAACCAACTTCAAAGTTGTTCGCAAATACGCGAGTTATGAGCAATGTTTGTAATTCGTTATTATTGAGTATGTTACAAAAAACCCATCTCTTTTCTTTCCTATTTTTACCGCTCTTTTGCGATTGAAGCATTGAGATAAGCCTGCAATTTGCATGCTTTAATGCGGTTATTACATGTGAATAACACCTCTAAAGCATGTTTCCAAGAGCGTAAAATCAATGATTCAGCTTGAAAAGGCGTTTATTTTGTGAAAATCAACCCATTTTTGTTGTGCGTTTGCCTATTAAATTTTTCTATTTTGAAGATTTTGGATGGTCGTTTTTTGGTAAAATAATAGGACAAAAGTAACAGATTCCTTATTAAAAATAAACACAAGTGCAGCTCTTACTGAAAGAGTAATTGTTATTACAATAAATGAAAAGTACGTGAGGTAAACAATGCAATTAGATTTGTTATAGAAACAAAAGGACGAAGATTGTTTTTCACGATAAGCAATCTCTCTTAAATGAAAGAGCCATAAATGGAAATAAAAATAGTTTCTATAAAAATATAATGTTTCAAAAAAATGTTTACTTTTGCAAGCGTTTTTATTTTCAAAAGCATTATGAATAAATTTTTAGTATCATGCACTACAGCTTTAACCATCTTAGTTAGTGCTTGTCAAAAAGAATACGTAATAGATGACAACTTAAAAAGTCAAAACAAAATCACGAGTCAATGTCAATTTACTAAGGAAAGTGCAGAATGGTTTATCAGCTAAATCATCTCGATAATTTTAATACTCAAAAACGCAATTTGGATATTTCGGTTAAAGATGCGGTATTCAGAATGAAACTTAATCCAAACCATTACTACTGGTTGAGTCGTCACAAGGAACAAGAAGTGGCTCCTGGTGCTTACTTGAGTCCTTATGTCAAGAATGAAGAATATTATGATGCTGGTGGTGATCCTGATTATGATTTTGTTTTTAAGCGCTTATGGACCGAAGGACATTTTACATTCCACATTACTGTTATAACTGGAACAAGCAAGAATGTTATAGCACTCTCTATCAGTCCAAAGGATTTGTTTACGGCAACTATACATGTGCGTAGAAAGCATAAAACTGCATTTAGAAGACTCCACTCATGGTATAGTATTGATGTTAAGCAATTGCGTTCAAAATGGGTTTACCCACAAGATATAGGTACAGATCTTCGTTTTGAATCGTGGAATCCATTTGATCAAACACTACAACGCTCTATCTATGTCTCCGTATTAGGAACAAATGCTAAGAATGTAAATGAGAAACGTAAAGATGAGTCGTATATGACTCGGTTAAAAGCAGGAGTAGAAGGCTCGGTTACTATCCCTATCTCTAAAGATGGAAAAGGAAATCCTTCTATCAACCTCTCATCAGATTGGGAAAAGCAAAATACGGTACAACTGACAGAACGTGTACAAATAGATGTTGCAGACAATGAAATACTAACAGGTAATCGCAGCTACCATTTCTTCAGTCCAAGTCCAATTGAACGCATTGAAGGTAATAAAGCCTATCTTACAACAGAACTTTTCGGTTGTTTCGATATGTGTATTATTCCTGTAAAACGTAGTTTAACTAATCGATAATATAAATTTGACAACAATGAAGTTAATTTTATCCAAAATGCAGAAACCGTGTGTTATTGTATTATTTTTACTTATCATATCAATTTCTTTTAGTTCGTGTGCCGAAGACGACGACTTTGTTACACCAAATGTAGAAAATACAATTTGGCGTATGGTAGATAATTATTTAACAAATGGAAACACATACATTACTCAAATAACTTTTCGTGACGGCTATGCTACCTATGTTTTTATAAACAGACATACTGGGGTGGTAGACACTTACAATGACATAATAGCACATGGACAATATTATTATGACAGACATGCTGGAGGCTTTTTAATTATTGATGAAAAGACAGGCTTGCCGTACAAAGGGGTTGGAACTTTTCGCTATGAAAATGGTTTGATCACGAGTGGTTCTACGACTTATGTTCTTTATAAATAAGAATACAGGAAATGTTCAAAAAAAGAATAGCAACTTATAAATACCAATACAATTGGATTAAGAGCATCATAGATTTTTATAATAATGATAATTATACCGATACTTTAATCACTGGCAAAGGATTCCAATTCAAGCATGGCATATTAACAACAGATGCGGGAAATTACTATCCGAATAAATAATTTATTTCATTACATAAAAAACTGTCTGCTACAAAACTTAGCAGACAGGTTTTTATATGTTGGGTGAAAGGTTCCTTGGATAACTATTTTTGACAACCACGCACTTGGAAATTGTCTATTTTAGCTAAGTAATACGCCTTGAAGTCTTCCCAATGATAGTAGGGAGCAATAGCAGAAAGAAGAGGCAGGGTGGCTTCGTTCTCATTCAGAAGTACTTTGACAAGGATGTCGTGTGGACGCTTTTGCGAACGATAGAACACGAATTGCAGGTTGCAAGCCATAGGGAAAATACGATAATCTAACCAATTTTCATCGTCTAACCGTTCCAAGTCTTCTACTTCCTTGTCGTAGCCGTCAATGCCTAACAAGCATACCAAAGGCATTACCATGGTGTCATGGCCATAACGAAGCGTTGCGCCAGGGTGAGAAAGTGCCACACAACTATCTGCCTCGGTAATGATGCGGTGCAGCAACAACCGCTGAGAATAGGGCTGAACAGCACCATTGAGTGGCGACGGACCGTAATTGATGTACCACCAAGCATTGGTTTTGAGCCAAGCGTCATACAACTCATCGTGAGTAAAGAGAGGGAGTAATGAAATCTGATGACGCAGTTCGGTGCTCTGAACATTGCAAGCAAGGTTGTAAAGTTGGTAGTTGAAATCGGTTGCATTCACGCTATCTCGCCAATATAACTCGTCATTAAAAATTCTATTCATCACCCCTACATGGTTATCATGCTTGCGTGCAAAGGCATCGTAAATATCCTTCACCTTGCCAGGCATTTTATTTTTATACAGAGCCGTGTCGCCATACACCAAATAGGGCATATCGTGTTCACTCGCATCATGCGTAATTTGCAGTTGTGGATTGATGCGTATGAGTTGATGTAACGCATTCTCCATCGACAAGATGCATCGCACAACGGTGCTACTCTTAGCGTCTACATGCGTTTTTCCACGAAAAACTTCTGGAAAACGCTCGTACATTCGCCGTGCAATTTGTTGGTGTTGCTCGGCTCCACGCAAGGTTAACTCACCCAATCTTCCCTTTGCCTCGTTACAAATCATGGTTACTTTGCGCAACACCTCTTTGCCTGTGGGAGTCAGTTTTCCCAAACTGTCGGCATGTTGCAAAGTATGAAGCGGACTGCTATAATCGGTTGGTTCGATAAGATAACGCGAACCGTGTCGCCCATAATGACTTATATAAAAAGGAACATAACCCTTTGGCGCTGGTGTCAACTTTGCTTGTAATGGTCCCGGATAAGCATAATAGCCATTGGCAGCCAATAATGGGTTTTGTAATATCTCTGTCTTTGAACGCTGGGCATACACAACCGTGTAGCTAACTGTTAGTAAAAGAAGGATAAAATATTTCTTCATCGTCTTAGTCTTTGAGTCTATACCACTTACAAAAGTAGTGTTTTTAACGAGAAAAGCAAACCAGTTTTCTTATTTTCGTCAACGATGATTGGTAAAAAACCAAAGCATTTGCTTTATGTTTTGCAAAAGAAATAGTATCTTTGCCTAAATGACAATGCCCTAACAAGCCAAAGATGAGAGTTTGTTTGGAGGATTGCAGAACGACAAGTTAACTACTATCAAACCTTTTCTATGCATTACTTATGGTCTGACGATTATTGGTTGCTCCTGTTGCAACTTTACCTTAAGAAGCCAATAGGCATAAAACCCTTGTACTCACGTGCCATGGTAGATCTTAGCTTAGCACTTCATATCCCCCCACAGACATTGTATGAGCAGATGTTCAAACTGCGACGATTGGACACACCTCGCTTGGAAAAGCTTTGGAAAGATTATGCCACGCACCCTAACAAATTGGCTCATGATGTAAAACGCTTAAGGAAGATGCACGGATTTGGGCAAGCTGAGACCTTTTATGACGGAGTAGAAATCAACGAATCGTTCGAGCAAGACTTCCAACCACTGAAAGAGGACCAAGAGTTAATGCCTATCATGCTCATTATCATCCTCGACCTGTATTTTCGCCTCATTCCTATGACTATGGTAAGCGACACGCCAGAGATTATTAAACTGGCAAAACAGATGCGTCTCAAACCCCAAAAAGTGGTAGAAATCATGGAAGTATTCCAGTTTTGTGACCCCTATCTGAATAGCGAAAATTTACTCATACATCCACTATTGGCTTCTTGTCAGGAGATTTGGCAACGATATGGCAACACGAATCCCGAACAGTTAGCTGCCTTAGCCAGTCAATTGAAAGACTACTTCTAAAGACAGTCGACAACGACAAGAATAGAGCCATTGGCACGAAGAGACGAAAGAGGGAGCGGCACCTCTTAAATAAAAACCAAAAACGAATGGTTTATAGCAAATTCTTTTGTATTTTTGCATGGACATAAAACGCCTCTTTCATTCTTGAAAAAGAACGCATTTAAGAATCGCTAATAAGCATTATGGCTCAAAAACTCATACAGACACAGAAGCAAACTCAACAACAAGTGCAACGCCTCTCGCAACAACAAATGCTGCAGGTGAAGCTCTTGGAGATGCCGTTGACTGAACTGGAAGAGAGTGTAAATGCTGAATTGGATGATAACCCCGCATTAGAGAAGTCGGAATACGAAGATGCTCCTGCCCATGACCATGAGCATGAAGAAGAACAAGAGGAAAATTTTGAACAGAAAACCGAAAGAGAAGAGCGAGAAGACGCTTTGGACAAAGCGTTGGAAAATATTGGCAGAGACGATGAAATGCCACAAACCTACACAGGATACCATACCAACAACAATGCAGAATACGAAGAGATAGTGTATGGAGACGCTACCTCTTTCTACGACAAGTTGAAAGAACAGATGGGTATGGAGCATCTGACGGATGAGCAACAATATGTCATGGAATATCTTATTGGCTCGCTTGATGATGACGGATATTTAAGAAAAGAGATAGATACGATTAGTGACGAACTGGCAATTTACCATAACATTGACGTATCTACAAAGCAGATAGAAAACGTGTTATCCATACTTCAAAGCTTTGATCCAGCTGGCATTGGTGCTCGTTCGTTACAAGAATGTCTCTTGTTACAAATAAAAAGACGCCCTGACGACAAACTCAAAGAAATCTTATGGCAAGTCATTGCAAACCATTTTGAAGCCTTTACCAAAAAACATTGGGACAAAATTCAAAGTAACATGGGATTAACAGACTTGCAAATAGAAGCTGTTCAGAATGAAATTCTAAAACTAAATCCCAAGCCAGGGGCATCATTGGGCGAGACATTAGGCAGGAACGTTCAGCAAATAACACCCGACTTCATTGTTGAAGTAAATGATGACGATTCTATATCTTTTACCCTTAATCAGGGAAACATTCCCGAATTGACCATCTCTCCCATGTTTTCTGATATGGTAGATACGTACAGGACCAACAAGGGGAACATGAATCGACAAGAGAAAGAAGCACTCCTGTACGCCAAACAGAAGGTGGACAAAGCACAAGGATATATAGAAGCTATCAAGCAACGTCGACATACTCTCTACATAACAATGAGAGCCATTATCAATTGGCAACGAGCTTTTTTCTTAGATGGCGATGAGACCGACCTGAAACCAATGATTCTAAAAGACATAGCCGACCAAACTGGATTGGATATTTCGACCATCTCGCGCGTCAGTAACTTGAAATATGCGCAAACAAAGTGGGGCACTTTTCCGCTAAAGTTCTTCTTTACCGATGGCTATATCACCGAAGAGGGCGAAGAACTCTCCACTCGTAAAATCAAATTAGCATTGAAAGAAGTCATTGAACACGAAGATAAACGCAAGCCGATGAGTGATGAATCGTTAGCCAAAGAAATGAAAAAACGAGGATATCCCGTAGCACGGCGCACCATAGCGAAGTATAGAGAACAGTTGGGCATATCCGTTGCTCGCCTTAGAAAAGAATAAATGCAGCCTTGCATGCTTAACACAAAGCAGCAAGTCATGATAGATACGATTCGTCAAACAATGATGACGAAGGATAAAAAATGAAAGAAAAAAACATTATCTTAACTGCTCGTGTGATGAGTATCGTCTTCACACCGTTCTATCTACCCATCTTAGGACTGATAGCTCTATTCTTCATGAGTTATCTGAGCAACTTAGTGCCTTGGTATTACAAGCTAACCGTCATCATGATGGTGTATCTTTTTACGGTTCTTCTTCCCACACTTCTCATTCATCTCTATCGTAAATATCAAGGCTGGACACTCATTGAGCTGGGCGTAAAAGAGAGGCGAATGGTTCCCTACATTATTTCAATCGTGTGCTACTTCGTGTGTTATTACATCATGAACTTGTATCACATTCCACATTTCATCAGTAGTATCCTCGTTACTGCCCTCGCCATTCAAATTATCTGTGCGTTGATCAACGTCTGGTGGAAGATATCGACACATTCAGCAGCTATCGGTGGCGTTACAGGAGCATTGCTCGCATTTGCTTTGATGTTCCAGTTTAATCCCATTTGGTGGCTATGTTTATCGTTATTGGTGGCAGGATTGGTAGGTACCAGTCGTATGATTCTAAGGCAACACAGCCTGTCTCAAGTCATTATTGGCTTTGTGGTTGGTCTCGTAGCCGCCTTCTACATTATTTTAGCAATATAAGAAACACATTAAAACCCTAAAAATATGAAACCATTAGTGAGCATTATCATGGGTAGCACAAGTGACCTACCCGTTATGGAAAAAGCCTGTAAATTCCTCAATGACTTGAAAATACCATTCGAAGTCAATGCGTTATCGGCTCATCGAACACCTGCTGCCGTTGAAACATTTGCCAAAGAAGCCGCAGGTAGAGGCATCAAAGTAATCATTGCTGCTGCAGGAATGGCAGCAGCCTTACCAGGTGTGATTGCTGCCAACACCACATTACCCGTCATTGGCGTACCAATCAAGGGGATGTTAGACGGTTTAGACGCCATGCTCAGCATCATTCAGATGCCTCCAGGCATCCCAGTAGCAACGGTGGGTGTAAATGGAGCCATGAATGCAGCTATCCTTGCCGTCGAGATGTTGGCACTCTCAGACGAAGCCATTGCGCAAAAGATGAAAGAACACAAGGCTGGGTTAGGCGCAAAGATAGAGAAAGCAAATGCCGATTTGTCTGCTATCAAGGACTACGAGTTCAAGACTAATTAAGGAAATATGCTAACATGATAGATCTTTTTAATTACCATCGTCGTGAGTCCTCTGTTGTACACGTGGGCAATATCACGATTGGTGGAGATAGTCCGATACGCATCCAGTCGATGACTACCACGGACACAAATGATACGGAGGCTTGCGTTGAGCAAGCCGAACGTATCATACAAGCAGGAGGCGAGTTGGTTCGACTCACTACACAAGGCAGAAGAGAGGCAGAAAACTTGGAGAACATCCATGCTGCATTACGTGAAAGGGGGCATCATACACCATTAGTTGCCGATGTTCACTTTAATGCTAACGTGGCTGATGTGGCAGCTGAATACACCGAGAAAGTGCGTATTAACCCGGGCAACTATGTAGATCCTGCCAGAAAGTTTATTCAAATAGCCTATACTGATGAGGAATATGCACAGGAACTCAAAAAGATTGAAGACCGTTTTGTGCCTTTCCTCAACATTTGCAAAGCCAACCATACCGCCATTCGCATTGGTGTAAACCACGGTTCGCTATCCGACAGAATACGTAACCGATACGGTGATACGCCCGAAGGCATTGTAGAAAGTTGCATGGAGTTTTTGCGCATCTGCAAAAAAGAGCAATTTAAGGATGTCGTCATCTCTATCAAATCCAGCAATACCATTGTCATGGTTCAGTCGGTACGCTTATTGGTCGATGCCATGGACAAAGAAGAGATGCACTATCCTTTGCACTTAGGGGTGACGGAAGCTGGCGAAGGCGAGGACGGACGCATCAAGAGTGCGGTCGGCATTGGTGCCTTATTGGCAGATGGTATTGGTGATACCATCAGGGTGTCATTGTCCGAAGAACCCGAATGCGAGATACCTGTAGCAAAACACATCGTCAATTACATTACCAAACGTGCAGGACATCTTTTGATTCCTGCAGAACAAAACAAGAATTTCAGTTACTTGCATCCTACACGACGCAAGACACGTGCTGTTGGCAACATCGGTGGAAACAATAAACCCATTGTCATTGCCTCGAATGAGGGAGTTAAAGCCGATTATATTTACACGGGACCAAAGGTTCCTGCCAACCGTCAAAACCACAAATACATTGTCGATTACAGCGAATACCATAGCGAGAAACATACCTACCCCATTTTTCCAGCCATGGCAATGCCCTTTATTGGCAGCATGAGGTCGGACATCAAGTTCTTAGTCTTACAGTATGGAACGCCAGTAGAAGAGTATGTAGCATGTTTAAAGGCACATCCCGAGGTAGTTGTAGTATGTGTGAGCAATCACCAGAACCGCTTAGGAGAGCAGCGTGCCTTGCTTCACGAAATCATGAACCACGGTGTTGACAACCCTGTTGTCATTGCCCAAATGTATCGACACGATGAAAAGAACGCTTTTCAACTTGATGCTGCGGTCGACATGGGTGCCTTGATGGTCGACGGATTTGTGGATGGTATATGGCTCATGAATGATGGACAATTACCCCATAGCGTGTTAGAAGAGACGGCATTCAATATTTTACAAGCAGGACGGTTGCGTATGAGTAAGACCGAATACATCAGTTGTCCGGGCTGTGGACGTACGTTGTATGATTTGCAAGATACCATTGCACAAATCAAAGATGCCACAAAAGACATGAAAGGGCTCAAAATTGGAATTATGGGCTGTATCGTCAATGGTCCCGGAGAGATGGCGGATGCCGACTACGGTTATGTAGGAGCAGGTCCGGGAAAGGTATCTCTTTACAGAAAACAAACGTGTGTCAAGAAGAATATACCTACCGAAGAGGCTGTAGAGCAGTTATTAAAGCTCATCCATGACGACCAGAAAAAGGGAAACTCATGAACATCTGATATCAGTTGAATAGCACTATTCAGCACAGCTCAAAGAGAGAAGCCATTTGTGTACTGATGAAGATACATTGATTTGTATTGCTCACCTACACAAATGGCTTTTTATGTGATTCCCTCACTGAGGATTTCGCTCCTGATGGTTTACCACCTATTCCTATTAAAATGATACCTTTCGGGCCATAGATGCAAGGCATAGATGTAACCCTCGTGGTCGTAAACCTTTGCCAAGCGATATAAACGCTTTACAAAGGCTTGGTAATTCTTTTGAGATACGGGCATCCACTGCACCTCTGCCATAGCTGCCATACGTGGCAAAAGCATGTATTCTGCCTGTTGGGTATAAGGAATGTATTCTGTCCACAAATTGGCTTGTGCACCAATAATATGCTGCTTGGCTTTCGCCGATAATGAATCGGGGGCTGGATCAAAGCTATAAACCTTCTCCACAGGTAGACACCCACCCCATGCCATGGGTTCGTTGCGTGTCTGGTCGGTTTGATAATAATCAAAATAAGCAAACTCCGTCGGTGACATAATCACATCATGCCCATCGGCTGACGCCTTGTTACCATTAGAAACACCACGCCAACTCATAATGGTTGCACTGGGATTGATGTCTCCTTCCAAAATTTCATCCCAACCTATGATAATTTTTCCTTTGCTATTAAGATATTTCTCCATACGTTTGGTAAAATAAGCTTGCAGCTGGTGCGTATTGATACCTTCGCGTTTGGCTAATGCTTGACATTTTGGACATACTTTCCAGTTATCGCGTGGCGTTTCATCTCCGCCAATGTGGAACTCTTTCGCTGGGAAAATTGGTACCAGCTCGTCGATGATATCCTCTAAAAATGGATATATTTTCTCATTCCCCAAGCATAGTACATCCAAATAAATACCCCATCCAAAGCCAACCTCGTATGGACCACCTGTACACCCTAACTCTGGAAAAGTGGCGAGTGCCGCCATCATGTGACCAGGCATATCAATCTCTGGAATTACCTTAATATGGCGCTGGCGTGCATATTCTACAATTTCTCGTGCCTCTTCCTGTGTATAATAGCCACCATAAGGCGTACCATCATCCAAATCAGAGTCGCGACCTATCACTGTTCGCTGGCGAACGGAACCTATTTTAGTCAGTTCAGGATATTTCTTTATCTCTATGCGCCAACCTTGATCGTCCGTTAAATGCCAATGAAAAGTATTCATGTTGTGCAATGCCAACAGGTCGATGAATTTCTTTACAAACGAAACGGGGAAGAAATGCCGCGCACAATCGAGCATCATGCCACGATAACCAAAGCGGGGTTCATCATCAATCTCAACGGCTGGAAACACGATAGCGTCTTGATGAATTTCTTCCGCCAATGACTTTCGGAGTGTCTGAATACCATAAAACACTCCCTTAGGAGTCTTACCAGTCACACGAATGGTCTTGTTAGAGACGGAGATGTGATAAGCCTCATCTCCTTTCAATTTCTTATCGAGCGCAAGGACGATGCAGCCGTTCTTTGCACGTCTATCATTGGTTACCGATACTTCTTTGTTGGTCATAGATTTGAAGTACTGCGCAAGGAACTGGGCATTGCGTTGCATCGCTTCGTCTGTACCAGCATACACAATGAGTGTACCATCAGTAAGGCTGAAACCTTGTCCCTTTACCAACTTAATGGATTGTGGAAGAGGTACCACTTCATAATTGGCAATACCTGCATACGACTGTAAAAATAGAGTAGTTAGCAGCATGATGCATAAAATTCGTTTCATCATTAACAACAATCTTTTTAGGTTTTAATAAATAGAAAAATGGGGTTTTTAATCCATCTACTGGCAAAGTTACGCTTTTTTATTGGATTTGAGCCATTTTAACGCAATGGTTTCCTCACATATCTCACATGGATAGGAAACAAAAATAGACTGTATTGGCGAGCAAAACAGTTTGTTTTGGTTCGCAATACAGTCTATTTTCTGTCCTTGACCTAATTTACTTTATTTGCTTGAAATGTAACCTAATCGGACCGTCCAACATATAAGGTGGTTCTGAATAAGAGTATTTCATCATTTCCACTAATTCATGCCAACTTGGTTCAGTAGGTTCGATATCATAAATAGATACTTCTAAGATTTTTTCCTTTTGTGGGGTCTTCAACAAACGGAAGCCTATGAGAGCTTTACGCACATTGGTATGCTCCTTATCAAAGGCAACATTCACCTTCTCCAACTCATATTCAGTGAGTGAAATCTTTGGCGGACGACCGACAGCACCCTCAAAGAAGAGGGACTGACGCTCACCCACAAACTTCGCTTTCGTAGGAGCTATAAAGTAATTCTTCAGTTTGCCATCGAAATGAGGCGTCAACCGATAACCTTCAGCAGGTGTTCCTTCGAGTTCCATTCTATCGGTCTGCACGGTGTCTATGAGCACGGCAGGGTCGTATCCCCAAGAGTTAACAAACCAGTCTTTATTGGTAATGCCCTGGAAACTCCACTTGCCCGACAAGTTGTCTGGACCCACGATGCGAATATCTGTGGTAGGATTGGTGCCAGGCAGCAATCCTGTATTCTCGGCTAAACGTAGGATAATATGATCTTTCCCTTTTTCGTATTTTAAGAATTCAAGGGTTACCGTACCTGTGTTCTGTCCTGCGCGGAACACTGCCTGCTTCGCATCGTTCATAAATTTGAAGTGTACACCCTCTTGCGCGGTAGAAGCTGGATCGACCACCACGTCGAGTCTTGTCTTCTTACTAAACGTAAATTTACTTCCACGAGCGGTTTTTAGGTGTATCACACAATCGCGCGTCAACCCCAACTCACCCTCTTTGTCTTCAAAGCTATAGATGTTTTGTCCCAAGAGTTCTACTTCTATATAATTGAGTGCACCTATTTTGACGCCTTCTACTGGTAACAACGTCAATAAGAAGGATTTAGGTTTGGACACCGCTTTACGCGTCACCTTCAGATAAGCCACCGAGTCGCCCTTGTTGAGGGTAAATGCGCTATCAGAAAGTTCGTAGTCTTGATGCAATACCGCATTGGATGAAGAGGACAAACGATAAGGAATGCGTACGGTTGATGCCGCCTTTCCTTCGGTGACAATAGCCACAATAACCGTATCGCCCACCACATTACCTAAGATATAATGTGGCTCTTCCAAGCTCAACTCGGTATGATAATTGATCGATTCGTCTTTCGAACATGACACCACCACCAGTGCCAGTATCAATAGACAAAATCGGATAAATGTTTTCTTCATTGTCATCATAATTTTAATGATTGTTGGTTGACTTATTATATTCATCCTTAATGGCATCCACCTCTTGTTTATCGGCGGAAGACAAATCCTCTGGTTCAGGCATTTTATATACCTTTTTCAGGTAATTACTTGTTTCGCGTGGAGGTACCTCGTCTTCCTGTTGACAGGAGACAGACCCCATTGCTGTCATCAACATGATGACCGCAGGAAGAAATATTTTGAGATATTGTTTCATCTTCATTATCATTTTAATTAGTAAGTAATGATTTTGTCATACCCTGGGTTCTGTTTCAAACCGCTGATTTTCTCTATTTCAGCAATAGGGATGGGGAAAGTGTACATGTACTTGCGTGTGGTGTACTTCATAGACTGGTAAGCTGTCCAAAATTCAGGTGTTCCATTGCGCTTTAACTCAAAGAATCTATCCCCTTCTAAAAACAACTCTTTACGTCTTTCCTGCAAGATGGCAGAAATCAAAGGATTGAGAGGCTTGCCCTCGGCGTCCTCCTGAATCACCTCATAGGAATTGGCAGGAGGCAGCGTAGCCATGGTCCATGCTTGCGCATCTTTTACACGCGCCAACCGAAGGTCATTGAGTTCGGCTAAAGCCTCGTTCGTTTTGCCCAAATGGTAATAGCTTTCGGCTTGCATGAGCTTCAGCTCTTCGGAGCGCAACCCACAGAAGAAAGTTTTGACAGCCACACGTTCAGGGGTGACATAGAATTTGTAACGAACATCTTTTGCCGTGTCAGAAACACTAAAACTATTCAAAAAACGAATACTAACTGGGCGGTATTTGATTTCTGTCGTAGTGGCAAGGAAATCCTGATTGTTTCCCGAAGACGTACTGTAAGCCTTGATGAGCTGGTTTGACCCTACCTTGAAAGGCATACCCATTACCTCTTTATAATTATTGATTTGAAGAATTGGATAGGCTTTTAACAGTTCAGCTGTCAACGGGAGTACTTTACTCCACTGCTCTGTCCAAAAATACAATCGAGCTAAATAGCCCTTACAGACAGGCTCTGTAAAGCGGTACAACGCATCGGTGGAATGATAATTGATTGATTTTTTCAAATCAGCTTCGATGAAGTCGACCGTAGCTTGCATCGAACTTCGCAGCGGGCGATCTTCAAGATTGAAGGTCTGAACCAATGCCAAGCCTAACTGACTATCCATTTTCCCATGCGCTGGTGCTTCACAAAAGTAACGCAACAGCTGATAATAACACACAGCACGCAAGCCATAAGCTGTTGCCAAGATTGTGTTGGCAGCTTTAGTGCCGTCATCATCAAGGTTGTCAATGACAATATTACAATCGCGAATGACCTGATAGAGTTGTTCGTATTTGCTCGCTGCATACGTTCCACCGACAAGATTACCCACATAAAAGGGCAACCCTTGACCGCTGTTAGCAGTGAGACAAGCCTCAAAATCATCTCCACATCCAGCATCTAAATTCACAATGGTACCCACATTATCCATGAAGCCTGTGGAGCCACCTTCGTCCATGTCATTGAGATGACTATGAAGAAGTGCCGAAAACTCTTGAGGAGTCTTAGGGACTGTCTTTCCATAAGGTTTGATATCCAAGTATTTGTCGCAGGATACAAGCGACATGGCGACGAGAATTATAAAATATATCTTTTTCATACTGATTCTAACTTTTAAAATCCAACAAATACACCCATTGAGAAACTACGTGCCATAGGATATACTGCACCCGGACTCTCGGGGTCGATTCCCGAATAATTGGTAAAGGTATAAATATTATCTGCTGTGAACGAAACACTGAGCGAGCTTAAACCAATGCGCTGAATCAACTTGGTGTCAAAGCTATAAGCTAAATTGAGTGAGCCTATCTTAAAATAAGAAACGTCTTCTAATAAAGAGGATTTGGTAATTTTTGGAGAAGAAACCACATAATTGTCCAAACCATAATATTTACCATACGCATCGAGAATGCGAGGATGTGCATCGGTTCGATGATTCTTTGTGGTCCAACGATTCACCACATCCCTTGTCACATTGAGGTGATTCACATATAAGTCGTTCATTTGTGAGGGTATTTTTTCTACTTTGGTGCCACTCAAAGAACCATAACCTACAGGACTATTGATCTGATTGAGAATCTTTCCGCCCAAAGAATACGTGCCAGATAAGCTCAATGTCAATCGCTTATAAGACAAGCTCATGCTATATCCGCCATTGGTAGGTGCGTTAGAAGTACCCAAATAGAACAAATAATTCTCCGCATTGTTGCGGTCTGCAGAGGTTTCAAATACTGCATCAGGGCGTGGCTCGTACGTGATGAGTCCTAAACGACTATCGATGCCAGCCACTTTTCCGCTGAAGATAGAGCCGATAGGATAACCCACATAGATTCCTTCACCTAAACCTGAAACAATAGACTTGTACTCCAACAACCTATTTCTATTGTAGGCGATGTTTCCAGAGATTAACAAATTCCAATCGTCTTGCTTAATCACCTGAGCCGACAAGGTGAATTCAGCACCCGTATTTGACAACTTAGAAGTGTTGAACGATTGATTTCTGAAACCTGTTGAATAAGGAATAAATACCTCTGAAACCGCATCACTCGTCACACGTTTATAGATTTCGCCCGTCATTCGGATGCGATCATTCAAAAATCCTGCATCGATAGACACCTTCATATCTTTGGTTTTCTCCCAGCGCAAATTAGGATTTGGCGCCTTCTTTATCCAGCCCATACGATAATAGTCGGTATCTGTTTTGCGGAAAGACTGTCGATAATCCATAATCACTTGTGGATGAACCGACTTATTGATATTACCCGTAAACCCATAAGCAGTGCGTAAAGACAAGCTACTGATAATAGGTTTGAGCTTTTCCATAAACGATTCTTGGTCTATATTCCACGACAGACCTAACGAGCCTGTGGGGTTCAACTGTTCCTTGCTACCAAAATTATTGCTACCATCTGTTCTGCCAGTAAACGAAAATACATAGCGATTGTTATACACATAATCTGCAGAAAAATAAAACGATGCAAACCTGTCCTCTACAATATTTTGTCCTGACAGATTATCCATGAGTAAAGCATAGTTTTTCAAGTCGTTATACTCAAAAGTCTTACCTTCTGGATAGACTGGCATGGCAGAATTACCAGACACGGGGTCGTAGCCATAGCGTTTAGCAAAGATACTCTTTGCATATTGTCCACGGATTTCTGAACCCAATAAGCCACTGATATAATGTTTGTCATTGAAGGTATTGAAGTAATGCAACTGTCCTCGTAAATTATAACTACTATTGTAGGAAGAACTTTGCGCAATAGAAGAATAAGTACGCTTAGAGGTTAATGTCTTTAAATCGAAAGGACGGTCTTGCCAAGCTGTATAGGTATCTTTATCATTGATATTATCTCCATTGTTGGTTGTATAGCTGTATGAGCCTAAACCTTCAAAGTTAAGATTATCAATAATATTGATAGTGATGTTTCCAATAACGGTTGTAGAGAAGTTTTTGGTCTTGCTGGACGTGTTATTTATCTCTCTCATGATGTTCACCCCGTTATCGGGCAAAGGCAAGGTAGATTTAGAACCGTTGGCGAGCATGATATTATAATAAGTCTGATCAGCTGCATAGTTCCCTTGATCGTCATACACACGCTCATAAGGATTGGCAAAATAGGCGTATTTAAACAAGTCTACTGCCAAAGAAGGACTATTAGACGTTTGCCAACCTAAATCTAATGACAACCCCAATTTTACACGTTTGTTGGCTTTGATGTCCAACTTAGAATTGATGTTGTAGCGTGAATAATCGGTTTTCTTCACCAATCCTGCATTCTCAGAATAGCCTAAAGAGACATAAAAAGTACTCTTCTCCGAACCTCCCGATAAAGACAAGTTGTGGCTTTGCGATACAGAATTGCGGAAAAGCTCATCGAACCAATTGGTTGTATGACTGCCTAAGCGGGCGATTTCTGCATCCTGCTGCTCCTTATTCATACCCTTATACTGTCCATATCCCGAACGAATCATGCCCACAATGCCTATCACAGGGTAACGTTCGTTCTTCTCGAAATAGGGCTTAGAGTACTCATCCCACAGTTCTTGTTCCCATGCAAGTTTCTCTTTCGAATCCATTAAGTCGACAGCGCGTGGAGGACGAGTGACCATGGTAGCATTGGCAGAATAGTTGATACGTAATTTTCCTGCCACTCCTCGCTTGGTTGTCACCACAATGACACCACCTGCAGCACGCGAACCATAAATGGCTGCTGCCGATGCATCTTTCAAAACGGTAACACTCTCAATGTCATTAGGATTGATACCAGCAATACCATTGGAAAAAATATCGCTGAAATTGCCTGACAACATTTGTGCTTTCGAGATGGTGGGTAAATCTTTTTGAAGTGCTACCCCATCTACCACCCACAACGGGTCTGCATTTCCAGTAATGGTATTGGTACCACGAATACGCACTTTGGCAGATTCGCCGGGACGTCCAGAGAGTGCTTTGACATCAACACCTGCCATCTTTCCTTGTAACAGCATATCCAAATTGGCGGTAGGATTCTTATTCAAATCCTTTGCCGTAATGGTAGATACCGAACCTGTGGTACGCCGTTTGGTGGTACGAGTATATCCCGTAACAACCACTTGTTCCAACAACGAGGCGTCATTTTCAAGCACAATGTTCTTTGTCAAAGCACTTGTCACCTTGATAGTCTTAGATTTCATGCCCAAATACGACACCGTAATGGTATTTCCTCTATCTACCCACAATGAAATTTTACCGTCCATATCGGCAATCACTCCGACAGGTTTACCCTTCACTTTCACCGTTGCACCTCCTAAGGGATTGCCATCTGTGTCAGTAATGGTAGTGACTACCTGCACCATGGCATCGCTCTTTTGTGGATTTTGAGCTACGATTGCCAATGAGATGAGGCAGAAACAAAAAAATAATAATGCTTTTTTTCTCATAAAAAAGAATAAAATAGATTATTGATGATTCACTATATCAACGTCTCTCGGTGAGAGTTTTAACAAATGATCGCGAAAATAATAACGTATCAAATTGTCATAATAAGGGCCGTACACGGCATGATCCATGCCTGGCAATACCATGAAATCGAATCGTTTGTTGGCTTTAATCAGCGCATCTGCCATTCGCAAGGTAGATGCCCATGGCACATTGTCGTCTACATCACCTGAAATAAGTAACAATTTACCTTTCAGTCGATGCGCTAACTCCATATTGGTGGGCACACGTTTTAAGCCATGATAAGTCTCACCCCACCACTGTATATAAATATTGTTGTCATGATTGCCCGACGCAGCCACAGCCACTTTATAGAAATCTGGATAAGTGAGCAAGGCTGTCACCGACTCGGCAGCGCCTCCTGAATGTCCATAAATGCCCACACGAGCAAGATCTATAAACGGATAGCGTTGAGCCAATGTCTCGATGGTGTGCTTATCATCGCCCACAGCATAATCTCTTAAATTGCCATAACCGTAGGTATAGAAGGCTTTGTCACGAATGGGAGAACTGCCGCGCGGCTGAACATTGATCACCACAAAGCCCAACTCTGCCAAACTTTGATTGCCATTGTCATCTATCACAAATGCTCTGGGTACTTGATCGGCTTGTGGACCGGGATAAACATTGGAGATAATAGGATATTTCTTGGTGGCATCAAAATTGGAGGGAAGATACATCACCCCTGTTAATTCTGTTTTTTTGTCGGGTGCTTTAACGGAAATAAGCTTTGGCTTTATCCAACCTGCTACCAAAAGTAGCTGTTCGTTGGCACGCTTTATCTCGTATCTGTGACTTGGATGACGTACATCTATTACTTGAAAGATGGGCGGCATGTCCATACGCGAATAAGTGTCAATGGCATATTGACGGTTATCCGAGAACTCAAGTGTATGTGTTCCGTTGCCTGGTGTCAACAGTTGCTGATGCTTACCATTGAGCGCAACCCTATAAAAGAAACGATAATTAGGATCAATACCTTTTTCTTGTCCGTAACCAGCAAAGATCATCGTATTGGAAAGTGTGTCAATATGTACAATAGTGCTCGCCACTAACTGGTCTCCTCGGGTTATCCGATGGAGCAATTTACCGTTTTTATCATAGAGATAATAATTGCCTCGTCCTGTTCTATCCGACCACCAAATGATTTGCTGACCATGATTTATCAACCGATAGTTCATCTCATTAATATTAAGATGTGGCTTAGAAACCTCGGTGATCAATGCTCTCACCTTTCCTGTTTGTACGTCGATATGACATAATTGCAACGTATCCACCCCTCGACTGCGACGCGTAAAATAAATGTCACGACCATTATGGCGGTCGTTTAATTCTACATACTGGTCGTTAAACTTTTCTATGGGCAGCAATTTTGCCTCATCTGTATCAGCATTGTACCAAAACAATTTGTATTGGCGCACGTGGTTTTCGTTGGGCAATGGCATCTTTTTGGTTTTTAACCGTGGGCGTGGTTTTGCCAATGCATTAATGATATAGAGGTCGGCAACCTGACTATCATCTTGAACAAAACACACAAATCGGTGTCCGTACCAGTTGCCAGTAATGTTACTGCCTAAGAGTGTGTCTTTTGCCGAACGGTGACAATACGACGCATACGCTTTACCGTCGGTGGTAAGTTGCCTAATTTTTCCCGTGATGTTGTTTCTTACGTAAAGGTTGTATTGGTCACCAAGCATCGTAAAAGCCGAATCAACAGTTTGATAGGGATATTTTTGACGGTCTTCTCTCTCAAGAGTATTGCTTTCTTGAGATGTCTTTTGAAGTAGCAGTTTTCCTGTCTTTCGATTAAATAGCTTGACAGTACCTTTGTTCTTAAAGGTAAAAAGTTGACTATTCCCTTTCACAAATTGTACATTCAAGTATCGTAATTGGTCATTTCCAAAAGCTGTATCTCCTGTAAGTTGTTGATATTGCTTCAGGAAATCAGGTACGTCAGCTATCAATTTTTCTCGCTTCCCCGTCTTTGCATCTAAGATATAACGCACCAAATGACCATTCTCCATGCGGTGATAATTCACAAATGAAGATTGAGCTATCCATGTCGGAGATGCCAAGACATCACTACTCAGGCGCTTTTTAACCGCCTTTTCTGAATGTAATGCTACCTGCTGCCAATTTGTTTGTTGTGCCCAAGCAAAAATCGGAGGTGCTAAAAGTAATGCAAGAATAATTTTTCTCATCTACCTGCGCTTTGTTTTTTCTGCCAATTTTACAGCTTGCAATGCATTTAAGCTACCACCACTGATACTGGCATCTTTATTTTTCATTGGCTGAACACTATTCATTAAAATCTTTACCACTTGCGATGCTTTCAATTTTGGAAAATAACTCCTTATCAAAGCAGCTATTCCACTTACAATGGGAGCTGCAATAGAAGTTCCATTCTCGGTAGCATACTGATTGCCTGGTACAACAGAAGTAATCTCTTCGCCTGGTGCAAATAAGTGTACACGCTGCTTTCCGTAGTTGGATATGGAGGAAACAGCTCCCTTTTTCGTAGAGGCACCTACCCTTATAAAATTGGGATAAAACTTACCGTGGGCAGCCAAACCTGTGGGAAAGTAATCGACTGAATCCACATTCAAGTGATTATTACCAGCCGCATGCACAATCAAAACATCCTTTTGGGCTGCGTATGCAAGGGCATTATTCACCATTTGAGGGGTGGGAGAGGTATATTTTCCTAAACTGATATTGATCACTTTTGCGCCATTATCAACGGCATAACGAATAGCAGAGGCGATATCTTTATCGTATTCATCGCCATCGGGAGCTGCACGAATAATCATGAGTTTGGCTTTTGGATATACTCCTTGCCAGATTTCATGACCATTTTTTCCCTTTCCTGCAATCACACCTGCCACAAAAGTTCCATGATAGCAACCATCTATGGTTAGTATAGGATTGCCATAAAATCGGTCTGTCTCATCCAAGAGATTATCTCCCATGAGTAAACGCTTATCCTTTGCATGCTCAATTCCGTCAATTCTCGTTTTCATCAACTGAAGATGATTATTTTGTTGACGAACAAATTGCGTCCACTTCATCGTTGTTTTGGCACGTATGAGGTCGGCATAAATCTTCTCTGCCGCCTTTTCCCAAAGCGTGTCTGGTACTTGCAGGTGCATCACACCATTGATAGTGATGGTATCAATAGCTGCATAACGGCGCACCAAGGTATCCATCGTTTGCAATGCCTTATTCTTAATGATTGAAAACTGATACATGCGAAGATAATTAGCAATACCAGCTTTCTTCTTCATTTGCAGATAATAATGATATTCTGTACTATCCGCAGTGTTCACCTGATTGATATTTTTATACTTTGGATATAAACGCTTAAACTGTCGATATTCTTCAGTACCTGCACTGGTCATGTTAAACGATCCATCTGCCGTACCTAAGAAATTCCAACCATGAACGTCATCAATATAGCCATTTTTATCATTATCTTTTCCATCTCCTGCAACTTCTTTAGGATTTCTCCACAAAGCATCCTGCAAATCAACAACAGTAGTATCAATGCCTGAATCGATAATTCCTACAATGATTGGCTTTTGCTTTTTTTGATGATACTTTGAAAGGTATTGAAGAGCAGCATCAATAGCAGCTCCCTGCACAGAATCGGGATTTAATCGATACCAATTATTTGGTTCAGCAGCACGAGCGAATGCGACTGATGAAAGACCTAAACAAAATAACAAGCAACTTGAAAACAAAAATTTTCTACAAAACATCCAGCAAATAAATTTGAAAATAAAATACAAATGTAATACTTTTGAAATAAAATAACAACATTTTAACTGATTTTCATTTCACTAATGAATCTATAGTATAAGATTCTAATTCGTTAACTTGATAACCAATGAAATTCTTGCTTACTACTCTATCCAAAAAAGTCAGGCTGTTTTGTGCATAAAAACAGGCTGACTTTTCCTAAATATTGTCTATTACTATTTTTTGAAAACATTATCAAACGCTCACCATAATATTATTTCTGCTGCGAAAAAGCTTGTTGTTCTGCCTTCGCAACAATCTCTTCTCGGGAAAGTTCGGCAGCATTGATATCGTCCAAGTGAAGTTCATCTATCTCTGCTTCTAATGAAGAAGTTAGTTTTTCTTCGTTCAATTGGTCATCGTCTGTAAATACTTCTTCTTGGAAAGGTGACTCATGCTTCTCTATCTCGGTAGTCTTCGTAATGATAAAATCGTCTTTGGGAGCTACATCTGGAACTATCGCCACAGGTTCTTCCTCCATTTTTGTACGATTTGTCTTAGCAGCAAACACCTCATCAATAAACTTTGATTGACGTTTTAATTGCTCCAAAGTGAGTTTACTCGCCAATTGTTGGCTCTCTTTCTTACTGAATCCTTCGCCTGAACACCCTTCAATGCCTTCCAATTCGACAAGATATTTGAAAATGGGATTTCCATTTTCATCCTTCTTTTGTTCCAACAAATTGAAATGAATCTTGACTCTATTCTTCTGACTCCACTCTATCAGCTTGCTTTTAAAATTAACTTCTTTATAAGCAACCTTATCTATATTGAGCATTTCTGACAATATACGATTTTTCATAAATCGCATACAAGCATCATAGCCACGATCCAAATAAATAGCACCTACCAAGGCTTCGAAAGCATTTCCGCCCACATAGCTATTGTGAGAAGAACTACGACCACTGCTCAGTAATAGCTTACATATCCCCATCTCGTTTGCCAATTTGTTCAATGTGCTGCGTTGAACCAATTTACTGCGGGTATTTGTCAAGAACCCCTCTCGTTTTCCAGGAAAATGTTCATAAACAATATGACCGACAATAGCATCGAGAACAGCATCTCCAAGAAACTCCAAACGTTCGTTGTTCACTGGTCTTCCCTTGGCATTGCGTCGCATCACACTTTTATGCATCAAGGCTAATTTATAATAACTTATATCGTGGGGATAAAAACCAATGATATTATATAAAGACGAATAAAGCTCCCTCTCTTTTCGGAAAGGGAGCTTTATTCTATCTATCAAATTATTCAGCATATTTTTTGAATACTACACAAGCATTATGTCCACCAAAACCGAAAGTGTTACTCATTGCTACACGCACTTCACGTTTGCGTGGCTGGTTAAATGTGAAGTCCAAACGATAATCTATCTCTGGATCTTCATCATTCTCCTCATGGTTGATGGTAGGGGGAATTATATCATTTTTAATCGCCAATACACTTGCCATTGCTTCCACGGCACCAGCAGCTCCCAACAAGTGTCCTGTCATACTCTTGGTAGAACTGATACTCAACTCGTAGGCATGTTCACCAAATACATCTTTAATGGCTTTGGCTTCCGAAATATCTCCTACTGGAGTTGAAGTTCCGTGAACATTGATATAATCCACTTCTTCGGGTTGTAACCCTGCATCTTTCAATGCTTCGGTCATTACAAGTTTTGCTCCCAAGCCTTCAGGATGACTGGCTGTAATGTGATAAGCATCTGCACTGGCTCCTTCACCCACCATTTCGGCGTAGATTTTTGCACCACGTGCTTTCGCATGTTCTAATTCTTCAAGTATCAAACAGCCTGCTCCCTCGCCCATCACGAAACCATCACGACTGGCACTGAAAGGTCTTGAGGCATGCACTGGGTCATCATTTCTGGTAGACAATGCATGCATGGCGTTAAATCCTCCAACACCACTTTCACAAATAGCTGCTTCTGCACCTCCTGAAACAATGATATTTGCTTTGCCCAATCGTATTTGGTTAAAAGCATCTGCCAAAGCCGAACTGGATGAAGCACAAGCACTGGTAGTGGCATAATTGGGTCCATGGAATCCAAAATGAATGGATATCTGTCCAGCAGCAATGTCGGAAATCATCTTAGGGATGAAAAATGGATTGAATTTTGGACCGTCTTCCTTATGCTGACCATAATATACCACTTCATCCTCAAATGTCTTAATACCGCCAATGCCAACGCCAAAGATAACACCAATACGATTTTTATCTACCGTGTCCAAGTCTATTTCAGCATCCTTTACACCCTGCATAGCGGCAATCATTGCTAATTGAGTGAAACGATCCAATTTGCGAGCTGCCTTTCTATCAATATAATCATTGATATTCAAGTCTTTTACCTCACAAGCAAATTTAGTCTTGAAGTTGGAAGGGTCAAATAATGTAATAGGAGCAGCACCACTTTTACCTGCCAACATGTTTTTCCATGTTTCTTCAGGTGTATTACCAATAGGTGTTACGGCACCAAGTCCCGTTACTACTACTCTTTTTAATTCCATAGATTTAATTTCTAATAATTGATTAAAAGCAAATTGAAATTGAGCTGAAAGAATTCTCTCAGCTCAATTATATTTTAGCTTTTAATTATTTTGCATTTTCTTCAATGTAAGAAATTGCATCACCAACCGTAGCAATATTTTCAGCTTTATCGTCTGGAATAGAAATAGCAAATTCCTTTTCAAATTCCATAATCAATTCTACTGTATCCAATGAATCAGCTCCAAGATCGTTTGTAAAACTTGCTTCTGGCTTTACTTCAGCTTCATCAACTCCGAGTTTATCAACGATAATAGCTTTTACTTTGCTTTCAATTTCAGACATAATTGTAATTCTTTTAAGTGTTTATAATTTAATCTCTATCAAAAATACGGATGCAAAGAAACACATTTTTATTCAAATTTACAAGTATTTTGCCTAAAAAAGTACTATTTCTTGCACAATATCACTATTATTGTGCAATTATAAGCATTATTTCAATGAAAATATCTGTGTTTTATAAAGTTATCATGAACTAACTCCTCAAACCGTTGAAAAATATTTTAAGGTTCTAACAACGCATTTCATTCATCCAATTTCTATCAATTATCAACATCAAGTCAAATTTTGAAAACACAAAAACGTGTTCTTTTATTTTGCCGTTCACCTTTTATTATTTATATTTGCAACATAAACATAAACTAAAATATCATGTCATTTAGCGAACAATGTAACAAAATTTTTAATCAAGCCATTGACGATTATCATATAAAAGATAATATAGATACTCCAATTCAAAATCCTTATGATAGGGAATCTATTGAAAATCGATTATATCTGAAGTGTTGGATTGACACTGTTCAATGGCATTTTGAAGATATTATCAGAGACCCACATATTAATCCTGTGGAGGCACTGGCGCTAAAAAGGCGCATTGACCAATCAAACCAAGACCGTACCGATTTAGTGGAGCAGATAGATAGTTATTTCAGACAACAATATAGCGATGTACAGGTACTTCCAGAGGCACGTATCAATACTGAAAGTCCAGCTTGGGCGATTGACAGACTGTCGATATTGGCACTGAAAATCTACCACATGAAAGAACAAGCGGAAAGAAAAGATGCTTCTTCAGAACATCAATTAAAGTGTAGTTCTAAACTGAATGTTCTTTTAGAGCAACAAAAAGATTTAGGAACTGCCATTGACCAACTACTTGAGGACATCGAAGCGGGACGCAAATATATGAAGGTGTACAAACAGATGAAAATGTACAACGACCCTTCTACCAATCCTGTTCTCTATAAAAAATAGATGAAAACAGAGCATCTACTCATTATACGTTTCTCGGCAATGGGCGATGTAGCCATGACTGTGCCAGTGATTTATTCTTTGGCACAACAATATCCACAACTTCGCATTAGCGTCTTAAGCAGACCTTATGCTCAAGCTTTCTTTGACAATTTGGCACCAAATGTGGACTTTATGGCGGCTGACTTAAAGCACGAATATCGAAAAATAAGAGGACTAAACAAACTCTATCGTCGCCTTACAGCCAAACAATTCACTGCCGTAGCAGATTTTCATGATACTCTGCGGTCTAAATACCTTCGAATGAGGTTTTTTATGGATCGCTTCAAGGTGGCACATATTGATAAGCATCGCTCGGAAAAACGTAAACTTATTGATCATCAAAATAAAGTATTAAAGCCCATTCAATCTGCTTTTCAAAATTATGCTGATGTACTGTCTGAATTAGGATATCCCATAAAATTAAATTTTAATTCTATATTCCCGACCAACAACGAAGCATTTTCATCTTTAATACCTAAAATAGGCAACTATAAAGAGAACGAAAAATGGATAGGATTAGCACCTTTTGCAGCGCATACGGGTAAAATTTATCCCTTGACACACATGGAACAAACCCTGCAAGGCTTACTAAAAAAATATCCAACAGCACGCATTTTTTTGTTCGGAGGCAGTAATCAAGAAAAGAAAGTATTTTTGCAATGGACTAAAAAATATCCTTCTTGTACGGTAGTCCCTACCACACTGCATTCATTACAAGAAGAACTAATATTGATGTCTCGATTAGATGTCATGATAAGCATGGATAGTGCCAACATGCATTTGGCGTCATTGGTGAATACACCTGTTGTCAGTATTTGGGGTGCCACTCATCCTTATGCAGGATTCATGGGTTGGAACCAAAGCATTGAGAATGCTGTACAAACAGACTTACCATGCCGTCCATGCTCTATATATGGTGAAAAGCCTTGCCGTCGAAAAGACTACGCTTGCTTATATCAAATAAAACCAGAACAAATTATTCAACAAGTTGATAAAATATTATCTCGTAAAGATAAGTTACATTAATTATTAATTAAAACAAACAAGATTATGAAAAAGTACGTATGCGAAACTTGTGGTTATGTATATGACCCAGCACAAGGTGATCCAGATAGCGGTATCGAACCTGGAACAGCTTTTGAAGACCTGCCAGAAGATTGGGTATGCCCTCTCTGCGGTGTCGGCAAAGAAGATTTCTCTGTAGTAGAAGAGTAAATAAAAAATACACTTGATAGTTTCATCAAGTAAAGAATTTTCAAAAATAGCAATGAGTATTATTCATTTCTCATTGCTATTTTTTTGTATCTCTTAATATCTTATCAACCAATAAGTTACAATGCTAAAATTAACTCATGTAGATAAGGACATTAAGTCATGTAAATAAGGGGCTTAAGTCATGTAGATAATGCCCTTAAGTCATGTTTACAATAAAACCATCTTTATGCTTCATTTTTTCAACCACTTTATGCTTTGTTTTTTGTACAATTTATTTACTTTTTTATTTGCATAATATTAACCACAAAAATGGTGGATAAAAAGGTGGATAACTCTGTTGATAAGCTGATACTTTTCCACGCTCTATAATTTCAAAGCCACTTATCGTGGATATCTACCCTTTTATAACACGTCCTTCAACAGTTTGTCCACAGTTTCTTCATCAAAAAAGATATCAACTTATTCACTACCCCCGATAAAGAATAGAATGTGTATAACTACCCTATAACTCTGAAAATCAAAGAGAAGATATTATTGATAGACAAGCATAACTGACATTGAAAGGTGGATAAACAATTGAGCAAACATTTCACTAATTATTTATCAACAAATCCACAGTACATCATACCTTCTATTTTGTTTTCTTTTATAAGAAATAAAAAATATAAAATATATAAGGTATGTGGATAACGTCTACGAAATTTCAAAATACAATTTTTGTGTATTTTACTACCCTCTCTTTTGGTAAGGCTTCTTACCATAGCATTGGGCAATACTAATAGCAGCGGTCATGATGATAAATGGCATGAATGGAGCCTTAAATCTTGTTTCACCGTGTACAGCCAATACCAAAGCCAAAGAGCCTCCCACAAGGATGCTAAGCGTTAGAAAGAGTACTTTATATTGCTTCTCTTTCCGCAAAAAATGAAAAGAGAATATAGTTGAAAGTAGTAAGAGCCAATAAAAAATCATATTATAAAGTCCCAACCATTGAATAGGTGTAAGATGTTTCAAGTTTTTTAATAAGCTGCGATAAGGGAGTGTGATGTAATTGTTTTCTGCGTTTGATTTGTTAGATAAGAAAGCAGAAATATTGTCCATATCGTTCATATACATATAAAATAATCTTCCTGGAACTTTTTTCAAGTACGTCAATGGATGTTGTTTTAGCCAGTTGATACTCCGTTGTTTCCAAATATCCTTACATTCAATGGCTGTTTTATGCTCCCTATCTTCAATATATCTCAGTGTTCCCTTAGGATACATTTCGGCATTGTAATGAGGTTCAACACTTGTTTCATAAGTAGCTGCCACCATATTAAACCATAAGGTGTCGCTTTGATAAAGAAAATAACCAGTACGTAACCAGCAACTCGTTCCAACGACAGTTATAAACAGTAAATATCCTGCAAGAAGACTACTTGCCTTACGCCACCATTTTTGTCGTTCAAAAATAAGAAAATATAAAATAAATGTGCCTATAAAAATAACTCCAAGCGGTCGAAACCAATTAGAAAGCGCCATGATAAAACCAACTATAAAAAGCTGTTTGTAATGCGAAGAATGAAGAATAAGAAATATTCCCCATAATAAAAGCGTGACAGAAGGTATTTCAGAAAGAATCGTAGTACTTTGTCCCCAATTATTTGGGTAGCATACATACAGTAAAATAGCAATGAGTGCTATTCGTTCGTTCAAAAGTTTTTGAGTAATACGTGCCAGTAGATAAGCCGAGCAAGCTTTGAGTAAGCACATCAAGACAAGGATTGGAACGATAGAATTGAATAAATATAGCGAGAGTATCACCAAATTTATTTGTCCAATATTCCATATAAAGGGTTCTCCTTGTATGGTAGGAGTACAAGGATAAGGTTCTCCATAAGTGAGACAGGTATGCGCATATTCCAAATAACCTTCTCCATCGTTTGTCGGTGTATAACCAAATACGATGAGTACCAGCAATAAAAAGATAAAAAATATAATACTTATCTGACGATAGCAATTTTGCATACAGTTCCTTTATTGCCTTGTTGATCGGCTGTTTGCACCATATATATGCCCGAAGCAACAGGCTTTCCGTTCATGTCTGTGCCATTCCAAACAAAAGTACCGCCATTACTTTTTCCTTGAGCAACGAGTGTACCATTGGCTGTAAGTATCTTTATATCGGCTTGATAACTGAGACCAACAATTGTGATTGGTCCTGTATAGCCTGGTTCTACAGGATTTGGATAAGCATAAGTCGTTTCCTTATTCATCGTTTCTACAGCTTCTGTAGCATCACTGTGATAAGAACAAAGTCCTTTATCGCTACCAAAAAACACTTCACCTGTTTTATCGTTAATCGCAATACTTTGAATATGGTTAGAGGGTAATACACTGTTGGTGGTGGTGAAATGATGTATTTGTTCGTTACCGTCAGCACTCATTAGATACACCCCATTGTTTCCTGTTGCAAACCATTTACGGTTGCTTTGGTCAACAGCAATGCACGTAATATCTACCCCTGATAATAAGTAGTCGGCAAGATTACTTCCATCTTTACGATTTATCTTGGGTTGTGTAAATGTAACATTAGGAAGTTGGGATAATTGCGACTCTTCCAATAAAAGAGGTCCTATATTTGTTCCGATCCAAAGATTGTGTTGAAGATCTTCGGTTACATATTTAACAGCAGTGGGAGTCATAGAAGTACCATCTTGGTTGATGAAATTGGTAATGGTATGGAATACTTCATTTTTACTGTTATAACAAAATAAGCCTGGAAGGCGGTAATCTCCATTTGAAAACCACAGTAGACCACGACTGTCTATACAAGGATGATGAAGTAAACTGGGACTTAATCCATTTTTCATCAACGATTTTTGATGGTGAGATTTCATCGTTCCATCGGGTAATAATTCAAGGATACTTTGCCCTTTTGTCTGATTATTGAGTATCCAGAGGTGTTGATTTTCATCGAATACCAATCCATTAATAGGGACATACGTATTGTCAAGTTCCTTTCCTTTATCAACAGCAGGCATGAGAAGACTGTTATCTTTGTTGTAAAAAGATTTAAGTTTTCCGTTTTGAAATTCGTAGAGTCCCGTTCTACCACCAGCAAAAACATGATTTTTATCTTTCGGATCGATAGCCAAGCAATTGATATCGGCATAAGAATATCCTGTGATTTTCTCAATATCATCTTGATAAATATGCCATTGATTGTCTTCAAGAACTTGGATAATACCTGGGTGTGACAAACCTATGCCCCCTGGTTCGTAACCACCTCCGGTGGTATAAAGTTGATGATGAGCAAACTTTAAGAAATAAAAGTAATTATAGTGAGGACCGTGTGGACGATACTCCTCCATTTTCTTCATTAATGCTTCATCCTTTTGGTTGGTGTTTTTGGTATAATTTCCTATTTTCTTCCAATTATTTTTGTCCAACAAATTGGAAGATAATTTTGCCGCATATTTTCCTTTTGTGGACGATTCTGCTATCAATTGGTCTTGCTCTTGATGAATCCAGTCTACTTGAAAGCCTAAAAAATAGGTATCACTTATTTCGGCATCTCTTACATTCACTTTCATAATGCCAAATCCTGTAGCGAGATAGGCATAAATACCATTCATGAAGATAGAATGGATGGTTTTATCAACGGTTAGTGATTTAGTATAATAATCTGAAAGATTTGTCACATTGCCGTTGTCATCAAGCAAATCTATGTTATAGTTTTTGTACACAATAACCAACCGTTTGGCTGCCCTATTATACCCAATGTGCGTAATTTCTGTATCATTTAGCCCCGTTGTTCGGTCAAAAGTTTGGACGCTATTATCACTTTTATGATACGCAAAAAGTCCACCTGAAGCTAATGTATAAATCGTAGATCCTGCTTGCTGTACATCTGTAATGTGGTCATAGGATGGATATACTTTCCATGTTCCTATTTGTGCCATACCTTGTAAACAGCACATAAGCAAGAGAAGGGCAGATACGAAGGTTGTTTTCATGCTGCAATTGGGTTATGAAGTTTCATTAATCTTGCTATGAAGATATTCTGCTAACTTTTCTACAGCCTGTGCACGATGCGAGATTTGATTCTTTATGGTTTCACCAAGTTCAGCAAAACTTTGCTGATAACCATTGGGGATGAATAGTGGGTCATATCCAAAACCAGCGTTGCCACGTTTTTCTTTTGCAATGATACCATCTATACGTCCTTCAAAATAATGTATTTCAGGTGCTGCAAAAGTATTTTCAATGTTTTCTTCTTGTTGATTTTTGGGATGTTGCAGCAAGGCAATGACGGTGCGAAAACGAGCTTTTCTGTTTTCTTTATCCTGTAATTCGTGCAAAAGTTTCTGCATATTTGCTTCGCTATTATGGTCGGTTCCCTCTGCATAGCGTGCACTGTGAACACCGGGTGCACCGTGAAGAGCCTCCACTTCGAGCCCCGTATCATCGGCAAAGCAGTCTAAACCATAATGCTCAGCCACATACTTAGCTTTTAGAAGAGCATTTTCTTGCAAGGTTTCTCCTGTCTCTGGAATATCCTCATGACAACCTATATCTTGCAGAGACACTATTTCAAACCGTTCTCCTAATATGTCACGAATTTCCTGAAGCTTGTTGGGATTGTTTGTTGCGAATACGATCTTCATGTTTTTTCTTTACTTTTACCTTGATTTGATCAAATCCCTCGCCGTATACTCCAATGACAGAACTCTGACTGACAAAGGCATTTGGGTCAGTCATTTTGATGAGTCGGAAGATGAGTTGACTCTCGTTTTTACGAGCCAAGAGACAGATTACTTTGATTTCTTGTCCAGTGTACCATCCGTGACCGTCAAGAATAGTCAGTCCATGGTCGGTTTCTTGAGATAGAATTTCTGCTATTTCTTCGTGTTTTCTCGAGTAAATCATAAATTGAACGGATTGCCGTTGGCGGGCAAACACAAAGTCGAGCATGAAACATTCGATGATAATGGTACAGTAACCAAATACTACTTTGTGGGCGCGTTGTGCCATTTCACCAAATTGCGGGAAGAAGAAACAGCTGCTGACAATAAAGATATCAATCAATATCAATACCTGTCCTAAGGACATATCTTTGTATTTGTTGACACAAGCAGCAATGATATCCGAGCCTCCTGTACTACCATTGTTGAGAAATACCACTGCCAGTGATGAACCAGTGATACAGCATCCAATGACCATTGACATGAAGTCTTGTCCCTCGCCTAATACCTTGATAAAGTTTCCGTTAGCATCCAAAGGCATTAGACTTTGTGCAAACATTAACATGAAATAAAGGGCAATGATAGCGTAGATAGTCTTCATCATGAATCGGAAGCCTAAAATCTTGAGCGCAACGATTAACAACGTAAAGTTGATAATCATATAAGTATTTTCCAACTTAAAGCCCGTGGCATAATACACAATGGCTGACATACCAGTAACACCACCCGTTACAATCTGGTATGGCAACAAGAAAATGGTAAATGCGGTAGTGTAAAGTAAAAGACCCAATGTAATGAAGACATAGTCTTTCACTTCATTCATGACATATTCTTTATTTTTTATCATTTTAGTACGATATTAATAATTTTATGTGGAACTATAATAATCTTTACAATGGTTTTTCCTACCATATATTTAAGTGTGCGTTCATCGGCAAGTACCTTCTTTTCAATTTCCTCTTTACTATCATCTATCGAGAAAATCTTTTGGAAACGAGCCTTTCCATTGAACGAGACAGTCATCTGAATATCATTTTCTTTGAGGTATTCTTCGTTGCATTCTGGCCATTGTGCATCGCAAACAGTAGTGGTTTCTCCAAGTGCATGCCACAGTTCTTCACTGATGTGTGGAGCGAAAGGTGCCAATAGCTTGATGACGTCTTTAAGTAATTCTTTATTTGTGCATTTGCTTTGTGCCAACTCATTTACACAAATCATGAATGCAGAAATGGCAGTATTATACGAAAAGTGTTCAATGTCGCCCGTTACTTTCTTGATCAATTTATGCACAGACTTCAGTTGTTCAGGGGTTGGAGCATTATCATTAGGCAAGAACTTATCGGTTCTATTTTCGTAAACCAATCCCCACAGCTTTTTCAAGAATCGGTGACAACCGTCTATACCGTTAGTATCCCATGGTTTGCTTGCCTCAACAGGACCCAAGAACATTTCATACAGTCGCAACGTGTCTGCACCATACTGTTCTACAATCATGTCAGGATTGACAACGTTGTACATCGATTTTGACATTTTCTCTATCGCCCAACCACAAATATATTTATCATTTTCTAAGATAAATTCTGCATTTCTGTATTCTGGTCGCCATGCTTTGAAAGCTTCTATATCCAGCACGTCGCCATGTACTATATTTACATCCACATGGATGGGCGTGGTTTGGTATTGATTTTTCAATCCTAATGAGACAAATACTGGTGCAGCCGAATGGTCATCATTATTGATACGATACACAAAGTTGCTACGTCCTTGTATCATACCCTGATTCACTAACTTCTCAAAGGGTTCTTCCTTGTAAGAATAACCATAATCATGTAAAAACTTGTTCCAAAACCTCGAGTAGATTAAATGCCCCGTTGCGTGTTCTGTTCCACCCACATATAAATCTACGTTCTGCCAGTAAGCGGCTACATCCTTAGCTACCAATGCCTCTTCGTTATGTGGATCCATATATCGTAGGTAGTAAGCTGAGCTGCCAGCAAAACCAGGCATCGTGTTCAGTTCGAGTGGAAAGACAGTAGTGTTATTTATCAGAGACTTATCAACAACTACATTCTTTTCAATATCCCATGCCCATTTCATGGCACGTCCCAATGGGGGTTCACCTGTTTCTGTAGGTTCGTATTTATCTATCTCGGGCAATTCGAGCGGCAAACAGTTTTCGGGAATCATGTAAGGCATTCCACCTTTATAATATACAGGGAATGGTTCGCCCCAATAACGCTGGCGAGAGAAAATGGCGTCACGCAAGCGATAGTTCACTTTTACATGCCCTAAGTCCTGTTTGGTGATGTATTCTTTAGTGGCAGCAATCGCCTCTTTTACCTGCATGCCATTAAGACTGAAGGTGGTTTGTTTTCCTTTTATCGGACTATTGATTACCGTTCCCTCCTTTGCATCATAACTTTCTTCGCTCACATCAGCTCCCTCAATCAGTGGAATGATAGGTAAATCAAAGTGTTTGGCAAAAGCATAATCGCGGCTGTCGTGTGCTGGAACAGCCATGATAGCACCTGTTCCGTAGCCTGCCAATACATAGTCGCTCACATAAATAGGAATATTATCGCCCGTGAGTGGATTCACAGCATAGCTACCTGTAAACACACCCGATACTCGGCGGTCGGAGATACGCTCTCGCTCGGTGCGCTTTTTGGTGGCATCTACATAGGCTTGCACTTCTTGTGCTTGTGAGGAAGTCGTAACTTGTGAAACATAGTCACTTTCGGGAGCCAATACCATGAAGGTGACACCAAACATTGTGTCGGCACGAGTGGTGAAAATGGTGAGTTCGATGTCGCTGTCGGCAACCTTGAATCGTACTTCTGCACCTTCCGATCTACCAATCCAGTTGCGTTGAGTCTCTTTCAAGGATTCTGTCCATTGTACGTTGTCCAGTCCGTCGAGCAAACGTTGTGCATACGCTGACACGCGTAAACACCACTGGCGCATTTTCTTTTGTACTACAGGGTAACCTCCACGTTCGCTCACTCCATCAACAACTTCATCGTTTGCCAGTACTGTTCCTAACCCAGCACACCAGTTAACCATGGTTTCTCCAAGATACGCAATGCGATAATTCATCAATATGGTTTGCTGTTCTTGCTCGTTCATGGTTTTCCATTGATGGGCTGTAAATGACAAATCTTCACTTTGTGCCACATTCAAACCGTCACTACCCTTTGTTTCAAAGTGCTGTATCAGTTTTGTAATGGGCTGCGCTTTCTGTAAATCATTGTCATAATACGACTGAAACATCTTAATGAATGCCCATTGTGTCCAATGGTAATACTTTGGGTCGCAAGTTCTAATCTCTCTATCCCAATCGAACGAAAATCCTATTTTGTCCAATTGTTCCCGATAGTGCTGGATGTTTTGCTCGGTGGTGATGGCTGGATGCTGACCAGTTTGTATGGCATATTGTTCGGCAGGCAATCCATAGGCATCGTATCCCATGGGGTTCAGCACATTAAATCCTTGTTGACGTTTATATCGAGCATAAATATCACTGGCAATATAACCCAAGGGATGACCCACGTGTAGCCCTGCACCAGAGGGATAAGGGAACATGTTAAGTACGTAAAACTTTTGTTTTTGCTTGTCTTCTACAACATGATAAGTCTTGTTTTTCACCCATTCTTGTTGCCATCTCTTTTCAATGTCTCTGAAATTGTATTCCATAGGATATCTTTATTTTCTACTTGAAATAATGATCAAATGCTATTTAGGTAGCAAAATTACTAAAAAAAGAAATATAAAATGAATAAAAAGTGAATTTTATAGAAAACTCACGGGTTAGTTATGGTTCATGCTAAAAAATACTACCTTTGCAGAATGATGAGTTATCAATGCAAGATAGGATGTATAGGTCTCGTTACGGCTTTAATGATTTGTAGCTGTAACGAGCAAAAGCAGCCCCATCCTATGAGTTCGTCTCTCTCCAGTAACGATACGATGGAGGACACAATTCAGATTTATCATCATATTACTTTGGATTCAACCGAGCAGTTACAAATATATTATCCACATTTCAAGCGCATGGATTTGGTGTGTGGAGCGATGCCACAGCCAACCGATACATCGGTTATCATGGTGTGTGCGGCAGCTTTTACGGGTCAACTTAAAAAGGAGTTCAGTCATGAAAATATCGCTGGAAACCATGTCAGCGGAGGAGTTTACCACAAAGGCTACCCTTGTAAGGCAAACACAGGTGCTTTTGTATATGCGCATCGTCAATGGAAGTTTATTTATCAGGATTACGCAGCCGAAGTGGCACAGGCAGCTGATGAAAGTGGTATGGGCTTTGGACAAATGATGTTAATCAATAACGGACTACGTATGCCTGCCAATGTTGTGGGAAAGAATATTTGTCGGGCTTTGTGCGAGCGCAAGGGAAAACTGTGTATAATAGAGTCGCGGCAGCCTTTGTTGCTCATCGATTTCATCAAATTTTTAGGTAGATATGGTGTTACACAAGCCTTGTAGTTAGACATGGGTGAGGGTTGGAATTACTCTTGGTATCGTGACAATCAAGGAATTGTGCAGTACATACATCCAAAGACGCTCGATTATGGTACCAATTGGATTACCTTTTACCGATAATTAAGAACGGCAAACAGATGGTATTTGTCTTCTTCTCACGAAAAAAATACAAGAAAATAATGTAAATAAGCGAATTATAAGCAGTGGTTTGTCAATAAAATTCAGCGTTATTACCTTTATTTCTACAATTCGTTGGTTAGCTAATTATTGAGAAAAATCCTTTCTATAACAGCAAGTTCAGCAATGATAAAAAACATTTATAGCAAACTTTTATTAAAAATGTTTGCTGCATTCGAAAAAACCTTTTATCTTTGCATCCGCATTTAAGCCCAGATGGCGGAATTGGTAGACGCGCTGGTCTCAAACACCAGTGGGGCAACCCATCCCGGTTCGAGCCCGGGTCTGGGTACTACAAATCCCTTGTAAGTCTTTGATTTACAAGGGATTTTTCTTTTTCGATGCGTACTAAAAGTGTACTATATAACAATGCAATGAGAAAGGTGTACTTTTATAGTTTCTCGCCACTCAGATTTATATTTAATTAACGACAACTCTTCCCTTTTATTCTGTTTATTTCCCTTTCTTGGCTGAGGAAGAAAGGTTGCATAAACAATATACAGTTCAAAGAGATTTTGCAAAAAGAATATATCCGAATAACTGACGAACTTTCTTCCATTTATCAGAATCATCCTACTCTTACATGTGTAGAGGAATATTACAACGATGATGACTTTTTGTGGGAAAGCACTTTCTTTGAATCACTGACCAAAGAACAAAAACAGAAATATACCTCCTTCTCCATTTCTTTATTTGAATATGCCAAGTACATTGAGGAACACACCGTATATAATGATGTTCTACCGATGTTCTCGTATCTTGTTGATGCGATTCTATATGAGCGATACGCAAAATATCTCATGGCAGAAATAGAAAGAATTGAATTGACAGAGGTACAAACCGATCGGACTCGCTCTTCAGTCTTGATAAACGACGACCCATGTGAGCAGAAAAAGAAACCGGTCATCATTGGTAAAGGAACAAATCCATTTCAATCTGATTTTACAGATGAGCAAATTGAGGTTCTAACCACTTGCATCAACGAAATTCAATTATTCACTACTCGCATATCTCCCAAGATACTCAAAGACTTTTTTGCTTGTAAACTAAAAGGTGTTCTGAAATCAAAAAACAACCGCCAACTGGCATATCTCATGCAAAGTCTTAATCTTCGAGGGTTCATTACTGATGAATGGCAATCTGCGATTGCTCGTAATGAACTTGTCTTGGGGAAAACAAAAGATACGCCACTGACACGCACCGACCTTTCCACTGCAACAGATCAAATCAATATGAAGCAGCCGAAAGGATGGGAAACCATTGATAACTACATCAAACAACTGAAAAAAGGTTGAGCATAGATTGACACCTCAAACATCGCTCAACGCCATTTACTTTTATCGTTTCTAATTTTGCCATCGTTAACAAATAATTAGCGAAGGTGCACCTTCATATTGTTTAATTCAAAATGTTTACAATATGGAAAAAACATTAGAAACCCGAGTTGAAGAACTCGAACAAATGGTATTCATGAATAAGAATGTGCTGAGTTTTGAAGAAGCCAGCAGGTTCTTAAACCTCTCAAAGAGTTATCTCTACAAACTCACATCGGGTAATCTGATACCGCATTACAAGCCACAAGGCAAAATGCTTTACTTTGAGAAAGCAGAACTTGAAGCATGGCTACGCCAGAATCCCATTAAAACTTCTGCGCAGATAACGCAAGATGCACAGCGGTATATCATGGGCAACAAACCTTTAATGCAGAAGTAGTTCATGGCACAAGAAGAATTTATCCGTGTTGGCACGACCTTATACAAGATCGTGAACCAACCACGCATCAATGGCGGTTTCGTCAAGAAGCGTATCGTATGGAACAACGAAACGCTACGGCAAGACTATGGCAAGGACTTCATTGCCACTGTACCGAAGTATGATGGTTTCTGTACTGTTCCTAACCATGTGAATTATCAACCAGTTATTGACAAGTTTCTCAATCTCTACGAGCCAATAGGACACCAACCAAAAGAGGGAGAGTTTCCGCACGTTGAATCCCTTATAAGTCACATCTTCGGGGAACAATACGAGCTGGGTATGGATTATTTGCAGTTGCTCTATCTACAACCCGTGCAGAAACTACCCATCCTCCTAATGGTGTCAGAGGAACGCAATACAGGGAAGAGTACATTCCTCAATTTCCTTAAAGCCGTTTTCCAGAACAATGTAACTTTCAACACTAACGAGGATTTTCGCAGTCAGTTCAATTCGGATTGGGCAGGAAAGCTGCTCATTGTTGTGGACGAGGTATTACTCAACCGCAGGGAAGACAGTGAACGATTGAAAAATCTCAGTACAACGCTTTCCTATAAGGTGGAAGCAAAAGGCAAAGACCGAGATGAAATCTCCTTCTTTGCCAAGTTTGTGCTCTGTTCCAATAACGAGTTACTCCCTGTCATCATTGACGTGGGAGAAACCCGATATTGGGTCAGGAAGATAGAACGTCTTAAAAGCGATGATACCGACTTTCTGCAAAAGCTGAAAGCCGAAATTCCAGCCTTTCTCTATTTCCTACAGCACCGAACGTTGTCCACCCACAAGGAAAGTCGTATGTGGTTTGCTCCCAAACTGACCTTTACTCCAGCCTTGCAGCGCATTATCCGCAGCAACCGCAATAAGATTGAGTTGGAAATGTCCGAACTCTGTTTGGAGATAATGGAGCAGATGGCTGTTACCGAACTTTCATTTTGTATTAATGATATGGTATGCTTGCTGAACAACACAGGATGCAAGGCTGATAAAAGCCAAGTCCGAAGGATTGTACAGGATATTTGGAAACTCTCGCCTGCTCCCAACAGCCTTACCTATCTCACCTATCAGATTGACTACAATAGTTTCAGGAACTATTCGCCCATCAAACGAACAGGCAGATACTATACCGTAACCAAGGAACAACTCACAAACATTTAATCATTATTTTGATGAAATGATGAAAAATAAACATAACAAATTGACTGATAATGCCTATTTAGTTCATCTTTTCACTCATCAATGTAAAAGAATGATGAAAGGATTCTTTGATACTGCCCAAAAGAGAAATGAATTTAGTTCCTCTTTTGGCAGGTATCGGGATGGAATTTGCGAATCCTTTTCCCGATTTCACGAAATCGGCAACACTTTTGTCCGCACAAAAGTACAACTTGCTAAATAAAGTCAAGTATGCAATAAAGGAGAAATCTCAGTATTTCGGGAAAATAATAAGAAACGAGATAGGGAAATAACGAAATCATGCAATCGAGATATTGGTACTTCTAAGAAGTATCTTCTACTTCGATAAGCATTGCGATGAAGCAACGATGAGTATATAAGCCTTTTATAATTAGCATATTATGTTTCATTTCATCAAATCATCAATTTTTCATACCATTCAACTTCACTGTAATATGAACATTCAAGAAATCAAAACAATAAAGCTGCAAGATTTTCTTGCAAGTCTGGGACATACGCCTATCAAACAGCAAGGTAATAAGCTATGGTATCTCTCTCCCTTTCGTACTGAACGCCAAGCTTCATTCAAGGTAAATACAGAACTCAACCAATGGTACGACTTCGGTATTGGCAAGGGTGGAAACATCATAGACTTAGCAGAACTGCTCTACAAATCCTCTGATGTGTCATATCTTATTCGCAAGATAGAGGATAATGTTCCCAATTGTACATCCATATTTTCTACATCATTTGCAGATATTAAGGAGAAACAGCAAACAAACTATTTTGAGAATTTACAAATACTTCCTTTATCTCACCCAGCTTTGATGAGATATCTCTGGGACAGATGTATTGATTTGGAGGTGGCATCTTCTGTATGTAAGGAACTACATTATGACTCCAATGGCAAACATTACTTCGGTATTGGTTTTCCCAATATCGCAGGTGGCTACGAATTACGCAATCCATTCTTCAAGGGCTGCGTTGCACCGAAAGATATTAGTCATTTCTATGCCGACAATCCAAAGAAAGTCTGTTTTCTTTTCGAGGGTTTCATGGACTTCCTGTCACTCATAACACTGAAAAGGAAAGAAAATCCACAGAATACTGGACTAAGGCAACAGGATTATTTGATACTCAATTCTGTAACGAATATTCATAAGGCGATAGAGAGATTATCACGCTATGACAGTGTTCAATGTTTCTTAGACAATGACGATGCAGGAAGAAATGCCTACCTGCAATTATCAAAAAGACTACGAGATTCTGTTACGGATTCATCAACTATATACAATGGTTTCAAGGACTTGAACGAGTATCTGTGTGCTGAATTCAAACGTTCTGAGAAAGCAGAAATCAAGAAAACCAAAGGGATTAAGCGATGATTACAGGAATATGTTCCGCATAATCTATTTTTCGAGGAGCAAGTTTATGTTTTGGGCATACCAAAACCACTTGCTCCACCTCCTATCACTCGGTTTGGAGGATTATCCCGTTGGTCTCCATCAAATCAATAAACGAAACAAGTATGATAAGAACAGAATATAAAAAAGGTGGTCGTCCAACCAAGGGCGTAGCCGAAAAGAAGAAATACCGTATCACGGTGAAACTGAATACGCAGGATTACTATACGCTTATTGTTCAGAGCTTTATTGACCAAACGGAACTGAATCCAAGAGTGAGAAAAGTTGTCGGACATATCTCTCTGAGTTTCTCTGTGCAGGATTCTTCCAGATTAAGCAACGAGTTCATGGTACAGATGGCTCGTGAGTATATGGAGAAGATGGGAATAAAAGATACGCAATACATCGTTGGGCGCCACTTTGACAAAGAGCACCCTCATGTGCATATAGCTTTCAACCGAATAGATAATAACGGCAAGACTATCTCTGACCGTAATGATAGATTCAAAAGTGAGAAGATTTGCAAGGAACTGACCACCAAATATGGTTTATACTTTGCCGATGGGAAGGAGAAAGTCAAAGAGTATCGCTTGAAAGAACCCGATAAGACCAAATATGAAATCTATCAGGCATTGAAAGCAGAAATAGCTCGGTGCAGGGATTGGACAACTCTCCTTAGTCGTTTGGAAAAGCAGGATATTGGTGTCCGTTTTAAGTATAAAGGCAACTCACAGGAGGTGCAGGGAATTATCTTTGAAAAGAACAGTTATCATTTCAATGGCTCAAAAGTGGATAGGGGGTTCAGTTATTCCAAGATAGACTTTGCTCTGCAACAGAATAATAAGGAACACGAACAGCAAACACAGGGAATGATAAACCTCATATCCAATGTTGCTAGTGTTACGAGCGAAATTACCAACAACCTCATAGAAGGAGGATTGGATTTGTTTCAAACTCATGGTACTGTCCCTGCGGAGGTTTACAACACACTCGATAAAAAGAAGAAAAAGAAAAAACGTAAAATACAAATTGGTGGCAAGCGTCATGACCATGTTGCACGAATGGCAGGAGCAGAAAAAGCATCCACGACCGCAGGAACATATTCATAGGCATAGTTTTGACATTAAGTCCTCGAAAGCATTTACTACTATGGTGGCAGTATCTATGCTTTGTTTTGTTTCTTTGGTCGGTAATTACTTCTTGTGGCAAAGTAAACAGCAATACAAGGATGATGCCTTGAAATTTCGTATCATTAGAGTATGGAGAAGTTGTAGCCCTAAGGAAATCCTATGGCTTAACGATGTGTTTGACATTCATCGCAATGAAAAGATTATTAAACTAATCAAGGAAAAAGCAGATGATTACGATATGGAATTGAAGCACAAGGCAGATAGTCTGATACAAAGAAAATTGAGGTAGTTCTCCATATGTAACAAGCCCAACCAAAATTCTCGTTTGGTTGGGCTTGTTATGCAATATTTTAGTATATGATTTCCCAAAAACCATTTTTATCAGAGCCTACTCTACGAAGATATTTGCCACGCATTTTTTCAATATTTCGCATGATAGTACTTCCATTCAGCCCTGTAATTGTTGCCATTTCATCCTTAGTTATATAAGGATTTTCAACCATTAACTGCAAGATGGATATACGATTAGTTGTGAGCTTTTCTCCATTTACAGTTGCCTTTTCAATTAACCTCTTAATAAGGTTCTTGCTGTTTACAGTTGCATTTTGGGTATTTACAGTTGCATTTACAGTCCTCTTTTCTGCATTTGCAGTTGCATTTATTTGGTTTTTAACTTGAGATGAACCCTTCGGTATTGTAATTTTCAAAATAAAATCATCAAGATGGAAAGATAGATGTGGTGTACCATTAGCTTCCAATTCCCTGCATACACGATCAACACCCTCTCCAAACTCTTTTACATAGTCGTATGCTTTTAAGAATTGAGCAATTTTCGGATTGCGTGAGAAGTGTGTATGACGAATATTAGAAGGCTTGACTGTTCCAGGTAATCTACCAGGCGACTCGAATACAAGACGATCGTCAAGCATCTTTATTTGGATTTCCGTACCCTTAATATTGTAGGCGCGGTGGCAGCAAGCGTTGACAACCATTTCTTGAATAACAAACTTTGGATAATCTCTGTTGGTTACAAACTGCCCATGCTGTCCTAGGAAAGTGTGTTCCTCCACTTGGGTTTCAAGATAAGCTATTGTGGCCTTCACCTGATCAAGTATGGTTCCTTCAAAGGTTACGTCCTTAACCACGTTCATTTCTGCACCCACTCTCTCTTCTGTACCTTTATAACGGATAAAGCGAGTACGCCCACGGGGAAAGAACTTTTGAGGATATTTACCAAACAACAGAATACAAGCTACACTAACCTGCTCCTCTCCCTTTGCATTGGTTGCTATGAAGTTATTATTCTCATGTAGATATTGCTTGGCAGACTTGGCATAACCAATCAATTCTGTATATCTTTCGACAGCGGTCATATCAATATCATCTACCGTAGCACCATACACAGCCGTATCCTCATAGTAGCGCTCTCCCTTATCGTACATCAATTGTATGCGTTCTTCAAAAGACAACTTTCTACTTTTATCGCCAACACGCATATAGGCTTCATCTGCCTGATTAGCATGTAGTTCAGAACTTGCAGGAATATGCATCAATAAAATATGATTTTCGTTTCCATCTTTATCCGTGCATGGTAACAAGTCGCTGGTAATAGACACAGAAGGATTACAGAAGTCTAAGGGCACACGCAACAATTCATTTAATTTTTCCGTATGCTGGTCAACCCCTTCTGTCTTCCTTGTCTTGTCAGACACACCGATAGCAATATCGCCACCGTCAGCATTAGCAAACGCCACGATAGTAATAGCCAATGCCTTCGGTTCAATCTGAATGCTTTTGCAATCAAAGGTCTGGTCTTCCTTACGAGTTGTAATTTCTTGCATTGTCATCTCTAATACTTTACATATGTTAGTATAACGGCTATTTTTGTCTTATATATATACATCGTTATTTATAGTATATGGTTAATATTCATTTACTGCGTTTTGCTTGGTTTCTTTTGCATTATATCAACTATCTTTTCTATTTTCTTAGGGTATAAGTCCTTATCTATCTCACTTTCAAAAAGACAGAAAATAGTGTTATTAAACAACTCTACATAAAATAATAATATTGCTGGGAGATACGCGTAATAATGTTGCCATAAGTGTTCAATATCAGCATGGGCTGCAAACATAAAATTAAAATTCATTTCTCCAGTTTTATTCCATGGTCTTGTTGTAACAGGATGAATTGCTCTATTGGATAAATTCAGAATAGACCCCATATTTTCTTTTTTATAAATACATTCATATATGAATGATCCTTTAATACTATTTGCCATCCTTATAGAGTCCGTTTTATCCAAGTATTCCCTAAGTGTATCATCGTTAAGATGTGCAGGATCGTAATCATTGCGCTTGATAAAATCATCATAAAAATTATCATCATATACAAAACGCAATAATATTTTGAGGTTATCCACGAGCGGTCTTCTTAATAACGCATATGCTACAACTAATCGCATCTTGTTCGAACAGTCTAGAGACTCTTGCATAAAATAGCAGAAATCCTTCAATAGCCCCAAGATAATACTTTTATTTAGCTGCAATCTAAAACCGGCCTGATTATGTTCTCTTAAATAATCCCAAACATCAAAATCTTCTTTTTGGATGTTTGGTATCTCTACTTCATCTATAGGATAAGTAGTTACCTGTAAGAACTTATATTCATCTCTGACCAAGAACTCTTCTACTTGTCCTATGAGTTCAAAACACATTTTGTGTGTTTGCTGATATTCTTTGGGTAAATAATAGAAATCCATATTCATTTATTTTTTTGGAACTATGTCTTGCCATCGTTTACAGTTCGTTCAGATACCGCAACAACTGCTTAACAGTAATTGTCCCTTCCATTTTTTTAGTTTGGAATACCATAAAATATTTATAGTCGCTTCCAGCAAGGTCGGCCCATTTATTACCAAGCCAAATCTTGTTCTTCGAGTCATCATTGACTAAATAATCGCCTTTTGTCTCTACAAGAATAGTATTTCCAGACTTCATTCGAACGATAAAGTCAGGGTAATGATTGATATACCCATTAATGCAGAAATCCTTCTTTTCTCGATTACGATGCCAGAACAAGACATTGGGGTTATCAGCTATGGCAGAAATGACATCATATTCAAAGTCATTGACAGTTTCTTCTGCAACATACAACCCTTTATCGATGCCGACCATTTCTTCTTTCGGCATTGTAATAGCATCAATAAAGGTATAATGCCCTTTAAGTTGAATCTTTCCCACATTTAGCCATTGCTGGAAAACCTGTTTCTGGTAATCCTTTAAGAGAATCTCTATTTTCTCTTTGATGGTATCTCGTGTCAAGTAGAGGTTGTCCACCAAACTAGCAATAGCATCGGCATCGAGCCCGGAAATCACCCTATCTATGTATTTCTTAATATCTGGCTCCACAACATTGTCAAACTTAATCATACTTGCAATTTGCTTGCTTAGCATATCTTTCTGAGTGTTCGCGGACTTATCCATATATTGCTGTCGGATAAAGTCTATGGCTTGCTGATTGTTGCGACGCACTGGCACATAATCATCGCCTGATTCCGCAACATCGATAGTAACACCCTGTGGACGGACAATGGTGAAATCCACAGTAGCATCCTTTGATGGCAAATCAAAACCTTTCGTCAACATCGATTTTTCCAAAGGGATCCATTCGTCATCGGAGAATATTGATGCAACAGTCTTTGTGTAGAAGACAGGGAGATTTATTTCTGCTACTACCTCTTTATAACTTTCATTGATAGGATAATACATTTCTGTTGGTATAATAGCCGCAAGTGGATCGATGTTTCCACTTTGTGACTGTTCATTTATTTTCTGATTATACTCATTGCCCATCTGCTCCGCCTGCTTTTGTAGGTCTTGGATATATTTACTTGGAGCATCGTTCTGTATTGTTTCTTTGATTGTAGTTACCTCTTCTATTGATAATTCGATAGCATCCTCTGCCTCATTCTCTTTCTCCTGATTTTGTGACTTATCAAACAAATTGGGAATAATTTTCTTTTCTTCAGCAACACTACCCATATTTACTTCACGGAAGTCTTTTTTACTGAATCCTGCCTTTTGTAACGAAAGAATGATTTTCTCGACTGTATCACGGAAGTCATTACTGCTTGTGAAAACATAGGAAAGATTGAGCAAAGGATTCTGATGCTGGGTGGTATATGGCTGACGGAGTATGCGCCCCAAAATTTGTTCTACATCAACACGACTTGTTTTGTTCGCCAATGTTGCCAAAATGTAGGCAAAGGGACAATCCCAACCCTCTTTCAGCGCATTTACGGTTATAATGTATCTTACTTCACAAGCACGACTCATCAAGTCAATGCCCTTTAATTCGTCTTTATTAGCCGTCTTGATTTTGATTTGCTCCTCAGGAATACCAAAACCAATAAGGTTGTTTTTTATCTTATCAAAGGTAATGTTGTCGTTATCAATCTTTGGTTGAGCTTGAAATAATACAATTGGACGGATGTATCTACCACCATGCTTTTCCATCTCAACGGCATGTTGTTCCAGACTATTACGCATTCGGATGGCACTAACAAGCACATCTTTAGGCGAGTTGCGATTTTCCACGATAACGGGAAGTTTCACCATGTTTTCACGCTTCAGTTGCATGGCATCTACAAAACTGATGATATTGCTATTGTCGCGTGGAGTTGCTGTCAATTCCAATATGAATCGGGGAGATAGATTGTTAAGCAGTTCTACTCTTAGATCGGCCTTGAAGTTATGACTTTCATCTACTATCACCAACGGGTTCTGCTGGGCTATCACCTGTATGAGTGCCGTTGGGTCTGCATTGTCAATCAACTGGTCTGGGTGAACATAATATTGCGTATGTTCAAGGAAGTTTCCATTCTCTCGAAAAGCACGAGGTTTCAATTGCTCTACACTTTTGTCTTTCTTCAAACGGATGGTTTCCACAAACGACTGGGCACTTAACACGAAGATGGTCAGATTATCGTGCATCTGTACAGGGCTAATGCCTTGCCCCATCAGCGCAGCCTCCTTGTCCACCACTGTTACACGGTGGGAAAATAATGCATCTATTGTTTGACGATAGGGATGAGTGGCATCCTGTAATTTCTCCAAAGTTTGCTTGAGAATGGTATCGCTGGGAACAAACCATGCCACAACCCGATTAGGAGTACCTGTTTGCAGGTTATCCATAATCCTTTTAATAGCATTGCAGGCAATGAATGTCTTGCCACCCGCTGTAGGAACTTTCAGCGTTACACGCGGCGCACCGTTCACGGTATTGACATAGGGATGCAGATAGCTGTTACTGAATCCGTTCACCGAAACCCCTCTGTTTCCCCAATATTGAGAATAGGCTACAGAGAGACTTTTGCTACCATTCAAAGCCTCAATATATTGCTCCAAATCTCGGAGCACTTGGTGTTGATATTCTTTCAGTTGCATACTTTAAAATCTATTGATGTCACGAGGAATCTTCTTGAATGTAATATTCAATTGCGCCAGCTGCTCTTTACTAATCGTGCAGATATCAGCATAAATGACATAATGGTCTGCAGTCTTGGGTACTATGTTTAATGTGTCATACGACAAAGTTGTAATCTCATTGGGCTCGTAATAAAAGAAATAGCCCGTACCGTCCTTGTAGTCTAACAGGTAGGGATAATCCACTGTTTGCTGACTTGTCAGGTAATCGTGGGTCTCTGTATAATAAATGTATTCACGCATTTTTCCTATACCGACCTGCTCGTTTAGGTTACCATCTTCATTGAACAGAGGAGAACCTAATTCGTAGTAATCGAAAGAGCCCCCCAAGCCTTCAACTGTTTTCTTCCCTTCTCCGTAGCCTTTGATTACCCGGCGTATTCGTTCCGCAGTAATACTTTCTGCATAGTCCATCAGTTCTACCAAGATAAACTTACGTTGCCCTTTGTCTTCCTTGTTTTTCTTCATCACTGCATGGGCAGTAGTGCCACTGCCTGCAAAAGAGTCAAGGATAATGCTGTCTTTGTTAGTGGCTATGGAAAGTATACGATCTATGAATCTTACAGGTTTTGGGGTATCGAAAGGGGCTTTCCCTCCAAAGATGGAAATCAATTCTTTCTTTGCCTCATCGGTATGACCCACTTCTGTGAATGACCAAAAGTTGGTTGCTTTCTTCCCTTTAAGCCCCGAGAGATATGTTTTTCTTCGAATGCCACCTTTTCCTCTACTTGTAAAGAAAAATCTTGGCCAATTACCTTCTTTGTAAACTGTTTGCGCTTCTTTTTTTGCTTCTGTCAGCGGTTTAGAGAGGATAATAGCTGGAATATTTTTCTTTACTTCCTCTGCACTTACTCCGCAGATTTCAGCACGCTTTGCATCATCATGTAAATCTTCGAGTTTATATGCTGTCCAACCCGTCATATATTCAAGCATGGTTTCCTGTGAGTATCGCCAGCACGCGGACATTGTCGGATAAATTAATTCTCCAGTGAAAGGGTGCTGAATGGCATAAACCATACCTTGATGGGTCGCTGCAGCAGGAGCAAATGCTGATGTATTCTGCCAATCACCTTTTACGTCTTTGTCCGGATTCTTGTAATTCCTATCCATTTCAGCTGTTCGTGGCAGACTTAATGGCTCCCATTGTGGCTGTTTACTATAAACCAAAACATGCTCAATCTCACTTGGAATTCCTTTTGAGTCATTGCGCATGGAGTATGTCCTTTGCCATGAGACATTGGCAACAAAGCAACTTGCCCCGAACACCTCGTCACAAATCTGTTTCAGATTGTACAGCTCATTATCATCAATGGAAATGCAAATTACTCCTTTGGGAGAAAGAAGTTGATGTAATAACCTGAGTCTTGGGTACATCATACACAACCACTTGTCGTGTCGGCTGAGATCTTCGCCCTCGGCACCTACCACTTCTCCGAGCCATTTGCGTATATGTGGGTCGTTCACATTATCATTATACACCCATCCTTCATTGCCTGTATTATAGGGAGGGTCTATATAGACACAATCCACTCGCCCCTCATACTCTGGCAACAATGCCTTTAACGCTTCGAGATTATCTCCATGAATAATCTTATTTCCACTATGAGTTTCCGAAGTATCAGAAGGATTGTCTCCTCGATACCCATATTTGTGTTCCAGCACGCGGAACGGTACTTCCGCATGATGGTTAACGACCTTGTCTTTTCCCAACCAATGTAATGTAGGCATATCTGTTATGTTACTTTATCAATTGTTGTTTCCAATGATTATAGTATTCTTTCAAATATGTTTTTTGTCCCCCTCGAAAAGTCCTACCATCCTTCAGGCGTTGTAATAACTTTCCCACTTCTGAGGATTCCCGATTATTCCATCCAAGTTCTGTCACTAAATAATTTTCTATATCAGAAGGTGTTACTCCTTGAAGATATTTATGAATAGTACGAACATAAGTCTTACACGATTCTTCATCATCTGGATGTGCCAAGCTCTTTGAATTGAACATACGATTATCCATCTCACGAAGGGCAATCGGTAAGATCGGATCTATTTCATGTTTTGACTCATTATCAGTAAACGAGCCTGATACGTTCTGTGCATGCCATCTCATTTTCCATTCATTAAGTCCTTCCATGTTCCATGAAAGTGCAATGATATATTTGGCTGTCATATAGTCATCTACTTTAAAGACAGCCTCAGAATCCATGTGACAGCATACTACAACATCTTTAGGCATGTTTTTATACTGACATTCCCTTTTATATGTGATTTCTGTGGCACATTTTATAGGCTTAGTGCACTCCTTAAACTTCATAGGCCGAGAAAACATTTGGTTTACATTATCTTCACCAAATATTTTACCTACTTGCATAAAGTTATTTTTAGTATAACTATAGAAGACGACACATTCTACTTTGTCATCAGAATCAGCAAGTTCAAATGCTTTGCGGACACATGCAACCAAAGCCTTTATATCAGGTCCATATGCATCAGCATAATATTTTGTTATTGTATTCATGTTATTTCAAAAATTAAGCAATATTTTACGTGGTTTTATTGATACAGATTTGTTTTCGCTAAACAGTTCTGAATTAATCTCATCTGGCATTAACCCAACTATGTCTGATAATTCTTCCATTGAGTAATTGAGCTCTGAAATGTGTAAATCAAACATTCTGTTTACAATTTTAGGGTTATCTATTGGAACTTGAACAGACTCATTTTTTCTTTCTCCATGTCGACCAAGAGTTACATATAAGTATCTTGATGTTTGCTCTGAAATGCATTTCAACTCCTTAGCTCTATAAATAATAGCAGCCTTAGAAACCTTCCAGTAATATTTCTTCATCCCTAAATCTTTATATTTAAGATTATAGAGATCTTCTTTGCATTGACTCTCTGGCATTAAAAACTCTCCTGCAAATTCATTAGCTTCTATTTCTTTGTGATCTTCAGGCTTCTCTAAATTCTCTGAACGTAAATGCATTACAAGATGACCTAATTCGTGGGCAAGGCTAAATCGTTTTCTATCATTAGGAATGTTACGATTTATCCAAATTACTGGAGCTTGATTTGTTGTGAACATTGTTAGACCATCAAATTTATCCATATCATCAACATCCAAGAACATTACAATAACGCCATTTTTTTCGAGCAATGAAACGATATTATCTATTGGGCCTGCAGAGATACCTAAATAATTCCTAATCTTATAAGCTATTTCTTGTGGACTATTATCTGCAGTAGGCTCAATAGAGGGAATTCTCAATTCGGGAATATTTATTGACTCCAGCATCTCATCTATACTTTTGCTCAAAATACTGATTTTGCTTTCAAGAATAGAGAGCTCCCTTACCGTCATTGAAGATCTTTTCCTATAAAAGAGACTTGTTTCGCCTGCGATACGGATATCTTTTTCAAAAAAAGATGCAGGATAGTTAAGTGTTTTAGCTATTTTAGAGACAAATTCAGGGGTAACTGTTAACACACCCTTTTCAAATCTCGAAAGGGTAGCTTGAGCAATGCCCAACAATTCGGATAACTTACTTTGAGAAAGCCCTCGACTCTCCCTTGCAAGTTTTATGCATTTCCCGTTAATCATATTATACGGCCTCCTTGCCTCTTTGTTTTTCTGGTTTCACTGTTACCATTGGCTCATCACTAGAAGGATTTTTTGTCATTAAGATTTGGTTCGATGCAGCAATATCACCAATATCTATAGGTGCCCAAAGATGTTGATCTCCTTCCAAATATAATATATAAATATGTGAAACTCTTTCGATTTCATCCAACTGATAGCCAAGAATTAGCATAGGCAAAGTGTCATCACCTTCTGCTTTTTGGTATATTCTCTTGGTGGAAGACTTCGTAATATTTACCCATGGCATTCCATTATCATCAAGTTTTTTTATCCAGACTTTATAACTCCCTATCTCTAAAATAGAATTTCTTTTGCTGATTTGAGCTATTCGGACACCTTCTAATTGGGAAAGATGTTCAATTATCAATCCATGCATATTACTTGTACAGAAGGTATTTTCACGGCGGGCGATTGCATGCCCTTCTGCATATTGCAAATAGCAGTCTCCCGCTTCAAGGATTTTAGCAACAATATTATTGGCTAAAGGGGTGAAAAATTTCAAAACGTCGTCCCGACTAGCATCTTGACGGGGATTCATTTCTTCGTCTGTAAAGAGAAATAACGAATGATTTCTCAAAAATGAAATATTATTTCTAATCATAATAAAAATTTTTGGTGCAAAGATAAACAAAAATTTTAACATACGCATAATATTTAAAATAAAATGCGCATAATTTTATAAAAAAATTGTGTACTTTGGATTGAAAAATATTTCGTCTATTAGAATAATAGTATGCACTCCTTGCTATATATGCGCAACATGGACTAAATTTCTTCTTTCGTTAGAACAATGATTGCTTATTGGCGAAAGAAAAAGATATTATCTCTTCGCCAATAAATGGATCAACACTATAGGTTGAGTGCTGGCAGGCTATTGATGGCGTCCTCCTTCAATTTATCCACTGCACGAGTATATTTTTCGGTGTGTTTCAACCCACTATGCCCCAATAGACTGGCTACAGTCTTGATATTGGCACCATTATTGAGGATGTTCACGGCAAAGCTATGGCGGGCGCAATGCCAGCTTATATGTTTATTGATGCCCGCACGCTTTACCCACCGTTTTACAGATTTACAACAACTCTCGTATGTGGGTAAATTGAAAATAGAGGTATCTAAATCTTCGGGAGCTTCTCCTATCAATGAAAGCAAACCATCGTTCAAAGGGATAACGACACCGCTATTGGCAGAATGTCCTTTGGTTTTATTCTGCTCAAACTTCAAAAGATGGTTGGTGTAATCGATGTTCTTATAGGTCAGGTCTTTCACATCGCAGAAACGCAAGCCACAATATAGGCAGAGGATGAAGGCTCGTCGCACATTTGGGTTTTCGTTGTCGTAATGGCATTGAATCAGAGATTGGATTTCATCCAGTGACAGCACATCCTTGCGCAAAATCTGCTCGTCAACCTTGCACACCACACCCTTACATGGATCTTTTAACATCACTTCATGGTCGATAGCGTAGCGCACCACTTTCTTGAAACGCTGGTAGATGCTCTTTGCTCCTTCGCCCACGCTTCGTGATTGCAGATACTCCACAAAGCGTTCCATCATGTCCTTGGTTATCAAATCGGGCTTAATACTAAACTCATAGAGTGGATATTGCTCTTTAAGAAAATCCTTAAAACGATTCAAGGCAATCTTAATCATTCGCAGGTCTTTCTTCGTGTAGCTATCTATGTAAGCCTGATAGTAGTCTAAGAAGTTGATATTTCTATCTTTCTTCAACCGATAGCCAAGCATACTTTCCTTAAACTGCTGTTCACGCTCTGCACGGATCTTGGCAGCCAGTTCAAGCGTTTCTTTGTTCTGCTGTCGCTCGGCAGGAGTGCGTGGCTTGGCTATTAAATACAACTGCAAGTTTTCTTTTCGTCTGTTGTGTTTGATGTGAACTTTGGGTTTGCCTATCATCTTACCTGTTTCATACAAAACAGGATTACCATTATCGTCTAAAACAGGCGTTTCTTCTCTACCGAGATAATACTCCAAATAGAGACTAATCCGACCATCAACAAGCACATTTTGCTCCAATTTCGGGTTTTCCTTTGCTTTTTTCTCTAACTTTGCCATAATTGATAGTTATGTACCTAAATGCGTGTCAAACCGAGTAAAATCATTAACTCGTTTATTTTCAGATGTTTTCTTATTTTGCAAAGATACTAAAAAGTTTCGAATATCAAAGTGTACTAAAAGTGTACTATCCAACCAAAAATAGGCAAAAATAGGCTAATTTGGCAAAAATAAGAAAAATGTAAATTGCTGATTATCAGTATTATATATTCTTTTAATTTCTATTGTTTTCACGGAATTGTACCGGGTCTGGGTACAAATAACGGCTGATACTCTATGAGTTGTCAGCCGTTATTATTTTACTGCGTAGCCAAAGGGTAGCAAAAAGCGACGGTACCCCCCAGCATTTTATTACTAAAACCTCGGGTGTAGACTTGGGCATTAGCTTTTATGATTCTTTCATTTAAGAAATGTGGTTGGTGGTGAAAAAAATCTTTTTTCTTTTGTTTCAATAACAATTACTCCTTCAATGAAAAAGTTACGTTATTTACAGCTTGTTATTTTTGGCTAAGGTATAAAGAGCTTTTGTCCTATAAATTTACTAAAAATCGACCATCCAAAATCTTCAAAATAGAAAAATTTAATAGGCAAACGACAGACAAAAATCGGCTGATTTGAACAAAATAAACGTCTTTTCAAGTTGGAACATTGAATTAGCGCCCTTGGAAACATGGATTAGAGCTGTTATTCACATAACATAGCAGCATTAAAGCATGCAAATAATGGTGCTATCTCAATGCTTCAGCCGCCAAAAAGTGGTAAAAATAGGGATGAAACAAAATAACTTGAGTGTAATATCTTATATAACAACAGGTTATGAAACTCGCTCATAACTCGCGTATTTGCGACCAACTTTGTCCTTGGATGTTTTCACGCGAGTTTTGAGAGGCACTTTGTAAAGATAATTCAGCATTAATTTTCCCTCTATACAGCATACCAATAGGTTTACAAATGTTGTTTTTTGGATGTTTTTTCGTTGTAAAAATACGATTCTAAAATGAAAGAGCCGTGCCGAAAAACTTATTGCTTACTAAAAATGACTCAATTATTTTGCCTACCAACCGTTTTTTGATAACTTTGTAAATTCAATAGAAATATTCCCCTATGGCACAGAAAGATAAAGGTCTTACACCAATGATGAAACAGTTTTTCAGCATGAAGCGGCAGCATCCCGATGCGCTGTTGCTCTTTCGGTGTGGCGACTTTTACGAGACGTATGGCGATGATGCCATTGAGGGTTCGCGCATCTTGGGCATCACACTCACGAAGAGAAACAATGGGGGCAATAGTGGCGAAACGGCTATGGCTGGTTTTCCGCACCACGCTCTTGATACTTATCTGCCTAAACTGATTAGGGCTGGCAAGCGCGTGGCTATTTG
>QWCH01000442.1_pt1 | contig 75869 bp, 59 predicted proteins | sample 1972671 | NCBI WGS metagenome assembly QWCH01 (sample SAMN09866713, study PRJNA288562) | Human gut metagenome isolate term3_stool, whole genome shotgun sequencing... | isolation source: gut | host: Homo sapiens | place: USA: California
GGCAATCTCTATTAAAGGGGCTAAAGCCCACAGAGGAAGAGGCTTTGCCTCTAAGCTCTAAAACCGTTCGTTAAAACGAAACGGCAAAAGAGAGCCTGCAGCAGAAGGGTTATTGTAAAAAACGCATTTTTTGAGCTCGAAAGGTCTCCTAATTTAAACAAATGTCAACCTACTTTTCAGCTGTCAAAAAGGGGCTTTTTCCTATGATCAGGCACCTTATCGCCATGAAGAGGGACTTTATTGCTCTGATCCGGAACTTTGTTGCTCTGAAGTCTGACTTCATATAGCGCGAAGTCAACCTTCAGAGCGATGAAGCGTTACTTCACGGCAATTTTCTGCGCACCTCACGGCAACAAGCCCCCCAAATTTCCTTGGGATATTTGGGACGCCGTCCGCCTTCGTTCGCAAATATTCGATTCTCCGGGAGTTAAGCTTTATCACTTTGTCGGTATTTCCTGTTTTCGATAATCAAATTGCACGCTTTTAGAATAAGTCTGCGCATCTCATTTCATCTGTTGTCAGACAAAAAGGTCTAAATCGTGAAAAGAGTCAATCCGAAACCGACCAAGATTTCGGACGAAATAGAAAAACAGTCGAAACAGGGGGTTAATGTATATTTTTCAATTTGCACTCATGTTTATACAACCAAAAAAGGCCGGAACCCTGTTCCAGCCTTTTTTGGTTGTGTTTAGCCTTTTCTTTTAAATAGCGGGAGAGTAAGGTGTTCTTTTGTGTTGGTTGGGAAAATAAAAAAAGCAATCATGCAAATCATGATTGCTCTCTATTAAATGGTGGGCGTTGACGGATTCGAACCGCCGACCCTCTGCTTGTAAGGCAGATGCTCTGAACCAGCTGAGCTAAACGCCCTTTCATTCTTCATTAAGTAAAGTTGTACGCTCTATCTCTCTAAAGCGCTGCAAAGATACGGCTTTTTTTATTACCTCCAAATATTTTAGAGAAAAAGTAGAAAAAAACTGCTTCTCTACCTATATGTATTAAGATTTATAGTAACTTTGCAGCTCCATATTAATAATGTATATGATATTTTCGACACTGACAGCAATTTCGCCTGTAGACGGGCGATACAGAAATAAAGCCGAGAACCTGGCGGCTTACTTTTCAGAATATGCACTCATCAAGTATAGAGTGCAGGTGGAGATAGAGTATTTTATTACTCTGTCCGAGTTTCTCCCGCAGCTTCAAGCTTTGGCTACTGCGGAGAACAAAGAGGCTTTGCGGAAAATTTACCGCGAGTTTTCAGTTGAGGACGCAACCCGTATTAAGGAGATCGAGAGCGTAACAAACCATGATGTAAAGGCAGTTGAATATTTTATTAAGGAAAAGTTTGATCAGTTGTCTTTGCAGGAGTATAAGGAATTTATCCATTTCGGATTGACCTCACAGGATATTAACAATACTTCTGTCCCCTTGTCTATCAAGGATGCACTGAACGAGGTGTACTACCCCGGCTTGCAGGAAGTGATCGACATGTTGAAGAAATATGCCGAAGACTGGGCAGAGGTTTCCATGTTGGCCAAGACACACGGGCAACCGGCTTCTCCGACTCGGTTGGGGAAGGAAGTAATGGTGTTCGTTTACCGTTTGGAACAGCAGGTGAAGCTGTTGAAAGCGACCCCTGTTTCTGCCAAGTTCGGCGGGGCGACCGGTAACTTCAATGCGCACCATGTGGCTTACCCGGAATATGACTGGAAGGCATTTGGAAATAAGTTTGTGAATGAAGTGTTAGGGCTGAGCCGTGAGGAATGGACCACGCAGATTTCCAACTATGACAACCTGGCTGCTATTTTCGACGGGATGAAACGGATCGATACGATCTTGATCGACCTGTGCCGCGACTTCTGGCAGTATGTTTCGATGGAATATTTCAAACAGAAGATCAAAGCCGGCGAGGTGGGATCTTCCGCCATGCCGCATAAGGTAAACCCGATCGACTTCGAAAACGCAGAAGGCAACTTGGGTATGGCAAATGCTATCTTGACACATCTGGCGATGAAGTTGCCGATTTCGCGTTTGCAGCGCGACTTGACAGACTCTACGGTGCTTCGTAATGTCGGTGTACCGATGGCCCATATTGAAATAGCATTCAAAAGCTTAACAAAAGGACTGGGTAAGTTGTTATTGAACGAGAAAGCGTTGTACCGGGATTTGGATAACTGCTGGGCTGTGGTGGCCGAAGGCATTCAGACTATTCTTCGTCGTGAAGGATATCCGAAACCTTACGAAGCATTGAAAGCCTTAACCCGTACAAACGAAGGCATTACTGCCGGATCGATCAGTGATTTTATCGATCAGTTGCAGGTTAGCGATGCCGTTAAAGCAGAATTAAAGGCGATAACGCCGCATAATTATACAGGTATTTAGTGAGAAACAATGGGTAGCCGTGAGGTTACCAAGTAGTTAATTATCATTTAATTTACAACAAATGAGCACAGAAGAAAGAGATGAATCTCAACCGCGTCCAAGAAAGGTGATACCAAGTATCAGACGGGAAAACACAGACCAGGATTCTGAAAGAAGACCTTACAATCAAGGTTATAACAGACCTGAAGGAAACAACTATGAACGGAGACCGTATAACCGTCCAACTCGGGATGACCGTGGCGGTTATAACTCTTATGGGGACAACCGCTCTTCTTATGGGGACAGACCGAGTCGCCCGCGTACGTATGATAACCGCGAAGGTGGCGGTTACAATAAACCGTATAACCGCGACAATGGTGGAAACCGTGGCTATGGTAACAATCGTGAAGGAGGTTACAACAGCAGACCTTCTTATGGAAACAATCGTCCGTCTTACGGAAATGATCGTCCTTCTTACGGCAATGACCGCTCTTATGGCGGTGATCGTCCGTCCTATGGTGATCGTCCGTACAATCGTCCGACTCGTCCCAGCAACTATGAAGACAGGGGTAAAGCATACTCTGCTACTCCGGCCGGTGAAGGTGTTTCGGGTGACGGCGTAAAGAAAAGAAGACCGCGTGTAGGGGATACCCGCGTAAGTTCGCCTTACGACAACCGTGATAATCGCGGCGGCAGACCTTCATACGGTAACAATCGTCCTTATGGCAATAATGGCGGTGGCGGACGTGGCGGTTATAATAATAACAGACGTCCGAACAATAATCGCCGTACGGGTGATTATAATCCGAATGCCAAGTACAACTTCCAGAAGCAGTTGAAGTATAAGGAAGTGTTGGCTGATCCGAACGAACCGATCCGTTTGAATAAGTTCTTGTCTAACGCGGGTGTTTGTTCACGTCGCGAGGCAGATGAATTTATCCAGGCAGGTGCCGTTAAGGTTAACGACGTGGTGGTAACTGAATTGGGTACGAAGATCACACGCCAGGATAAGGTGTTGTTCAACGAACAGCCGGTTCAGATCGAAAGCAAGGTGTATATCGTGCTGAATAAGCCGAAGAATTGCGTGACGACATCCGATGACCCACAGGAACGTCTGACTGTTATGGATTTGGTAAAGAACGCTTGCCAGGAACGTATTTATCCGGTAGGCCGTCTGGACCGCAATACGACAGGTGTACTGCTGTTGACTAACGATGGCGATCTGGCTTCCAAACTGACTCATCCGTCATTCAAGAAGAAAAAGATCTACCACGTATGGTTGGATAAGAACGTGTCTATCGAAGATATGGAAAAGATCGCTAACGGACTGGAACTGGAAGACGGAGAAATCCATGCAGACGCAATCAGTTACGCAAGCGAAGAGGATAAGAGCCAGGTAGGTATCGAAATCCACTCCGGACGTAACCGTATCGTACGCCGTATTTTCGAATCACTCGGCTATCATGTGATTAAACTGGACCGTGTCTATTTTGCCGGCCTGACCAAAAAGAACCTGGGACGTGGAAAGTGGCGTTATCTGAACGAACGTGAGGTGAACGCGCTCCGCATGGGTGCTTTTGAATAAATATAAGAGTTTAGCCGGTTGGAAAAGCCGGCTAACTTGTTTTGATTACCTAAGAATAAAAATATAAACATGGAAGCAATTAAAAGAACAAAGATTGTAGATGTGCTGAAAAGCGATGCTTTCGGTACGACCGTTAATGTGAAAGGCTGGGTGCGTACCCGGCGTGGTAGTAAACAGGTTAGTTTTATAGCCCTGAACGACGGTTCTACAATAAATAATGTTCAGATCGTTGTAGACGTGGATAAGCTGGGCGAAGAATATCTGAAGCCGATTACGACAGGCGCCAGTATCAGTGTAAACGGTACGTTGGTGCAGTCGCAGGGGAAAGGCCAGAGTGTCGAGATCCAGGCTACCGAGATCGAAATCTACGGTAGTGCGGACCCGAACACATATCCTTTGCAGAAGAAAGGTCATTCGATGGAATTCCTGCGTGAGATCGCTCACCTCCGTCCGCGTACGAATACGTTCGGGGCAGTATTCCGTATCCGTCATAACATGGCTTATGCCATTCATAAATTTTTCCATGACAGAGGTTTCTTCTATTTCCACACACCGCTGATCACAGCTTCCGACTGTGAGGGCGCAGGACAGATGTTCCAGGTAACGACGATGAACCTGTACGATCTGAAGAAGGATGAAAACGGATCTATCATTTATGATAACGACTTCTTCGGCAAACAGGCAAGCCTGACTGTTTCCGGCCAGTTGGAAGGCGAGTTGGCTGCCACGGCTTTAGGACAGATTTATACGTTCGGGCCGACTTTCCGTGCTGAAAACTCCAATACGCCGCGTCACTTGGCCGAGTTTTGGATGATCGAACCGGAAGTGGCTTTCAACGATATCCTGGACAATATGCAGTTGGCTGAAGAGTTCATCAAGTACTGCGTACAATGGGCTTTGGATAACTGTATGGACGATATCAAGTTCTTGAACGATATGTTCGACAAGGGCCTGATCGAACGTCTGCAAGGTGTGTTGAAAGACGACTTTGTCCGCTTGGCTTATACGGAAGGAATCAAGATTCTGGAAGAAGCGGTTGCCAAGGGCCATCAGTTTGAATTCCCGGTATATTGGGGTGTCGATCTGGCTTCCGAGCATGAACGCTATCTCGTTGAAGAGCATTTCAAACGTCCGGTTATCCTGACTGATTATCCGAAAGAGATCAAGGCTTTCTATATGAAGCAGAATGAAGACGGTAAGACAGTCCGTGCGATGGATGTATTGTTCCCGAAAATCGGTGAGATCATCGGTGGTTCCGAACGTGAAGCTGATTATGACAAGTTGATGAACCGTATCAATGAAATGGGTATTCCGATGAAGGATATGTGGTGGTATCTCGATACACGTCGTTTTGGTACTGTGCCTCATTCCGGTTTCGGTTTAGGTTTCGAACGCCTGCTGCTGTTTGTTACAGGTATGACAAACATCCGCGATGTGATTCCTTTCCCGCGTACACCGAAGAATGCAGATTTCTAATCTGTATCCGCATAATAAATAAAAAACTCCGCGTAGTCCAGAAGTTCTGCGCGGAGTTTTTTTTATTTATTCATCATCCAGGTCGATTGGAATCTGCCGTTTGAATGCTTCCTTAAAGGAGATGAGCGATTCGGTCCGGGCAAGTCCCAACGGCTGCAGTTTATTATGGATGATACTTAGTAAATGCTGGTTGTTTTTGGCATATATCTTAATGAACAGGTCATATTGTCCTGTGGTATAATGGCATTCTACTACTTCGGGAATCTCCTTTAGAGCTTCCGTTACGGCGGGAAACTGTCCGGGTGATTTGAGGAATAAGCCCATATACGCACATGTTTCATAGCCGACTTTCGTATTGTCGACAATGAATTCGGAACCTTTGATAACACCCAGATTTGTCAGTTTCTGAATGCGTTGGTGTATAGCAGCCCCCGATACATTACATTCCCTTGCCACTTCAAGGAAAGGCATACGGGCATTGCCTATGATTAATTTTAATATCTTCTCGTCAAGTTCATCCAGTTGATGGTGTGCCATAATTTATCTATATTTGTATATCTGTATTATCTGTTCTTACAATCTTAATACAAATATAATTAATCTCTAATGATTAATCCATATTTTTTAGTATAATATTTTATTTTGTAAGTCTCTTTTGTAATAGTAATCATCAATTTTATGGTCTTATGGATTTAAAATCAGCAGTAATATGTAAGCCGGTTAAGGATTTTACCGATCCGGTATTGGATTTGATAGAGAAAACATATACGGAATCTTTTCCGGAAGAGGAACGCCGTGACTTCTCGCTTGTGCGTGGTTTGATAAAAGATGAACCTCGTTTTGTCGTATATGCCTTGTCGAGAGATGGCCGGTATGCCGGCTTCATCACCGGTTGGCTTTTCGATGGTTACACGTATGCGGAGCATTTTGCCATCGATCCGTCAGCCCGTAACGGCGGGATAGGGGCAGAGGCTATGAAGCAATTCCTTGCCTTTTGCGGAACTCCGGTTGTATTGGAAGTAGAGATGCCTGCTGACGAGATGAGTCGGCGCAGAATCGGCTTTTATGAGCGTTTAGGCTATACGTTAGATCATCATGTCTATCATCAACCTCCTTACAGGGATGGCGGGGAATGGCTGGAAATGCGGCTTATGACGTATGGAAATATTGATCTGGAACATTCTTTCGAGCAGGTAAAGAATTGTCTGCATAAATATGTTTATGGCGTTAAAGGTTTATGATCCGGATAGAAAAACAATAAAAAAAGGCGGGGTTTTCACCTCGCCTTTTTTGTAAGTATATCCTCGGATCAGTCTGCTGCCTGACGGGCAGAATAACTAATCTTCAATGCGTATGCTTCACGAAGCGCTTGCTTAACGTCTGTGATCAGACCCATCTTGGTTTCTTGATCGGCCTTGATAGATACAGTCATAAACGGAGCATCATCTTCTTTCATACTGGATTTTTCCTGTGCGATGTAATCCTGAATTTCTGCTACTTCAGCGAACTTGTCGTTCAACTGCAGACGAGCTTCAGAACCCATCTTTGCCTGATATTCCGCTGTCGGCTTTCCTACATAGATGAACGTAACCAACGATTTCTTTTCCAGCTTCTGAAGTTCAGTAGCCTGTGGAGCTCGGAATTGTACCATCAATGTAACTTCACGCATAGATGTTACCATCATGATGAAGAACAAGAAAGCGAACACCAAGTCAGGTAATGATGACGTATTCAATTCGGGCATTTCACGTCCGCCCGCTTTACTAAACTTTCCCATTACTTTTTATCTCCATAATTTTTGGGTTCTGCTTCAGATATCTTTTGCGGATAAATCTGCTGCACAGCCTTTTGTTGTTCTTCTTCCAGATCTGCAAATGCTTTTCCGAATTTCTTTCTGGAAATATCATCACGCAGTTCATTGTATGCTTTAGCCAGTTCATTCTGAACACTAATATATGCCTGATATTCAGTACCACGGTCATTCTGCAAAGAAATAACGTGTTTTTTAGCGGTCATCACTTTTCCGAAGAAAGGAACATCCTCTTCTGTTTTTTCGGGCTTATTAGCATCGTTAAACGGATTATCAATGAAATCCTTAACCTTGTCTTTCAATTGCTTGATGTCGACGAATTGATCGCCGCAGAGAATCTGGTTGTTACTGTTGATCAGTACGACCAACAAGTTTCTCTTGTTTACATCAACATCATTCTTCTTTTGATCTTTAGGTACAGGAGGCGGCAAACGTCTTGCCAAACCTTTATCTGTATCCATGGATGTAGTAATAAGGAAGAAGATCAGCAACATGAAAGCAATATCGGCTGAAGAAGAACCATTGATACCCGGTGTCTTTCTTTTCTTACCCATTTCTTTCTTGTTTAATCAAATTTCGTTATTACTATTATTTAATCATTCTTTTAACAGAGCCCCAAACTACACAGGCAATGATCAAAACCAACAGAACAACTGTAGACATAATCCACATATCTGTGATTTTCAACCAACCGGCTGTGTTGAATTCTTGTGAGTCTGCATTCAATCCATTCAACGGAGTAGCATCACCTATGGAATAAGTAATGAACATCATTGCTGCGAATGCAACTACTACAACTAATGAGGTAACTGCTGATTTAGGATTTACTTTCAGTAAGGTGATAAACTGCCAGATAGCAAATAACACCATACTAATGATCGTGATAAAGAATAATGCAGAAGTCCAGTTTAACAACAGACCTGTATGTACATATTCTATCATTTCTTCGCCCGGGTTGACTACGCCTCCCCCGAAGAACATACCCAGTACGACAAGGCTGATCAATGACACGATCAGCAGTGTCCAGCTGGACATTTTTCTTATTTTAGTAACTGCCATAGTTGTCTATTATTTTTTGAATTTAAGGTTGTATTTGATAACTAAGTCCAGCAAAGTGATAGAAGCATCTTCCATCTGGTTCAGGATAGCTTCCAATTTGCTCAACAAATAGTTATAGAATACCTGAAGGATCAAAGCTACGATCAAACCACCTACTGTTGTGATCAAAGCCACTTTCATACCACCGGCAACAACCGTCGGGCTGATATCACCAACCTGTTCGATTTTATCGAACGCCATGATCATACCGACTACAGTACCCAAGAATCCTAATGACGGAGCCATAGCGATAAACAATGTGATCCAAGACATGTTCTTTTCCAAAAGACCGCCCTGAACACCACCGTAAGAAACGATAGATTTTTCAACAACGTCAATACCCTGATCAATTCTCATCAAACCTTGGTATGCGATAGAAGCGATAGGACCTCTTGTGTCACGAGCAATAGCTTTAGCTCCTTCTACATCTCCTTTATCCAATGCATCTTCAATACCTTTCAGCAATTTGCTTGAATTAGTTTCAGCCAAGTTCAGGTAGATGATTCTTTCCAAGCAGAAAGCCAAACCGAAAATCAATGCAATGGCAACCAAACTCATAAAGTTGGCACCACCTTCGATAAACTTAGTCTTTAAAGCTTGGTACATACCACCTTCAATAGCGGCTTCGGTTGCTTCTTGCGCGAATGCTACGGAAGTGATTCCAAGAGCACATAAACTCATGAATGTTTTTGCAAAATACTTTTTCATTGTGTGTTTAATTTTTAAGATTAATAATTCTCTTATTTGTTTTTATTTTTTTGTTATTAATAATCATCATGGTTCCTTAAAGCGGAGAGAGCGGGATTCGAACCCGCGAAACCCTTTAGAGGTTTACACGCTTTCCAGGCGTGCCTCTTCAACCACTCGAGCATCTCTCCAAAAGCGAGCTACCGCTTTTTTCTAAAACGGGTGCAAAATACGAAAAAAATCGCATATCCAAACGTTTCAGTGCACAAATCTATAGTTTTTGCCTGATATATTCACAATATCTGGCGGATAAATTTAGAATACGGACGAAAATATCTCACTATCTCGGTTTATTCTCGATTTTAAACAAATTCAACGCGTTTTTTCTTGTCGTTTCAACCGTCTCTTCGAGTGTTAGTCCATAGGTTTGAGCGACTCTTTCGGCTGTTTTCCAAATATAGACCGGCTCGTTCCTTTTTCCCCGGTAAGGGACAGGTGCGAGATAGGGAGCGTCTGTTTCCAAAACTATTTTATGGATGTCTGTCTGCCGGATAATTTCCGATAATCGTGAGTTTTTGAAAGTTATTACGCCATTGATTCCGATTTTGAAGTTTGTTAATTTTTTTATTTCTTCAAGCTCGTCCTCATTTCCTGTAAAACTATGGAATACTCCGGTCATTTTTTCACACCCTACCTTATATAAGGAGTCGAAAACTTCCGGAAACGCATCACGGGTGTGAATGGCGACCGGCAACCCGAGGTCGATACTCCATCGGAGTTGTTCCTCGAATACTTCTTTTTGCTGCTTCAGATAGGTTTTATCCCAATACAGGTCGATGCCGATTTCGCCTATTCCGCAGTACGGGCGTTTATTTAGCCAGGACTCCGTTGTCTTCAGGTTTTCGGCATAGTGCTCGTCCACACTTGTCGGATGCAGCCCCATCATCGGATAGGCAAAATCCGGATAGCGGTCGCAGAGGTCGTGCATCCGTCCGATCGTAGTCGTGTCTACATTGGGAAGGAGCAAGGCGTCGATGCCGGACTCTTTTGCGATGGCGACCAGTTCATCCTGTTGCGGGTCGAACTCTTCCAGATATAGATGATTATGTGTGTCGATCAGCTTCATATCAAGACTGGCGGTTCATTAAACGAGCACTTACTTCTTTTAATATGTTCAATCTTTCGGGAGCAACACTTAGCGATGCCAGGCATTTCATTGCCTGTTCGTAATAAATGTGTATTTTGTCTTCGGATAACTCCTTCAGATGCAATTGGCTGTAAATATCTGTTACAGCCGCGATCTTCTCTGCCGGATCGAATGTCTTTTTACTGATCCAGTTTTCCAACTCTGCTTTTTGTGCGTCCGAAGCACGGCGAAGCGCGTTGATCAGCATAAATGTCTTTTTGTTACACAAGATGTCCCCGCCGATGTTTTTGCCGAAAGTGGCTGTGTCTCCATATACGTCCAGCAGGTCGTCTTGCAGTTGGAATGCCAGCCCGATGTTGATACCGTATTGATACAATGCCTCTGCATCAGCTTTCGAAGCATTTCCTGCAATCGCTCCCATTTTCAAGGCGCAGGCGATCAGTACAGCCGTCTTCAGCCGGATCATTTCAATGTATTCTTCTTCCGTCACGTCTGTTCTCGATTCGAACTCCATGTCGTACTGTTGTCCGCCGCAGATTTCAAGTGCGGTAACGGTAAACAGGTTCAGTATTTCTTTTAATGATTCGGATTTCGTTTCACCGATCAGTTGGTAGGCTGCGATCAGCATGGCATCACCGGAGAGGATAGCCGTGTTTGCATTCCATACTTTGTGTACGGTCGGTTTGTTTCTTCGCATGTCGGCTTCGTCCATCAGGTCGTCATGCAGAAGCGTGAAGTTGTGGAATACTTCGAGTCCGAGTGCGGGTTTGACCGCATCCTCTACATCTTCTTTATACAGGTTACAAGCCATCAATACCAATGCCGGACGGATTCTTTTCCCTCCCAATGAAAGGATGTATTCGATCGGGTCGTATAAGCTTTTGGGAGGATGGGGGAATTGAAGCTGGGCGATTTCCTGCTCTATCTTTTGTAAGATCTCATTAAAAGCGTACATAAATCATTTGTTTAAATAAAAAAGGCTGCTTTCAATCGCAGCCTTTTATACTATTTACATGTTATTATTGCAGTCTGAATGTAACAGGCACTGTATATTTAACACGTACGGGTTTACCTCTCTGCTTACCAGGTGACCACTTCGGCATGCTGTTGATCACACGGAGAGCTTCTTTGTCCAACGATGGGTCAACACCACGAATAACTTCAGCGTCTACGATGGAACCGTCTTTGTTAACCACGAACGAGCAGGATACACGACCCTGGATTCCGTTTTCCTGTGCAATAACCGGATATTTGATTGATTTTGACAGGTACTGTAACAAAGCCATCTGGCCGCCCGGGAATTCAGGCATTGTTTCTACAACCGTAAAGATCTGCTGTGAAGATTCTTCTTCTTCCTCTACTACTGCAGGAGGCGTATAGGCTTCAACCTGTGCTGAAGAAGCGTCGTCTTCAGAAGAAATGATGTCTACATCATCCAACTTAACGTCATCTTCTACAACGTTCAATTCCTCTGCAATAGCAGGTGCTGGGGGTGGCGGAGGAGGGGGAGGAGTATCCTCCGGTCTCGTGATTTCCACTTCTTCTTCCGCGATGATATCAGCAACGCCCCCACTCTGGACGATTGTGACCTCGCGGTCGCTCCATTCGAAGCCAACGAACAGTACTGCAAGTCCGACGATCATGCCCATCAGGACACCTAACGTCTTACCTTTTTCCAGGTCCGCTTTTGGTGATTTCTTAACTTCCATATCTCTTAATGTTTAAAGATGTGTTTTTCTTTTGCGACAAATATACGGATTATTTTCTAAATCCGAACGATTCGTATTAAATACTGATGCATTTTTACTTTTTTTTTGACTGGAAATAAAAATAATAGCTTCCATATACCTTTTTCCGCTTTTTCCCGTTTCTGTAATTGGGATGTTATATGCCCGCATTTATTATCTTTGTACGCATTTTACCAGATAAATATGAGACATTTTCTGTTTATATTCTTCTTTTCCTTTCTGTTACAGGCTGCCGTTGCCCAGACCGGCGATGCCGGATACACGTTCCTGCGTTATCCGTCTTCGGCAAGGGCGAACGCGATGGGCGGCAATACGATGTCGCTGATCGAGCGGGACCCTTCGCTGATCTTTCATAACCCGGCCTTGTTAGGGGCGGAAATGGATAAGATGGTCAACTTGAACTACTTGAATTATATATCGGATATCAATGTCGGCAGCGCCCTTTTCACCCGCGCGTTGAAGGAAAAAGCGGCCTGGGGCGTGGGAGCTTCGTTCTTCAGCCAGGGAAATATCCGGGGCATGTCGGTGGAAGGACTTCCGACGGGTGATTTTACGGCTAAGGATATCAGCGTGAACGGTTTCTTCTCATACGACCTTTCCGAACGCTGGCGCGGCGGGGTCGCACTCAAGTTCCTCTATTCCGGCATAGGAGATTACACCTCGATGGGACTGGCTGTCGATGCCGGGTTGAGCTATTATAATTCGGAAAAGGAGTTCTCTTTCGGCTTTGCTTTCAAGAATATCGGGGCACAGCTGAAGGCGTATGAAGACGAAAGGCAGAAGATGCCCTGGGATATCCAGATGGGAATCACAAAACGGATGGCGCACGCTCCGATCCGCCTGTCGCTGACCGCCCAATACCTGACTAAATGGAAACTCGATTACGTGGACGACACCGACAATACATACAAGGAAGACAATTTCTTCAAGTCTTTCATCAAACACATGGTGATCGGTGTCGATTATGTCCCTTCCGAAAACTTCTGGCTCGGCATCGGATATAATCCCAAGACGGCTTTAGACATGAAGCTGCAGGGCGGGAATGCCCTTGCCGGTTTTTCCGGTGGCGCCGGTGTGAAGATCAAGATGTTCGACGTGGGCGTTTCGGTTGCCAAATATCATCCGTCGGCTCTTTCCATGATGCTGAGTATCTCTACTACGATCAGCGATTTCTAAGGACTGTCCTTTTCATGGGCACCTTTTATCCTTTTACTAACGTCTCGTAAGTTGTCCGCCGCCCGGTGAACGATCGTCCGCTTGGCGGTGAACGATCGTCCGGCGGCAAGCGAACGATCGTTCGCCACCAAGCGGACAACTAATGGAATGGCTGGAAAATGTTAACGGACGAGGATGAATCGGATAAATTATGCAGAAGGGAGCCGCAAACTGTTGTATATTTGTATCCTCTTACATTAATATAATATCGAACGATGAAAAAGATAATTATAGCGATAGACGGTGTCTCTTCTACCGGGAAGAGCACGATGGCGAAAGACCTGGCGAAGGAGCTGGGTTATACCTATATCGACACCGGGGCGATGTATCGTGCCGTGACGTTGTACAGCCTGCAACATGGATTCTTTACGGACGGCGGGATCGACGAACCGAAGTTGCAGGCCGCGATGAACGACATCGATATTTCCTTCCGCCTGAATCCGGAAACCGGACGGCCCGACACGTATCTGAACGGTGTAAAGGTGGAAAAGGAAATCCGGGGAATGGAAGTAGCCAACCGGGTAAGCCCGATCGCCGCGTTGGGTTTTGTGCGCCGTGCGATGGTTGCCAAGCAACAGGAGATGGGCCGTGCGAAAGGAATCGTGATGGACGGACGGGATATCGGAACGGTTGTCTTCCCGGATGCGGAACTGAAGATATATGTGACAGCCAGCCCCGAAGTGCGTGCCCAGCGCCGTCTGGACGAACTGAAGGCCAAAGGCGAGGCGGCTTCTTTCGAGGAGGTGCTTGAAAACGTGAAGACACGTGACCATATCGATATGACCCGCGCGGAAAGTCCGCTCCGTAAAGCCGACGACGCGCTGGAGTTGGATAACTCGCAGATGACGATTGCCGAGCAGAAAGCCTGGCTGTTGGAACAGTATAAAAAGGTCGTAACGGCGGATTGATTATGATAGAAGTCGAGATAGATAACGGTTCCGGCTTTTGTTTCGGTGTGGTAACGGCTATCGAAAGTGCCGAACGCGAACTGAAGAATACGAATACGTTGTATTGCCTCGGGGACATCGTGCACAACAGCCTCGAAGTGGAACGGCTCGAGGCTTCGGGCTTGCGGACGATCGGACACGGCGAGTTCAGCCGCCTCGAAGGGGAAAAGGTGCTGCTCCGTGCGCACGGCGAACCGCCTTCGACGTATGAGATCGCCCGGCGGAACAACATCACGATTGTGGATGCGACCTGTCCCGTTGTGCTCCGCCTGCAACGCAAGATCCATAAATGCTACGAAGCGACACGCGACAGCCATACGCAGGTTGTGATCTACGGAAAGAAAGGACATGCCGAGGTGAACGGCCTGGTCGGACAGACGGAAGGCACGGCTATCGTCATCGAGAAGGTGCAGGACCTGGACCGGCTGGATTTTAACCGGAATATCTGCCTGTTCTCCCAGACGACCAAATCGCTCGACGGTTTCCGCGAGGTGGTGACGGCCATCCAACAACGCATGGCGGACGGCGTGCAGTTCGAATATTTCGATACGATCTGCCGGCAGGTGGCCAACCGGTTGCCGAACATCAAAGTCTTTGCGTCCCGGCATGACTGGGTTTATTTCGTTGCCGGAAAGAAAAGCTCCAACGGGAAGATGTTGTTGGAGGAATGCCGGAAGGCTAATCCGAATACGGTCTTTATCTCGGAGGCAAAAGAGATTACCGAGCCGTTGCCGGAAGGCGTGCGAAGTGTCGGCGTGTGCGGGGCCACATCTACACCGAAGTGGTTGATGGAGGAAGTGGCGGTCCGCATCCGGGAACTGAATTCCGGACGTTGACTTTTCGGATTAAGATTGCATGAAGTTTTGGAAAAAAGACAGCATTTTGGCAAATAATTATTACTTTTGCCGCGAACAATTAAAATATAAGACGCTATGTCTGCAGTTAAGTGTATTGGCATTTTAACGTCCGGAGGTGATGCTCCCGGAATGAACGCTGCTATTCGGGCAGTGACACGTTCCGCTATTTATAACGGAATGTCCGTCAAAGGTATCTATCGTGGATACAAGGGTTTGATAACCGACGAAATTGTAGATTTCAAGACTCAGAACGTAAGTAATATTATCCAGCGTGGCGGTACGATCCTGAAGACTGCCCGTTGCGAGGAATTCAAGACTCCGGAAGGCCGTAAGCTGGCTTATGACAGATTGATGGAGCACGGAATCGATGCCCTGGTTTCGATTGGTGGCGACGGCTCTTTGACCGGTGCCCGTATCTTTGCGCAGGAATTTAACTACCCGATCGTCGGCTTGCCCGGAACGATCGACAATGACTTGTTTGGAACTGACGTGACGATCGGTTACGACACGGCTCTGAATACGATTATGGAGTGTGTGGACAAGATTCGTGACACGGCGACTTCTCACGACCGTCTGTTCTTTATCGAAGTGATGGGACGCGATGCCGGTTTCCTTGCCCTGAACGGAGCGATCGCTTCGGGTGCGGAAGCTGCCATTATTCCGGAAATATCGATGGAGAAAGACCAGTTGGCGGAAATGATTGAAACGGGTTTCCGCAAATCGAAGAACAGTAGTATCGTGCTGGTAGCGGAAAGCGAAGTGACCGGCGGCGCTATGGGCGTGGCCGAACGTGTGAAGAAGGAATATCCGCAGTTCGATGTTCGTGTTTCTATCTTAGGACACTTGCAGCGCGGCGGTTCACCGACGGCTCAGGATCGTATTTTAGCTACCCGCATGGGTGTTGCTGCTATCGACGCTCTGCTGGATGACCAGCGCAATGTGATGATGGGCATCCAGAACGATGAGATCGTTTACGTTCCTTTCTCCAAAGCAATCAAGAACGACAAACCGATAAACCGCGATTTGCTGGACACATTACGTGTTTCCTCTATCTAATAGGGGGGTGTGTCAAAAGTAAGTTCTAACGCTTTAGCGTGTCATTGCGGGCTTGACCCGCAACCTCATACTAAACTTATTTACAGTAATTAGGATGAGATGGCGGGTCAAGCCCGCCAGGACACAGACGCTATAAATAGGACTTTTGACACATCCCTTTTGACTCCTTTTAGTTTATGTTGAAAGCATAGACATTCCCTCCGAAGTCGGCGGCGAAGATCATCCTGCCGTCAGTTGTTAGCGTGGAGAATAAAGGTGCTCCCGTTTTATGTTTCCAAATTGTCCGTCCGCTCTCTTTGTCCACTCCGTAGATGATTCCGTCGGAAGCTCCGAAGTAGACGGTCTTGCCGATCAGGACAGGACTTGTCTCGATTGTCGCTGCCGGATGGCGCGAATAGGGTGCGGTGTAAACTAAGGCAGGCGATGTCCGGGCTGTCCATTTGACCTCGAACGTCTGGCGGTCGAGCGCAACCATGCCATCGGTCTGTGTGCCGACAATAATCAGGTCGTCAGTGACTAACGGAGTCGAGTTTACCTGTACGTTGAACGGCAGCTCTTTGCGGACGACGACTTTGCCCGAACGGCTGTCGATGATAAAGAGAGACTTGCGGGCGGCGACGTAGAGCAAGCCGTCGACCAGCGCAGGTGTGGCGCCCCGGTCAGTGATTCCGTCCTTATCGAGTTTCCAGAGCAGTTCACCCGTTTTCGCATCGTTGCCGTAGAAGCCTCGCCAGTTGGCGCCCGAAACGATTACTCCGTCAGCTAACAATGGCCTTGAAGTGGTCGCCTCGCCTTGTGCCCAGCCTTTGTTCAGCCAGAGCGGTTCGCCCGTCTTTCCGTTGTATGCCCCGAATCCTTTTCCGCTGCCTGCATAGACGATACCGTTGGCGGCTGTCAGTCCGTCGACAAGCACGGGAAGTCCGGCTACATTCATTTTTCTGTCCCATTTCCGTTTTCCGGTTTGGGCGTCGATTGCATATAAATAGCCTTCCGCATCTTGCGCGAAGACCGTTCCGCCGTCTACGGCAATCGCGTTCTTGATGGAGTTGCGCACCGGGCATTTCCATAGCAGTTCGCCGGAGTTTGCATCCAGGGCGGAGACTGCGCCTTCCCCTTTTAAGTCTTCGTCGAGGGAAGCGACATATACTTTTCCGCCGGCAATGACCGGAGAGGCAAAGTATAAGTTTGCATTGACATTGCGTATCCAGGCAAGCTGCGGCGTATTAGCTGTCTCCGCCGGTCCGTACAGGAAGGAAGAGCGGCTGACGGCTGTTTCTCCGTTGTTGAACACTGCTTTGGCGGTGATGAAAACACGCTTGCCTTTGCAGTCTGCCGGCAGTTTGGCCGTGCCCGACCAGTTCCAGTCCGTGTTTTGGGAAAGCTGCGTTTCCGGGACGACTGTTTTCCCGTCTGCCGTGCAATTGTAGGTGACATGCGTGGCAGGCGCAACCGCGTTGTAAGCGTTGACCGACACCGGGAGTTTTCCGTCCGCAGTGATTGCACACGCATCATTGGAGATAGACGCTATTTCGATAGACTTATTTATATATGTATAGCGAAGCGCTGTCCGGACATCTCCTTTCCGGTCCACGTCTATCACGCGGAAGGCGGAGGTCGAGTGGTCGATGCCGCCTTTGTCGAGTGTCGCCGTCGAGATAGTCAGGACATCTCCTTGCTTGCGGACAAAGTGATTGTGCCAGTGTCCGTAGAGCCAGGCTTTCAGATTGTGTTCGTTCAGGTTGATCTTTTCGCTGTCGCTGATGCCGAATACGAATTCATCCCCGGAGGTCAGCAGGTCGTGGTTGAATGCAATGACCGGTTTGCCTGCCGGGACTTCTGCCAGGTCATTCTTCAGCCAGCGATAGACGTCTTCTTTCGTGTAACCCGGCTGATGGTCGCCTCCCGCCATGGGCGTGACGATATAGTGGACGTTGCCGAAGTCGAAGGAATAGTAGACCGGCCCGTAGACGTTTTCAAAGACCTCTTCCCCGTACTTCCCTTTTACCAGGTCGTGGTTGCCGAGGCAGTAAAACATCGGGCAGTCCATGTTTGACGTATTCATCAGGTGGATATGGTTCTTCAATCCGTTCTCGTAGCAAATATCGCCGGTGTGGATGATAAAGGCGATTTCCTGGTTGGCGGCGTAATCCCGGATGTTGTTCGCCCAGCTTTCCTGATCGTCGGTGTTGAATATTTCGGTGTCGGAGATGTGGATGAACTTGTGGCTACCGTCCGGCCGGATGCGTTCTTTCCAGGGTTGCAGTCCGAAGTCGTAGGCTTGTTCTTCCCCACTGATCCGCCGGTAATACCGGTTATCCGTCTTATAGCCTGAAGGGGTCGTGATGAAGATGAAGCGTTCCCGTTCGTGTCCGGGAAGCGTATAAAGACCTTCGACATTTGTCCTCACTACGTTCAGCCCGTCGGAAACCCGGACGTCTTTCAATACTTTCTCTCCTTTGTCGTAGACTCCGTTCCGGTTGGCATCTACATACACGCGGCCCTGATAGGCGGCGCTTACCGGCGCAAACGCGGCACAACTTAGTAATAGCAGTATAAGTTTTTTCTTTTTCATGATAATTTAGATAAAAGTGAGATGCGTCAAAACTGTCCCGTTCCCGCGCTTGACGCGGGATCGCATTAGAACCGACAGTATAAACAACTGATTAATAAAGCCTACCCTTTTGCGTCCCCGCGTCAAGCGCGGGGACAAGGACTCTTTATTTCTTTCCGGATAAGTTCTCCAAGAACAAATCCATCATCCGCTTAGCAGCGACGAACGAACTGATTTCGTTGTTCAATACCTGCTGTTCGGTCATGCCTAACATGCTTTCGACAGCCGGGTTGTGATAGAACTTTTCGCGAAGTGTGTCGTTGATGCTTTCATACATCCAGTACTTGGCCTGCTCGTTGCGCTTGTAGTTGAAGTAACCGTTCTTTTGGGTGAACTCCATATATTCGCCGACCATATCCCAGATTTCCTTGATTCCCAAGTTGTAGTAGCCGGAGTAAGTCAATACTTTCGGGAACCAGCCGGATTCCGGCGCCGGGAACAGATGCAGGGCATTACGGAACTGCGCGGCGGCAAGGTTCGCCTTTTCGATATTGTCGCCGTCCGCCTTGTTGATAATGATGCCGTCTGCCATTTCCATGATACCGCGCTTGATGCCTTGCAGTTCGTCACCGGTACCGGCAAGCTGGATCAGCAGGAAAAAGTCGACCATCGAATGGACAGCCGTCTCACTCTGTCCGACACCGACCGTTTCGACGAATACCGTGTCGAATCCGGCAGCTTCGCAAAGGACAATCGTTTCGCGTGTCTTGCGTGCCACACCTCCCAACGAACCTGCCGATGGTGAAGGGCGTATGAAGGCATTCTTCTCGCGTGACAACGCCTCCATACGGGTCTTGTCTCCGAGGATGCTGCCTTTCGAACGCTCGCTGCTCGGGTCGATTGCCAGGACTGCCAGTTTGCGTCCTTCGTTAATCAGGTGCATGCCGAATGCATCGATAGACGTACTTTTGCCGGCTCCCGGCACTCCGGTGATACCGATGCGGACGGACTTGCCGGCATGCGGCAGGCATTTCTCAATGATTTCCTGCGCAACCTGCTGGTGTTCATATTTGGCGCTTTCCACCAGTGTCACAGCCTGGCTGAGGATTGTTATGTCTCCTTTCAGGATTCCTTCCACAAATTCGGAAGGCGTATATTCTTTGCGTTGAACTCTTCTTTTCAGATAAGGATTGACTGTCGGTACGTCAGCTACTCCCTTGTTTACCTTTAATCCTTTGTATAGATCGTCGTTTTCGGGATGTTCCATAATAAATAATTATTTAGTTTGCCAATATGCCAATGTGCCAATTAAGAAGTCTTTCTCTGCATTGGCATATTGGCATATTGAATAATTGGCATATTATTTCTCTGCTGTCACCTTCACTAACCGTACCGGACCGTTTGGGTCGTTGCATACGAGGTTGATAAGGGCTTCCAGCTTTGTCTTTATCTCTTTAGGGCGTACGGTCACTTTGAAGGTGGCTGTCGTGCCTGGTTTGATTTCTCTTTTACCTCCGGAGATGGCTACGCGTTCGTCGTCGCAGGTCGCGCTGTAGATGATGAGCGGCGATTTGCCCGAATTGGTCACGTCGATCGTGCCGCTGACCCTTCCGCCGACCAATGGGATGAAGCTGCTTTTATCGGGCAGCTTACCGAAGTCGAGCAGCGTGCCGGACAGCTGGGCTATCGGAGCTTTCGCCTTGTCGGACGCGGTCAGTTTGCTGAAGTCGTCTATGATATTGGCGGCCACGTGTATCTCGCCTTCCGTCCCTTTCTTCTGTCCGATGCTCTCGATCGTTACGGGGATTTCGTCTGCTACGCGCCCTTTCCGTTTAGCCTCTTTCGCATTCATCAGGATGGATATTTCGCCTGTTTCGCCGGGAGCTAACTTTGTCGGGTTGGCTACGACGTTCAGGTAATGGGCCGTTTTCCCTAAATGGATGGTCAGGGATGTCTTTCCTTCATTGATTACGCTGATTTTTTCCCCTAAAGTCTCTTCGGGACGAATCGTGCTGTAGAGGATATTCTTTGTTTGCAGTTTCAGGTCGCCGATGCTGTACGGATAAATCAGTATCGGGAGTGCCTCTTTGGGCGTCACGTTACCTTTGATGCCTAACGAGAAACTGCCTTTCTTTCCGTTGCTGTAGATCGCGATTGTCTTGTAGAAAGGACCGGGACGTCCTTTGGGGTTGTAGGTCACTTTCACCTCTCCGGTCTTTCCCGGGGCGATGGGCTCTTTGGACCATTCCGGCTGCGTGCAACCGCATGAGGCTGTGATCCGTGTGATGACGAGCGGGCCGTCACCTGTGTTTTTGACTGTAAAGACGTGGCTGACCAATCCGTCGGACTCTCCGATCGTTCCGAAGTTGTAGATGAGTTCGTCAGCGCTGATTTGGGCGTTATTTTGTGCCAGCATACTGCTTGTTGCAAACAGTATGCCGGCAAGGATAGAGATCAGTTTGTTTCTATTCAACATTCTAAGTGATTCGCTTTTCCTGTGTTATTATTCTACCTCTCCCCGGATGGTCAGGATAAAACTACCGGTTTTACCATTGCTGTAAACGGATATAGTCTTCACGAAAGGACCGGGACGGTCTTTCGGGTTATACGTGATTTTGATGTCACCTGTCTTTCCCGGGGCGATCGGCTCTTTGGTCCATTCCGGTGTCGTGCAACCGCAGGAAGCAATGACGCGTGTCAGGACGAGCGGGGCTTCGCCTGTATTCTTGATCTTAAAAGTATGCGATACATTTCCGTTCGCCTCTTTGATTGTACCGAAATCGAAAGAGGTCTCATCTGCTGAAATTACAGCTTTGCCTTGCGCTGACGCCATTCCTGTAGCCAGCAGGATTGTCATGAAAATAAAAATAATCTGTTTCATCTTCTCTTTATTTAGCTATTGTTTAAGATGCAAATTTAGACAAAAAATCTGCGATTAAGAAATAAAAGATGAGAGTATTTACGCAGCCAATGAAGAAATGCTTACCATGTATTGGGATATTGGTAAACTGTTATCAGAAAGTCAAAAACAAATCGGTTGGGGCAACAATGCGCTCGAATGCGCAACGGGCCGTTGCGTATTTGCAATTACAAGAAAGAGGGCCTGCGATGTGGGAGGCTTATTGTATAAAACGCATTTTTTCGGTTCGAAAGACATTCGAAACAAAACAAATGTTAATCAGCTTTGCAGTTGTCAAAAAGGGGCTTTTTCCTATGATCAGGCACTTTATCGTCATGAAGAGGGACTTTATTGCTCTGATCCGGAACTTTGTTGCTCTGAAGGTTGACTTCATATAGCGCGAAGTCAACCTTCAGAGCGATGAAGCGTTACTTCACGGCAATTTTCTGCGCACTTCACGGTGACAAGCCCTCATAAATTCCTTGGGATATTTGGAACGCTGTCCGCCTTCGTCCGCAAATATTCGATTCTCCAGGAGTTAAGGTTTATCACTTTGCTGGTGTTTTCACCTCCCGGTAATCAAATTGCACGCTTTCTGGAACGGGCTGCGCACCTCGTTTTTCCTATTGTCAGAAAGGGGAGCTTAAACTATGAAAAGAGTCAATCCAAAATCGATCAAGATTTCAGATGAAATAGAAAAACGTCCGAAATGGGGGTTATTGTCAATTTTCCAATTTGCAGAAAAAGGATTTCATTCCCGATATTAATTCTTTTGAAGAGATAATCCGCGGATGCCGAAAAGCGCCTCTTATTTATCAAATCAAAATATACTTTAGAAGTAAAAGCGAACAGCACTAAAATCGCAAGCAAATTCATCCATTATGATTGACAAAATTACTATATTTGCAAAAAGCATCCATTATGATTGACAAAATTCGTTTTACCCGAGAATATATAGATCGCCCGATTTACACTGAGCGTATCAAGCCTTTTATAGGAAAAGACATTATAAAAATCCTGGTAGGCCAGCGCAGAATCGGGAAAAGCTATATCATGTATCAGCTAATGGATTACATCGAAAAAACGATTCCAAATGCTCATCTCATATATATTAACAGGGAACTAAAGCCTCACGAATTTATCCGGACAGATGACGACTTATACCAATATGTACATACCAATTTACAACAAAACTGTAAAAACTTCCTATTCATTGATGAAGTACAAGAAATACAACGCTTTGAATATGCTTTAAGAAGTTTATTGGCAGAGGGAGTTTGCGATATTACCTGTACGGGAAGCAATGCGTCTATGTTATCAGGGGAGCTTGCCACACATTTAAGCGGCCGATACATTGAATTCCCGATCCATAGCTTAGGCTATGCAGAATTCCTTCGTTTTTTCACATTGGAAGATAGCAACCAGAGTCTTTATAAATATCTGACAATAGGTGGAATGCCCTACTTAAAAGTAATCGGAACGGATGAGGTTCATGCTTTTGAATATTTACGCAATGTATATTCCACGATTCTACTGAAAGATGTTGTAGCGCGGGAGAATATCCGAAATGTATCATTCTTAAATGACTTAGTGGAATATTTAGCAGACAATCTCGGGAATATGTTTTCTGCATCCAATATTGCAAAATATCTGAAATCCCAACGTTCTACCGTTTCAACCCAAACTGTGATCAATTATATAACCCCCTTACTCAATGCTTTTTTTATCCATAAGGTAAATCGAATGGATATAAACGGACTAAAAATCTTTGAAATAGGAGAAAAATATTATTTCGAAGATTTAGGTCTACGAAATGTAATCCGAGGATATAATTTAGGCAAAGAGATACAAAAACTATTGGAAAATGCCGTGTATCTTCATTTACTTCGATGTGGCTATGATGTTAAAGTTGGCCAACAAGGAAACTACGAAATTGATTTCATAGGGTCGAAAAACGGAAATCGTATCTATATTCAAGTTGCTTATCAACTTATGGATGAGAAAACAAGAGAACGTGAATTTGGTAATTTAATGAATATCACGGACCATTATCCTAAATATGTTGTTAGCATGGATGAGTTTAACGCCGGGACGAATGAAAAAGGCATCCAACAGATTCACATACGTGAGTTTTTAATGACAGCACTTTAAGAATCTTCTTTCGATATTCAAGACTGTCATAATGGTTTGTGCGAAAGAAAGGATGAACGGTTGTCTCAGAATTTTATCTTAGACAATCATATTCATTGTTTAAAGGTCAAAAGAAAATGATACTGATAATGACAAATTCATAGCTATTCATTTGGATGGGAGCCTGCAAATTCATAGCTTTACGATTCAAACGAATGGTGTTTATCAACCTATAAAACAATTCCAGATGAAAAAGCTCCATATTTTTTTAATTGTGTTGCCTCTACTGCTCAGTCCTGCTTGTCACAAGGTTGATTATACGACTGTTGACTCATTTAAGTTTGAAAAAGATGTCATTAATTTAGACTCTCGGCAACAGGAAGTAGAAGTAAAAGCGAACCGTGACCATTGGCAAATGGCAGTAGGAGACGAAAATGGCAATCGAGTAGAAGGAGATACCATAAACATGAAATGGTACACACTAATAAAAAAAGACAAAGGAGCATCGCTTTTAATTAAAGTCAGTTCAAATAATGGAGAAGAACGCTCTTTTGTCATTGGTTTCAAAAGTTCAGATATTTATACTCGTATGACTGTTAATCAAAGAGGGATAGAATAATCAAGTAATACATCTATGAAATATCCATATCTTAATTTTTTATTATGTGCTATTTTTACCTTTTCATTCCCGCATCAAGCAAAAGGTATAAATCCGGTGAATGAAAATAGCATTACGATGAGTGGGAATTTGTCTATTTCCGGAATGAATAGATTACAGAAAAACGGAGACGATTTCTTTGTATATAAACGAAGGGCGAAAACACTAAATATAGCAGGAGGAGTCAGCCTTGGATTAGGAGTGGGGACTTTGCTTTTTTGGGGTGTGCTCCACGGCGCTATGGACACAAAGTTATCCGATCCTATAGATGCCGGTTTGTTGGCAACATCCATTGGGTTATGTGGAGCAAGCGTGCCTCTATTTATCTATGCGGCGAAAAACAGGAAGAAGGCTCTTTCTATTGGTGCAGGAAGTCAAACGGTGTGTATCTCCGCCCTGAATGGAACAATTCAACAACAGCAACCTGCAATTTCTATTTGTCTGAACTTTTAAGAACACAACATTGTTTTGCCTTGACTTGAAACAAAATTATGTATTTACTGCCAATAATCAATGCTAAAAAAACGGGGGTGTGTCAAAAGTAAGTTCTAACGCTTTAGCGTGTCATTGCGGGCTTGACCCGCAACCTCATACTAAGATGATTTACAGTAATTAGAATGAGATGGCGGGTCAAGCCCGCCAGGACACAGACGCTATAAATAGGACTTTTGACACATCCCCTTCGGTTTAGAAGTTCACTTTTAAGAGCCCTCCTTCCGTATGCGACACGAACTCGGGAGCATACAGGCATTGGATCGTGCTGATACCGCCTGCGTATTCACCTGGGCGTGACACATATACGGCATATTCCAGGACGTATGTGCCTTGGGGCAGACGGTCGAAGAAGAAGTTTTCCGATACATCCGTCGGCGACTGGTAATACCAGGCTCCGTCCCGATAGGTCGAGCCGGAAAGCTGGGCAGCCGGTTCGAAACATCCGGCGCGGAGGTCTTTCAGGAAGACGTAGTCCATCGTGCGGTCGGTGCGGACAGTCAGGCGTACGATAACCTTGTCGCCGACACGGAGCGGCTGCTGGGGCGTGACGGGACGCAGTTGACGTTCGGAACCGTTGTTCGTCTCGACAAAGAGCATCTTCTCGACGTTCAGTGCGCCTTTCTGCTTCTTCACGTCGTTGATGTTCCGGAGGTATTGTTCGTAGACAGCTCCCCAGGCAGGCGCGGTGCCTTCCTTGCGGATGGTGATGGTGTTTCCGTCGGATGCAACGGCTTTTTCTTCCGAACGGGTGACTTTCAGGTAGCCGGTGGCCAACTCGCCGTTTGTGGTGCTATAGGTTTCCTTGCCCCATTCAGCCGTGCAGGTGTTGCTGTCGCTCAGCCAGTCGCTTCCGGTCAGCAGCAAGGCGTAGATGGCGTTGACTGTGGCCGGGACGGAGGGCCAGTTTTGCGTCTGTTTCTGGCTGAGGAGCCATTGCTTCATCCGGTCGGTCTCCTGCTGGTTGGGCGACGTTTCGTTGAAGAGGGCCATCAAAAGGCAATGCGTGTCGATCGGTGAGGTGAAGAAACTTGCGCCGCTCCGGTTGTTCGCCCAATACATGCCCCGGTCGGCGGATGTGGTCGCCGTCTTGCGGAGCCAGGCGAGGATGTCGGCAGCAACCTCTTTCTTGCCGTTGCGCAGCATCAGCCAGGCGATTTCACCTTTTCCGTAGATGGATTGTTTGCTCCACTGCTTTTCCGCTAAGTTCGTGTAATAGCGGATCGCTTCGCGGGCCGAACCCAGTTCCGGGATGTCGCGGTAGGCGCTGCGGACAAACAGGTATTCGATTTCCGAGGGAGAAATTTCGTTTTTCTGCCAGTTCTTGATCTTTTGGAGCGCTTCGTAGTCGGACTGGATTTGCTGGTCGATGAACTTCAGCGCTCTCATCTGCATCTCCTTTTCCTGCTGGTTATACCCGATGGCGTTCAACTGAACTAACTGGGTCATTCCTTTCAGGATATAGAGTGTGATTTCCTGGCTTGGATACATGCCTTTGAACCAGCTCCACCCGCCGTCCGGCCTTTGCAGGTCGAGAAGGCGCTGTAGGGCGATTTCCCGTTGCCCGGCTGCCCGGTTCAGGTCGAAAAGGAGGGAGAGGCGTTGTTTCTGCTCCGTCTCGTTGCTTGCTTCTAATACCCAAGGCGTTTCCTGCAGGAGGATGTCTTTCAGTTCCGCGTTCTTTTCGAGGTTGGAATAGAGCGTGGAGGCGTTTCCGCCCTGTGCTTTCCACTGGCTGATGACCTGCTGGATGCGCGGATGGGCCGTTGCGATGTAGCTTGCCAGCGTGTTGCTGTAGTAGGAGGCGAACCAGGAGATGACGTTGTCGTCTTCCGGCTGCGTGAGGGTCGGCAGGGCTTGTACGGCATACCAGATGGGGTTGGCCGTCAGTTCGAGTGTCGTGCGGAACGGCCGTGCGTCTCTACGGTCTTTCAGGCGGATCACCTCTTCGTTCTTGTCGAAGAGGTAGAACGGGGTGCTTTCCGTCACTAAAATCTCGTTGGAGAGAACCGGGATAAGGTGCTGTTCGCCGTCGCTTCCCTTGTCCGAATCGGCTATGATGCGGCAGCCGATAACGCCATTCGCCGCTGCGGGGACGCGGAAAGACCAGCTGACGGTTGTCGTGCTGTCGGTGGTCAACGTGAATACATACGGCCGTGTAGAGACGCACGGCCGTGCGTCTCTACGGATTTCCATGTTGTCCGGGTCGAACAGTTCCAGGTTAGCACGTCCGCTGAGGGTTTCGCCGGACTGGTTGCTGACCTGTGCCGTGATTGTCACATCGTCGCCCTGGCGCAGGAAACGCGGCAGGTTCGGGGTCACCATCAGCGGCTTGTTAGTGATGATTTCGCGCGACAGGTAGCCGTATTTCAGGTCTTCCGTCTGTGCTAACAGTTGCAGTTTCCAGGTCGTATTGCTTTCGGGCATCGTGAAGCTGAACGCAACGTCGCCCTCCTTGCCAGTCACGAGTGCCGGATAGAAGAAGGCGGTTTCGGCGAAGTTTTCGCGTAGCTTGATCGGAGCGGGCAGTTCCTCTTCCGCAATGATATCCGCAACGCCCTGGTCGGCCTGTACGGCGGATTCTTCCAGAACGGCGCTGTCGTCTGTGATACTGAGGACTTCGGCCACAGCCGGGGCAGCCGCCGATTTCATCATGACTCCGGATGCGTAGACACGGTTACTTCCGTAGCGGGAGCCTAAAGACAATACATCCTGCCAGTTGAGGCGGTCGTACTGGTATTCGGGGATACGCAGGTTCTTGTTTGTTCCCGTCTCGTACTTGTTGTTGCTTGTAAAGGCTGTCCCTTCCGAGAATTGCGGGGCATAGAGATTAATATATCTTTTGGGGACGAATGACCAGCCGAAAGGCATGATCTTATCCAATGATGCGTCGTACATACTGACTAACACTTCGGCTGTGACAGCGACGGAGTCCGCATCCGTGATACGGAATTTCCAGTTCTCCTTGCTGCCCGGCAACAGGTGGTCGCGGAATGTCTCGGCCAGGATATTCAGTCTCCGGTCCGGCTGGCGGCGATAGACGGGAACTTCCTTGACGTACATCTTTCCTTCCTTGACAAAGGTGAAGGTGACGGTAAACCCGTCTCCGTCCGTTTCCTTAAACGGGAGGCGGAACGTCCGGTTTTCATCGCTCATCCGGATGTATTTCCGCTCCATGCATTTCCGGTCGCTGCTGTAGACTTCGTATAAGACGTGTGCATCCTTGTCGGATGTGCCGAACACAAACTCGGCGTCTTCTCCCGGCTCACAGGTCGTGCGCTCCCGGATCAGCCAGGTGTGCATGAATACCGGCGGGCGTTTGTCCCGGCGGCTGTAGAGGATAAAGTCCTGGTTAGCGGAAACTTCTTTTCCGTTGGAGTCGGTCGCTTTCACTTCCAGGCGGTAGCGTCCGGCCGGGAGGTTGCGGAACAGGGCGGGCGAGAGTTCGTCTCCCGTTATAAAGGTGCCGACGGTCATCAGTTTGTCTATCTTATACTGATCCATGCCGAACTGGTCCGGTCCTGTTTTCTCGTCTGACAGGGAGTAAATCGTGTAACTGCCTTCGGCGGAGGCTTTCTGCCTGTTTACCGTATAGGCTGTTATCACCGCTTTGGCGGAGTCGTTTTCCATTTCCTCTCCGGGCATTTGGATATCCAACAGGATGCCGGTGTCGCCTACGGAGAAGGTGTATTGCGCTTCCTGTGTTTCCCCTTTGCTGTCGGTCAGGGTTGCCGTTACTTCATAACTCTGGTAGGCGGGGCGCATGCCGGTCGTTTCCGGCCGTTCGGGAACGAAGGAGAGGGAGAAGTTGCCTTTGCTGTCGACCTTTGCCGTTCCGTTGGCGACCTGCTCGGTTGTATAATCGAATGGATTCGGCATATAGAAACGTGCCCAGAACGGGCGGCGGGTGATGGTCCAGTTGACTTCGCCTGCCTGAAGGGCGATGCCAGAGAATGTCTGCGCTTCACCCGTAATCCTGACCGGCTTGCCGAACGTCACCTCTTCCTTGATCGGCAGGAAGTCCACCTTGAAGGTCGGACGTTTGTATTCTTCCACCCGTATATTCGTGCGGGCTCTTTCCGACACGAGGGTAAAGCTGCCGCTTAATGTCTGCGCCGGTATGGTAAACTCGCCGTTGAAGGAACCGAATTTATCGGTCGTGAGTTCTTTGCTTGCCACTTCCTTGTAGTTGGCATCCCGCAAGGTGACGGTATAGGTTCGTCCCGCCACAACATGCGGATCGTCCGTATCTTTTACGTAAGCGATCCCTTTGAAGAAGACGTTCTGTCCCGGACGGTAAATGCCGCGGTCTGTGAAAAGAGACAGTTCCACCTGTTCTTTTTCCGGGCGGAAGGAGCCGTAAGGATAGATGCTCGTAATGATGGAAGCGGTGTCGTCGCGGAAGACCGGACGGATCTGTTCGATCTTCTTTTTGGCGGGAAGGACAGCGATGCCTAAATAGTCTGTCTTCACTTCTCCCTGGCGTTGAAGCGTTCCCTTCATCATATCGGTTTTGTAGTAGATCACGGTTGCGCCTTCGATGGGCTTGCCGCTTTCCAGGTCGGTGACGAGTACTTCCGAGTTGTTCGTCTGGCTGCGGGTAAGGGCGGCCAGGCGGCTCACGCTGAAACGGTTGGAGACGGTCAGTTGCTTGCCCGGAACCGTGATGACGTATTCGTATAATCCTAATTTATCCATCGGAATGGAGAGTGTGGAATCGCCTTCGGTGTAGGTGTCGGGCATATTCATCTTGAACGTCTGCTCTTTCACTAACTCGCCCAGCATGTTCTTGCTGTTTTTATTATAGTTCCGCCAGGCATCCTGCGGCTGACGGAGGCTTTTGTAGATGCGGACGGTCAGTTGCGGGGCGTTGGTGTATCTGATCCGGAGCGTCAGGCTCTTTCCCGGATAGACGTTGTTCTGCGATTCGACGTTCAGGACGGGCATTTCCATTTGCCCTAATTGATTCTTGAACGCGTTGACGCGGTCGTTTTTAGCGTACCGGGCGATGCTTTCCTTGCAAAGTGCATAGATGGCGGCCTGGATGGAATCCTGGTGCGCTTTGTTGCCCTGATAGCGTTCGCGTTGGAGGAGATGCATCTGTGCGATCTCTATTTCGATGGCAAACGGTTCTTTTCCGTACACCTGGAACAGGCTGTCTAATGCGTTTTTATAGTCTGCCCCGGTTGTCAGCCTGCTGTCGTATTTATATTGCCAGTAGTCCAACTCGTCCAGCAGCAGGGCTTTCTTTTCCGGCTGGGTGCGGCGGAAGGCGATCAGGTCGTTATACCATTCTGCCGCCGGCTGTATCTCGATGGCGCGGAAAGTCAGGAAGTCGTACAGTGTCGGACGGAGTTCGGGGCTGTCTTTTCCTTTCTTCAGGATCAGGTTGTATTGGCCGACCGGTGTCTGTTGCAGCAAACGGGCGGGTTCGAGGGAGAGCGTCAGTTCCTGTTTGATCTTTTCCGTGAAGAGGTTGGAGGTCCATTCGCGGATATCGTCGGGCACGTAACCGGCCAGTTCTGTCCGTTGGTTGATGTTCCAGCGGTTCTGTCTGTAATAGTTGTTATACATCTCCGCAATCATGGAGTGGAGTATGGCGACGGAGGCCGAGTCGGGACATACGGCGGTATATGTTTCCACCTCTTTTATCAGTTCGGGGAAAGTCTCGCTGTCTTTCTCCAGTTGATTCTTCATCTTCGTAATAAGCGACTGGATTAACTGCGGCGTGTTTTTCGTTTGGATGGCTTCTGTTATCGCCTTCTCATCGAGGGAGGCCCGGTTTGCCTGCACGTAGAATACCGTAGACAATATTCCACAAGCGATCAGGGCTAAAACAATGAATGCTCTTATCTTCATATCTATATGAGTTTACTTGTTAAACAAACAACCTTTAGTGTATAGATACAAAGAAAGAGCAAAAAGTTGTAAAACTACTGTTAAATAGGAGTAATTCTATTTTTTACGTACGTAAGTCAGGAATGTGTAAGGGTACGGATTTTTCTCGTCTGCCTCGAATTCCTGGCGTTCCACCTCTTCCCACAAGTCCCAGTTGACAACCGGGAAAAACGCGTCTGCATCGGGGAACTCGCCGTGTACGCGGGTCAGATACATCTTGTCGGCAATGCCTAATCCTTGTCTGTAAACCAGGGAACCGCCGATGATGAAGATGTCTTCTTCTTTTTCGCAAATATCCAAAGCGTCGTGCATCGACTCGCAAGCGAAGCAATTGACGAAACCGGCTTCCGGCATGGTCGTCAGTACTACGTTTTTGCGGTTGGGCAGTCCGCCTTTAGGTAAAGACTCGAAAGTTTTACGTCCCATTATTACGGCGTGGCCTGTTGTCAGGTCTTTAAAACGCTTCATGTCTGCCGGCATGTGCCAGAGCAGTCCCAGATTCTTCCCGATAGCATTGTTGTCGGAAATAGCTGCTACAATTGAAATAGTACTCATAAACTTATCGAATTTAATAAATCTTGCTGTCTTTATTTTTATTTAGACGGCCACTTCACCCTTGATGTGCGGGTGCGGGTCGTATCCTGTCAGAGTAAAGTCTTCGTATTGGAAGCTGAATATGTCCTTTACTTCCGGATTGATCTCCATACGGGGGAGCGGACGCGGGTCGCGTGTCAGCTGCAACTTCACCTGCTCGATGTGGTTCGTATAGATATGCGCATCACCGAGCGTATGCACAAAATCTCCGGCTTTCAGGCCTGTCACCTGCGCCATCATCTGTAATAACAGTGCGTACGACGCGATGTTGAACGGAACGCCTAAGAAGATGTCGGCACTGCGCTGGTACATCTGCAGGCTCAAACGCCCGTCTGCCACATAGAACTGGAAAAATGCATGGCAGGGAGGCAGGTTCATATTGTCTAAATCCCCTACATTCCAGGCGCTGACGATGATACGGCGCGAATCGGGGTTGTGCCTGATGGTTTCCACCGCCTCGCTGATCTGGTCGATGCTGCCGCCTTTATAGTCCGGCCATGAACGCCATTGGAAACCGTAGATATGCCCTAAGTTGCCGTCTGCATCCGCCCATTCGTTCCAGATACGTACACCATGGTCTTGCAGGTATTTTGCGTTGGTATCGCCCTGGAGGAACCATAGCAGTTCATATATAATGGATTTCAAATGCAGTTTCTTGGTCGTTAGCAGAGGAAAACCGTCTTCCAGATTGAAGCGCATCTGATGTCCGAACACACTGTATGTACCGGTTCCGGTCCTGTCTTCTTTCTTAACTCCTTCACGGAGGACACGATCGAGTAAATCTAAATATTGTTTCATTTTTCTCTATTAAGCATCACAAATGTACGAAAGTGATTTGTATTAAACAACATTATTCAGCAGCATCGTTTGTTTTTGACAATAATACTGTATATTTGCCAGCATATCTAACAAACATTAATTTATTAGTATCGAAGATGAAGAGACTATGTATGGCTGTCATGGCAATGTGTGTTTTATTGTCATGTGCGGAGAAAAAAGAGGAAGCCACTCTTTCTGGACTGATGAAATCTGATTTCGTATCAGAAGTACAAGGAAAACCGACCGCATTATATGTGTTGAAAAACCAGAATGGTGCAGAAGCTTGTGTAACAAACTGGGGAGGACGCCTGGTTTCGGTTATGGTGCCCGACAAAGACGGCAAGATGACGGATGTCGTCTTAGGTTACGACAATATCCAGCAGTATGTCGATAATCCCGATAACAACTACGGCGGGTTGATCGGACGTTATGGCAACCGTATCGCACACGGCAAGTTCTCATTGGACGGCAACGACTACCAGCTTCCGCTGAACAATAACGGCCATTGCCTGCATGGCGGCCCGAACGGTTATCACACGGTTGTCTGGGATGCCAAACAGGTGAACGACCAGACTGTCGAACTGACCTATCTTTCCAAAGACGGTGAAGCCGGTTTCCCGGGTAATCTGAACGTAAAGGTTACCTATACGTTGACAAACGACAATGCTGTCGATATCAAATACGAGGCTACGACAGACAAACCGACCGTTGTCAACTTGACTAATCACAGCTATTTCAACCTTTCCGGCGTTCCGGGTTCCCAGATTCTGGACCACTCGATCATGATTAATGCCGACACATATGTTCCGGTAGACGAGACATTGATTCCGACCGGAGTGTTGGAAGATGTAGCCGGTACTCCGATGGATCTGCGCCAGCCGGTTGCTGTCGGTGCTCATATCGATGAGCCGTTCGAACAGTTGGTAAGAGGTAAAGGATATGACCATAACTGGGTCTTGAATAATAATTGTGACATGAATGTTTTGGCTGCAAAAGCCGTATCGGCAAAAAGCGGCATCGGCCTTGAAGTCTACACTAACGAACCGGGTATCCAGTTCTATGCCGGAAACGCAATGGCAAAAGCCGGCGATAAGGGAAAACTGGGTGTTGTCTATCCGCATCGCGGTGCTTTGTGCTTAGAAACACAGCATTATCCCGACTCTCCCAACCAGCCGAACTTCCCGAGTGTAGTGCTGCGTCCGGGTGAGAAATACTTCAGTGAATGCCTTTATAAGTTTACGGTAGAGAAATAATTACACGATATCTAAGGGGGATTTTTGACAATCGGAAGATTGGGGAGGGCGGCTGTAAAAGGCCGCCCTTTTTGGTTGCGGGAAATCTTAGATTCATATCTGTTAATGTTTCTTTGTAAACTATATAGTTCATCGTTTTTGCTTATCTTTGTGGCAGACCTAAAATCGTCGGAGCTTTGACTTTTCGGCTGTTTTATGGTAGGAAGCTTTAAGCGTTTAAGATATTATCTTTGGAACTGAAAATCGCCAACTTTCAACTCGGACAAAGATAATAGACAACTGGACGCTCACGCTTGTTATATATACTCGTGTATATAGAATAAAGCGTGGGCTGTTGTTTATTATTTGTCCGATGGGTGTTTGGCGATGCCTCAGTTTCGAATAGTAGATTACAGTTCCCACGCTTTTTAACATATAGATGCCAAACATAGGGGAGCAGGGCGGCAATAATAGCAGTATGAGCTCAGGTGAATCGGAAAGAATTGCAATATGTTGTGTTTTACTGGATGTTATGAAGGCTATGGGGGCGGAAGACGATATAGAGGCTTGCCGCCACTATCAATCATTGAAAGGGAAAATGAATATAGCCGATTCTGACTTCGAACAGGCGCGTTCGGCGTCGGTCTTGTCCAGCCTGGTTGTCTTGAAAGGCATGCACTATAATAAGAAGATGCTGCTTGCGTTGACTGTCTGTGATTTCTATTCCGGTTATACCCATGTCCCCCTCAATTTTCGGATTGCATTTGAAACCCTGATGAATGCAATCGAATGGCCTATCTCATTTTCTGAGATCCTCACAATCAGCCGGACGGAATAAAGTCAATACATAGTACCGGACGCAGATGACGCAGAGTAACGCAGGAAATATTTATTTTAATAATAAAAGTCTGTGTTACTCTGCGTCATCTGCGTTGTCTGCGTCCGGTAAATTTAACTATTTCAGCGCTTGTTCGATGTCGGCGATGATATCGCCGGCATTCTCGATACCGACGGAGAGGCGGATCAGGTCGGGAGCTACGCCTGCTTCGATCAGCTGTTCGTCCGACAACTGGCGGTGCGTATGGCTGGCAGGATGGAGGACACAGGTGCGGGCGTCGGCCACATGCGTAACGATACAAATCATCTTCAGGTTGTCCATAAAGCGGATGGCATCTTCGCGGGAACCTTTCAGGCCGAAAGCGATGACACCGCAAGTGCCGTTCGGCATATATTTCTGAGCCAGTTCATAATACTTATTACTCTTCAGACCGGGGAAGTTGACCCAAGCCACCTGCTCGTTCGCTTCTAACCATTCGGCTACCTGCTGTGCGTTCTTGCAGTGCTGCGGCATACGCAAATGCAGGGTTTCAAGTCCCAGATTCAGCAGGAATGAGTTCATCGGAGATTGGATGGAACCTAAGTCGCGCATCAACTGTGCCGTCGCCTTTGTCATGTAGGCCATCTTGCCAAAAGCCTTCGTGTAGGTCAGGCCGTGATAGGATTCGTCCGGAGTTGTCAGGCCGGGGAATTTGTCTGCGTGGGCATCCCAGTCGAAATTACCGCTGTCCACTACTGCGCCGCCGACGCTTGTCGCATGGCCATCCATATATTTGGTCGTAGAGTGGGTCACGATATCTGCTCCCCATTCGAACGGGCGACAGTTGATAGGTGTGGCGAAGGTATTGTCGACAATCAAAGGAACGCCATGGCTGTGGGCGATGCGGGCGAACTTCTCGATGTCCAGCACGCTCATGCCCGGGTTGGACATTGTCTCGCCAAACAGCGCTTTCGTGTTCGGGCGGAAAGCTGCCGATATCTCTTCTTCCGGCGCATCCGGGTCCACGAATGTCACGTCGATGCCCAATTTCTTGATCGTCACGCCAAACAGGTTGAACGTTCCGCCGTAGATAGTAGAAGAACAAACCATGTGGTCGCCCGCCTCACAGATGTTGAATACGGCATAGAAGTTTGCAGCCTGTCCCGAAGAGGTCAGCATGGCGCCTACACCGCCTTCCAAAGCTGCAATCTTAGACGCAACGGCGTCGTTGGTCGGGTTTTGCAGACGGGTGTAGAAATATCCGCTTTCTTCCAGGTCGAACAGTTTGGCCATCTGTTCACTGGTGTCATACTTGAATGTCGTACTTTGATAGATGGGCAGGACGCGCGGTTCTCCCTTTTTCGGTTGCCAGCCTCCCTGCACACAGAGGGTTTCCGGCTTTAATGGATTGTTCATTATGGTAATGTTTTACTAAGTATTTGTTATTATCCGGCAAAAATAAGGAATAGTTCGTTACTATCACAATATCTTCTTCTGTAAAATACGGAACCAGGCGAACAAGACGATTCCTTTCAGCATGCTGGAAATGCTGATTGCCCACCAGACACCCGCTATTCCCAGTCCCATGGCCGTCAGTCCGATCGCCATCGGGATGCGCAGGCTGTTGAACGTGATGCTGATGATGGCTGGCGGAACCGTACGGCCTGTCCCGTAGAACAAGCCCTGCATCGTTATCTCAAGCATCATGAATATCATCGAATAACCGTCGATGCGCAGGAAGATGCCGCCTGCCTCGTAAGCCGCCTTTTCCGGAACGATCAGGGAGAACAGTTCGCTGCCGAAGAAGACGAACAACAGAGTACAAAAGACTCCTAATATCGCCGTCATCTTCAATGTCGTATGATAAGCCCCGATGACGCGCTCCTTCTTGCGGGCGGCATAGTTCTGGGCGACAAAGGTACTCAGTGCCGTACTGAACCCTTGCGAGGTGTTCCAGGCAAGCGCTTCGATCTGACCTCCGGCAGTCAGTGTCATCAGTCCGATATGTCCGCCGTAGGTCGACGCCGTACGCGCCATCATAAGGTTGATGACGGCAAAGAGGCTGTTCAACATCGCAACGGGAAGTCCTAACTGAAAGATACGTTTGCTGTACCGGCTTTTCAACCGTACGAAGAAGGAGAAGCCTCCGAACAATTTGTATCTCTTTTTCAGGTAATAAATGAAAATCGCAAGGACAGTCGCCTCCGACAGCCAGGTCGCGCAGGCAGCCCCGTCCGTCCCCATCCCGAAGCCAAATATGAACAGCGGGTCGAGTATCATATTCATTATCAATCCGCTTCCGCTGACGTAGAACGGTATCTTGCTCAGCCCCGCCGCATTATAGATTCCGGTGCAGGCCGCCGACAGGAGTACGAAAGGAAAAGCCGTCGAGATAATCCGCAGGTAAGACACAGCGTGTGCCGAAATGGCGGCATCCAGTTTGAAGAAACCGATGACAGGATGTGCGAGGGCGAACAGCAGTAATCCCCAACAGATCGAGATAATCAGCGCGATTGTCAGGTTGTGGGATGCAAAGTTCCGGGCTTCTTCCGCCTCCTGCGCCCCGATGCTTTGCGCAACGCTGACCTCCGAACCTACTTTGTTCAGGTAGGAGATGGAACTCGTCATCCACGTCAGAATGCCGACAGCCCCGACTGCCGCCACCGCTTCGCTGCCCAGACGTCCCACCCAAGCCATATCGGTGATGCTATACGCCATCTGAATAAACGAGGTCCCCATTATGGGAAGTGCCAGGTTAAACAGTTGCTTCTTGATAGGTCCTTCCGTCAGATTCTTTGTCCCTTGCATGTCCGTTTCGTATTTGGCTGCAAAGATACCAACAATAAAATAAATAGACTAAAACCGTTCAATCTTTCATTGCAGGTGCCAATAGTGCCTCAATCCAGAACTTGACGTGGAATCCATAAATAATAAAGCCTCACGGAAGCACCGCGAGGCTTTGTTATGAAGTTCATCTGCAGATGAATCAGAAATTAATGTTCACGCCAATCATTGCACTGAAGCTCTGGAGCGGATAGCCGTAATAGAGTTCGTACTTCTGGAACAAGACGTTGTTCAGCTTCAGATACAGGCCGAAGGTGTCGTTCAACGTGTATGAACCGGTCAGGTTGAGTTCGTTGATGTTCTTCATCTTTTCTCCGCCGGACATTCCTAAGTAAGTCTTGCGTCCGGTGGCCAGGTAATAATCCAAAGATGCGGTGACCTGGCTGATCGGGCGGACTGTCACACCTGCCGTCACTTCCATTTCGGGCTTGCCGTAAGCGTTATCAATGTCGTCTACGCTCCAATGATTGTAAACGCCTTTCAGGTTGATGTCGAATAATTGCTGATAGCTGTATTTCAGGTTCACGCCTCCGAATGCTTGTTTGGCATTCGCTTGCAAAGCTGTGCCGGTGTTGGCAAAAATACCGCCTTGCATACTTGGAGCAAGGAGCGTCGGAACGAAGAAAACTTCGTCACTCGTGATCTTATAACCGCCGAATACATCAAACCAGAAACCGGGAGCGACACCGCTTCTGATGCCGACCGTGCCGTCCAGGTAATTGCGGGAAGGAAGCAGCTCCATCGTCGGATTTATATAACGGTTGATCAGGGACATATCGTACATACTGTTAGAGTAGAGTTTACCGCCGGCAACCAGATAAAGCTGCGTCTTGTCGGCCACTTCCACATCCGCCGCGATATTGGGCGAAGCCATGAACTTGCTGTTATCGCCGGTCACGAACATGACGTTGGCGCCTAACTTCAAATTCCAGCTGTCTCCAGCCACTTTATAATAAGGAGAGAGGGTCGCTTCGGCATGGTTTTCAAATTCCAGATATTCCTGTCCGTTCAGTGTCGGCAGACTGTAGTTAAAATATTCCACGTTACCGCCTAATCCGATCCGTTGCTCGCCACCGAAACGGGCGTTCAAGTCGAACTTGACGTCGAACGTATGTTCGGTCGGTCCGTCCTGATCCTTGCTCAATGCATATTTGTGCGAGAAGTTTGTATATCCTAAGTCGAGCATATAGCCGACGGGCGCATCTTCTTTCGACTCGATACCGATCTTTGCCTGGATCGTCTGGTTTACCTGATTGGTTTCACGGTCGAACTTGTCCGGGTCCAATGTTGCCGAGGATATGGGGGTAGCGATCGGCAGACCGTAGTAATTGAATGCCGAGTATCCATATTTGATCCCCATATCCAATGACATCTTATCAAAGGCGTGTTTGAAGTTGAGGCCGCCCATGTTGTCGTTCAGCTTAGCCTTTACCTTGTCGAGGTCCGTGTCGATATATTTCACCTTCCCATTCGTCGAGCGATGTGAGAACCAGATGTTCAGCTTGTCCTTGTCAGTGCTCAAGATATGGTAGCCTAAGTCCCCGTTCAGGTTCAAGTAGGTGCCGCCTCCGAAGTTGAAGTAACCCCGGCGTTTGTTGTACTGGATGTCTGTCATGATGTTTCCCGAAGGAAGCAGGCTGATCTCTTTTTCCGGTTCCGTCGGGATCGTGAAGGTAGCATAGTCGATCGGCATCTTCTTGACAACCGGTTCTTTGATGACCGGAAGCGTGTTCACCTTGCTGGCATCCTGTACGCTCGGGTCGTACTCGCGTTCGAGTGTCATTTCCCGGTTCAGGTCTTTTTCCTTCGTCTTGTCTTCCTGTGCACCGGCGGTTGCGACGCTTCCTAACAGGGCCATCACACACAGTGCTTTGATGTTGTATATTGTCTTCATCACTTCTTCTTAGTTCTTAAGTTTTCCCAATCTATTTTCTATCATACCGGCGATATCGTCATCACCATTATAATTGTTCTGCAGGCTGGTGAGATACTGACGAGCCTGGAAGTCGTCACCCTGGCGGATGTAGATGTCGGCCAGCAGGATGAATCCGCGAGCCAGCCAGTACTGGTGAGGCGTGCCGTTCTCGATGAAGTTCATCAGTACTTTTTCCGCCTCCTTGTCATTGTCGGTGTCGTAGTATAATTGTGCCAGCAGGTATTTGGCTTCGGCGCCGTGTACCGTGCGTGTATCCTTGCTCAGTTCTTTCAGGTCGGCCAATGCCTTGTTCCCCTGCTTCTGGTCGATGTAGGCTTTGGCACGGACGTAGCGGGCTTCCGATTCGAGTTCGGGCGAGAGCTTCGGCTCTTTCAGCAGTTCGTCAGCTGCTAAAAGCGCGTCTTTCTGCTGTCCGGTTTGCAAGGCGCAACGCATGATACCTAAACGGGCGGCCTGCTTGTTTTCAGGGCTTTCGGCTACGACCTGCAAGCGCTTGAAGCTTTCTAATGCTGCCGGGTAATCCTTGCCCAGGTATTCGATTTCGGCGGTGCGGGCAACCGATTCTTCCAGGAATTTGGTGTCGCCGCTTGCGATAACCGATTTGAAGCGCTGGATCGCCTCGTCGAACTCTTTCTTGGCGAAGGCGATGCTTCCTAAGTAGAAGTTGGCATTCGAGCTGAATGCCCCTTCGGGGAATGTCTGCAGGTAGTTGACCAAGCTGCGGCGTGCACCGTCGTTATCGCCACGCATAAAGAGCTTTTCGGCAGCGATGTAGGTCAGCGAATCCTGTTCGCTCACTTCCAGGCGGATGTTGCCGCCCAAGGAGTTTACGTAGTTAGCGTATGCGTTGATATCGTTGAGGTCGATGTAGACCGATTTCAAATCCTGCAAAGCGACCTTCGCTTCTTCGCTGCCCGGATAGTTGCTGATGACGTTCTTGTAGGCTGCGAGCGCCTTCTCCGGCTGGTTGTCATTGTAGTATAGCAGACCGAGCTGGATACCTGCCTTACGCGCCAGGCTGCTCTGCGGAAATTCGCGGATCAGCTTCTCGAAGGCTTGTGCGGCGGAAGAACTGTTTTCCAGCAGCACGTAAGAACGTCCCTTCTCAAACAGGGCGTCGTCTACATATTGCGATTCGGGATATTCGGTGATCAGGCGGTCCATAGCGCTGATCTTGCCTCTGTAGTCTTTCTGCAAGCCGAGCAAGAATCCTTTCTGATAAATGGAGTAGTCGCCGGCGGAAGGAGACAGCTGGGCGGCACGCGAATAGTTCTCTTCGGCCAGGCTGAACTGGCGGTTCTGGTAGAGACAGTCGCCGATACGGTTGTAGGCGTCGGCCAACGAGGCTGCCTGCTGGTTGCTTTCCTGGTCGACATACTGGCGGAAACGGTTCAGGGCGGCGCTGTAGTCTCTCAGCTTGAAATAGCTATAACCTAAGTTATAATAGGCCAGTGCGTACATATCCGTATTGCGCTGGCGTGTATTGTTCAGGTAGGTCCGGTAGTCGGAGATCGCATTCTCATATTCTCCCATGCGGTAGTACGATTCGCCGCGCCAGAAGTAGGCGTCGTTGCGGGCCTCCATATTATAGGAACCGAGTGTGATCGCCTGGCTGAAGAGGCTGACGGCATCGTCCAACTTGACGTTGGTGAAGGCCTGTGTCCCGAGCTGGAAGAGGATGTCTTGTTTGGCTTCCAGTATCTTGGTGCTCGGATGCTTGATCTTGTTGATCGACTTCAGGGCCGCTTCGTAGTTCTTGGTCGTCAGGTAGACTTCGACTAAGTAGTCGTTCACCTTGTCGGCATATTTCGAGTTGGGGAAGTCGTTCAGGAAATCTTCGAAGATCGTCACCGACTCGCCGAATCCGGTAAAGGCCGTTTCGTGGATCAGCAGTGCGTAGTTGTACATCGCCACTTCCTTTATCTGCTTGTCGAACGATGAGGTGGCGGCTGCTTCGAACGCCATACGGGCGTTGTTCTTGTCGCCCAACTTCAGGTAAGACTGTCCGAGGTAGAGGTAAGCGTTTTGCGTCAGCTCGTCGTTCTGGCGGACTGTCCGGCTCAGAGCGTTGACGGCGCTGCTGTAGTTACCTTTATTATAATAGCAGACACCCAGGATATAGAGGTCGCTGCGGAGCGGGTTCTCCGTCGTGGAAACATATTTGCTCAGCATCTGAATCGCCTTGCTCTGGTCGCCCAGGTGGTAATACGAATCGCCGACGATGCGGTACATCTCGCTGTTGTTCTTGCTGTCGGGGTAGAGGGAGAGAAGTTCTTCACCTTCTTTCACCACCTTGTCATATTTTCCCTGGATGAAATAGATTTGTGCGATGTAGTACTGCGACTGTTCGCGGAACTTCGGGCTTTCCTTCAGGCGGGAAAACTCGATAAGGGCGTTGTTGTACTTGCCCATTGCGTAGTCGATATAGGCGACATAATAGGTCGATGCCTCTTTGTATTTATCACCGATCTGTTCGATGCGGGCGAAGTAGCCGCGCGCTTTTTCCATCTCGCCGGTCTGCAACAGCGAGTAAGCCAGACGGAAGGAATAGGCTTCCTGCTGTTCGGGACTCAAGACGTCGATGTCGGCTTCGTTGAACCAGAAGATCGCTTTCTCGTATTCTCCGCGTTCAAAATGGATGGACCCGATCAGAAAATCGATCTCGTTGCTGTGACGGGATGCCGGGTATTCTTCGAGGTAGTCTTTTAGAAGCTCGTCTGCATTGGGACGCCCCTGTTCGTAGGCGGCGTAGACCAGCATATAGTCGGCCTCCTGAATCAGGTCTGCGTCGGTGGAGTGCTGCTTATAAGCCTCCAGCTTGTCGATGCAACCGGCATAATTTTTTAAACTAAACAACTCTTTCCCTTCTACAAATAGGCGGTCCGGTGCATCAAACTGGTATGACCGTTGCCCGTATGCAACATGACTCCCCACAACTATGCACAGTGGAATAAGTATTCTTTTCATCACTCCTTAGCTTTTATAATACAGATATATATAAATATAACGGTATCCGTTAGTTCTAAGTTGCAAATATAAGAAATATATTACTTTATATAGCGGCCTACCGCTTTTTTGATGGACTGCAAGCCGAAATCGTCCGGATTCAGTTGGCTGGCGGGGAGGATTACTATTTCGGCGGCATCGTCTTCCGCCTTAGCTCCGTCGAACGATTCGGTGAGGCATTCGAAGAACATATCGACCGTGTGGACGTCAAAGCCGCAATAGGGGTAGATGTTGGGAATGGAGAAAAGGTAGCGGCAATCGGTCAGATCCAGCCCGGTTTCTTCTTTTACTTCCCGCTGGGCGGCCTCTTCGGCCGATTCGTGCATGTCGACAAAACCGCCGGGCAGGTCAAGCGTTCCTTTAGCCGGTTCTTTGGCGCGGCGGACAAGCAATAGTTCTCCCTCCGGATTCCGGATGAAGCAGGCAACGGCAGAGGATGGATTAAAATAGTAGACGAATCCGCATGTGGTGCATTGTTTGGCTTTTTCGTTGCGTTCCACAAATGTTTTGGCTCCGCATTTCGGACAGTACGCAAATTGGTGTAAAGGATGCATGGCAGTTGACAATTAAAAATTGACAATTGACAATTAGTAGATGGCACGTTCAGATCGGCTGAAAGCTGTTCCTTAATTGTCCATTGTTAATTGTCAATTGTCAATTAAATTTATTTTACTTCCCAACCCAGTGCGCTTGCGCCCAATACGGCAGCATCGCTTTCTTTCAATTGAGAGAATAACAGTTTTGTCTTACCTTCGAACACCTTCAACATATTCTTTTCCATCGAGCGTTTGATCGGGTTCATGATCAGATCGCCGGATTTAGTCAGACCACCGAAGAGGATGATCGCTTCAGGACTTGAGAAAGCAACGAAATCAGCGAATGCTTCACCCAGGATGTTTCCTGTAAATTCGAAGATTTCCAGCGCTAACTTATCGTTCTTCATCGCTGCGTCATATACGTCTTTGGATGTGATTTCGTCCGGGTCCAGTTCGCGAAGCAAGCTGTCGTCCTTACGGATTTCCAGAAATTCGCGTGCCGTACGGGCAACACCTGTTGCAGAAGCATACGCTTCCAGACAACCCTGACGACCGCAACCGCAAGGACGTCCGTTGTTACGGCGCATGATCACGTGACCTAACTCACCTGCAAATCCGTCATGTCCGTAAACCAGGTTACCGCCGATTACGATACCGCTGCCGACACCTGTACCCAAAGTGATCACGATAAAGTCTTTCATACCACGTGCTGCGCCATAAGTCATTTCACCGATAGCAGCCGCATTAGCATCGTTTGTCAATGCAACGGGTATTCCGTCCAACTTTTCGCTGATCAGCTGAGCCAAAGGAATTTTACCCTTCCAGGGAAGGTTCGGGGCAAATTCGATACAGCCGTTAAAGAAGTTCCCGTTAGGAGCACCAACGCCTACACCTTTTATTTTATCCGGGCCGCCAGCCTGGTCGATCACTAATTTCAGACCTGTTGCCAGATCGCTAACATACTCGTCAACATCGGTATATTTACCAGTCTTGATTGATCCACTGTACAAGATTGAACCTCTTGCATCTACTACGCCAAAAACAGTATTGGTACCACCTATATCGATACCTACTACATAAGGCTTCTCCATGATTTTATATTTTAGATTAATAATGCTTTTTCTGGAAAGCAAATATAAGAGGAATCTGGTAAGGAGCAATGATTTTATTCAAAAAAAACCGAAATAGGCGTGAATATGTTACCTAATATGTTATTTAGCAGGTAAAATCTCAATCCAGTAATCGTCCGGGTCGTTGATGAAATACAAGCCCATCTCCGTGTTCTCGAAGCATATATATCCGAGCTCGCGGTGATATTCGCGCACCTCGTCATAATTGCCTGCCACGCGGAAGCAGAGATGGCTTTCGTTATCGCCTAACTCGTAGGCTTCTTTTTTGTCACGCAGCCAGGTCAGTTCCAGCAGGAAGCCGGTTTCGTTGTCTGTCAGGTAAACCAGGATGAACGAACCGTCTGCCGCTTCCTTGCGGTGGTGTTCTTTCAGTCCGAGCGCCTTGTTGTAAAACGCAATACTCTTGTCCAGATCGAGGACATTAATATTAAAATGATCAAATCTACTCTTTATCTCCATAGACTCTTATTGGTGTTATTTTTTTAATTCTTAATTCTTCATTTTTAATTCTCAAACCTCCGTCCCTTCTCCCGGCACGGAAATCAGTGCATACCGGCATCCGCGCGATTCGGCATAAAGGCCGAAAGCCTCTACTTCGGCCGGGCGTTCCCAGAAATGCATCGGGACAAAGATATTAGTTTTGATGCGATCTACGAACTGTTGTGCGCCACGCATGAAATCCGTTCCGATACGCGGATCGACCGGGAACATGGCGACATCCAGTTTGTCGGTCGCTTTTGCCAGGTCGTCCAGTTCTTTCAGGTAGTTCTTTTCCGCTTCCGCCACTTCTTCGGGAGTCGATTCGTCTTTCCAGTGCCAGTTGTTCAGGTCGCCGGCATGGAAAAGGCGTTTACCCTCGGCATCGATCAGAAAAGAGATGCCGGAGTCTGTCGATCCGAATGCCTCGATTCGCAAGTTCTCGTCTTGATAAGACTCTCCTTTCTTCAGGTAAAGGGCGTCATCCTTCCCCGCCCGGCGTCTTTTCAGGATATCTTTCGAGAAGATATAGACGATGTCTTTTTTATATGTTTTCCATTTCAACACTTCCGGGTTGAAATGGTCGGGATGGAAATGAGACGCTAATATATATAATGTTCCCGCGCGATTAAGCAACTTCTCGTGTACGAACCCTTTGTCAGGTGACTTTCCCGTATCCTTGAAATAATCGATCAGGATGGCAAAGCCGTCCGCCTCGATCGCAAAACCACTGTGATAGATATATGTCAGTCTCATTTCTGTATTCCTTTCATTTATAAACAAAACACGGAAGGCTGTATTCTTGTTGCACAAAGATAAAATTTTTCAAGCATCTTTTCGGACAAGAAGACAGTAAAGAACTCCTTATCGACCTGTTGAACGGCCTGTTCGAAGGTGAACGGTTAATCACGGAATTATCTTTTTTGAATGTAGAAATGCCGGCGGAAAGTACTGACGGTCGTGCGGCAGTTTTTGACTTGAAATGTAAGGATAAGGATGGACGTATTTTTATTGTCGAAGTACAAAATGCTCCCCAAACTTATTTTTATGAACGAGGATTATACTATCTTTGTCGTATTATCAGTGGTCAGGACCGACGTGGAAATGGTTGGAGGTTTGAACTTTATCCGGTATATGGTATTTTCCTGCTGAATTTTAAATCCGGAAAAACGGATAAAGTGCGTACCGATATCGTATTGGCAGATCGTGAAACAGGAAAACAAATGAGTGAAACGATGCGCCAGATCTATTTGGAGATGCCTTTCTTTAATAAAGAAGAGGCTGAATGTAAAACGAGTTTAGATTATTGGCTTTATACATTAAAGTATATGGAGAAGTTGGAAACATTACCATTCAAAGGCCAGAAGCAGCTATTTGAAAAATTGGAAAGGTTAGCAAAAATAGTCAACCTGAACAAGAAGGAACGTATGGAATACGAAGAAAGCCTCAAAATATATCGGGATAATCAAGGCGTATTAGACTATGCAATAGAGAAAGGATATATGGAAGGGGTAGAAAAAGGTATAAAAGAAGGTATAGAAAAGGGGATTAAAGAAGGTATCGAAAAAGGTATCGAAAAGGGCATGGCAAAAGGAATCGAAAAAGGTATGCGTCTTGCTGCGACCCAAATGAAAGCACAAGGTTTAGATGTGGCAACTATCATGAGCGTTACCGGCTTGGATGCTGCAACAATAGATTCTTTATAGAAGAAATATTAAAAAAGCGCCTGTTCGGATTGTTGACAGGCGCTTTTATGTTATTACTGATATACGAAGAGCTCTGAAGAAATTTTGAATATTATAATATTATCTCCAGCCGATCCATCATCACCCCTGTCTTCCGGCGTGCATCGGCCACATCCAGTCCGCGGGCCAGCAGCACAGCCATACGGCGATGTCCGTGGACTTCCGGTTTGCCGAAGAAACGCATTTGTGTGTCCGGTTGTTCCAGGACTTTATCCAGGTTGCCTAATGAAAGCTGTTTACTGTCACCTTCGACTACTACGGCGCGTGAAGCACCGGCTCCGTGGAATGCGATGTTAGGTATCGGCAAGCCCAATACCGCGCGGGCATGCAGGGCGAATTGCGAAAGATCCTGCGTGATCATCGTGACCATGCCCGTGTCGTGCGGACGGGGAGATACTTCGCTGAAGATCACCTCTTCGCCCTTAACAAACAACTCGACACCGAAGATACCACGTCCGCCGAGCGCTTCCGTTATCTTGCCCGCAATTTCGCGCGCTTTTTCTTTTGCCACAGGGCTCATCGCCTGGGGCTGCCAGGATTCGCGATAGTCGCCGTCGACCTGTACGTGTCCGACCGGTTCCAGGAACGAGGTGCCACCGATATGGCGAACCGTCAACTGGGTGATTTCGTAATCGAAATCCACGAACCCTTCCACGATGACCTTGCCGGCGCCGGCGCGTCCGCCCTCCTGCGCATAATGCCAGGCGCGGTCGATATCTTCTTCTTTGCGGATCACGCTCTGTCCATGGCCGCTTGAGCTCATGATCGGCTTAACAACACAAGGCATTCCGATTGTTTTTACAGCTTCTATGAACTCCTCTTCCGTTTCGGCAAAACGGTAAGGCGAAGTCGGCAGGCCCAATTCTTCCGCTGCCAGGCGTCGGATGCCTTCTCGGTTCATCGTCAGCCAGGTGGCGCGGGCGGTCGGGATGACGTGGAATCCTTCTTTTTCCAGTTCCATCAACGTCTGTGTCGCGATCGCCTCCACTTCCGGAACGATATAATCAGGCTTTTCTTTTTCTACGATTTCGCGTAATGCTTCTCCGTCCAGCATCGATGCGACGTATGAACGGTGTGCAACCTGCATCGCCGGAGCGTCCGGATATTTGTCCAGCGCAATCACTTCCACTCCGTAACGCTGCAACTCGATTACAAACTCTTTTCCTAATTCGCCGGAACCGCAAAGCAAAACTTTGGTTGCGGTGGCCGATTTTGGTGTCCCTATTGTTACCATATTATATTAATGTTATATATTTCTTTCGTTTGGGGGATGCAAAGGTACGTTAATCTTGGCAATAGAATGAAATGAACCGGTAAAAAGTATTGCCGGATGGCGGGATAAAAATGGATGGCCAAAGTTGGCTGTTAGGGTGAAATGGTGTATTTTCGTCATCTGCAAACAAGTAAATACGGAATTATGGAATACATAAATATAGACTCTTCAAAACATTCCCTCTATAGCCCATTCAAGAACCTTTATTCGATCAGCTTCCCCATTTTCGAGCAGAGAACGGAAATGCAACAGGAAAAGGCTTTCGCTTCTACCCGTTATCATTTGGCCGGATACGAAGAAAACGATGTCTTTATCGGGTTTATCTCTTATTGGGAGTTTGACGGATCTGTTTATATCGAGCATTTTGCCGTTAACCGGGAATTGAGAGGCGCGGGATACGGAAGCACCATCTTACGTGATTTCATCCGGTCGACGGAAAAAATCGTCCTGTTGGAAATCGATCCGGTCGTCGATGAGGTTTCGGAAGCACGCTTGAGGTTCTATAAAAGATGCGGTTTCCATGAAAATCCCTATCCGCATACTCATCCCCCTTATCGCGACGGCTATCATGCACATCCTTTAGTCATCCTTACCACCCAACGGACGATAACGGAAAAGGAGTACCAGACTTTTTATAAGGAGCTGACTGATGTTGTGATGGGTGAGAAGCAGCTGGAAAATAAATAGAAAAGATAGAGCGTATGAATGTCGAAGAATTTAGAGAATATTGCCTCTCATTGAAAGGCGTATATGAGAAGATGCCCTTCCCGAATGTGGCGGATAAGTACAGCCGGGATGTCCTGTGTTTTTATGTGGGAAGCAAGTGGTTCTGTTTTGTAAATATCGAAGTGTTTGACTTTTGCTGTATCAAATGCAATCCTGACGAGTCGGGAGAGTTACAGGCCCGGTATTCCGGCATAACTCCCGGTTGGCATATGAATAAGAAATATTGGATTAGCGTTTATTTCAATCAGGATGTTTCGGACAACAAGATCAAAGAACTTGTAAAAGACTCATATGATATTGTCTTTCAGTCTCTCTCCAAAAAAGAAAAAGAAGCATTCTTGATATAATGTATAGGGAGATATTTTTGCCGATGTAGGAGATAATTAGGAAGGATGAGCATCCTAAATTAGTTCACCTCCCACTTAATCCTTGTCCGACCCGGGTCAAACAGTTGTTCGACACTCGTCAGACAGCTGTCCGACCTCCGTCAAACAGCTGTTCGACCCGGGTCGGACAATGATTGGATGGGAGGCGGCCGGAATTAGGTGCCGGGACAATCGGAATTACAAGGCAGTTGGCTGGTTTTTCTACGGCAGGCCACCGGTCTGATGTAGGAAGTCCGCTTCTCCCGGCCTTGCATCGGGTTGTTAATATATTGTAATAATCAGTACTATGTGATACAAGGTATTTTGTTAGGACCTATATTTGTGGCAATAAATAACAAAATAGTTTCCTTTTTGTGTAACGATTTTTCAAAATGTTCGTCTAATAGATAAAAGCAACTACAAATATCATGATTCATCTGGAAGGAATTAACAAAACGTATTTCAATGGTGCACCGCTGCACGTCTTGAAAGGCATAGACTTGGATATAGAAAAGGGAGAGATGGTCTCTATTATGGGAGCATCAGGATCGGGAAAATCCACCTTGCTGAATATTTTGGGAATACTGGATACATACGATACGGGAACTTACACCTTAAACGGGCAGTTGATCCGCAATCTGAGCGAAACCCGTGCGGCAGAGCTGCGTAACCGGATGATCGGTTTCATCTTCCAGTCCTTTAATCTGATCTCATTCAAGAATGCGATGGAGAATGTCGCTCTGCCCTTGTATTATCAGGGAATAAACCGCAAGAAGAGAAACGCGATGGCGATGGAATATCTGGATATGGTCGGCCTGAAAGACTGGGCGGAACATATGCCGAGCGAAATGTCCGGCGGACAGAAACAGCGTGTCGCCATTGCCCGCGCCTTGATTGCCAAACCACAGGTGATCCTGGCGGACGAACCGACCGGAGCGCTCGACAGTAAGACGACAGTCGAGGTGATGGAACTTCTCCGTAATGTAAACGAGGAAGGGATGACGATGGTAATCGTCACGCACGAACAGTCCGTGGCAGATGCCACAGACCGCATTATACGTGTGAAAGACGGCCTGATAGAAACAATCGAAAAAGGACGGGGCCATGTTTGATTTTGACAACTTCCGCGAAATATGGAGCACGATCAAAAAGAATAAGCTCCGTACGTTTCTGACCGGTTTTTCGGTGGCATGGGGCATCTTTATGCTGATTGTCCTGTTGGGCGCCGGAAACGGGATGAAGAATGGGATCATGTCTAACTTCCGTAATCTCAGTATGAACCGGGTACAGACATGGCCGCGCTACACAAGCAAACCTTATCAGGGAATGCAGACGAACCGGCGGATTGAATATAAAGATGAAGACCTGGTCGCCATACCGCGTGAAAATCCTGAGGTGGATTTGATTACGGCAAACATCAGCCGGGGCGATACGCTTTCGTATGGCGAAGAATATAATGCCTACTCCCTGAACGGTGTACATCCGTCAAAGGCTATCATTGACAATATCAAGATGACGGTTGGCAACGGGCGTTTTATCAATGATATAGACGTGCGGGAAAAGAGGAAGGTGATCGTTCTCAGTCCCCGTATGAAAGAGGTGCTCTTTAAAGGAGCTGACCCGCTTGGCAAATATGTGAATGCCGGAAGTGTCGCTTACCAGGTGATCGGTGTTTATAAAGCGGAGGACAATGATAACAATGCTCCGGCCTATATCCCTTTCAGTACGGCTCAGACTTTATACAATGCCGGATACGGGCTGGATGACATCATCTTTACCATTAACGGTATTTCCACGCAAGAAGAATACGATGCTTTTGAGAAACGGTTCCGCCAGCAGATGGGGCTGCGCCATAAGTTCGATCCGGAGGACCGGAGGGCGATCGGTATGTGGAGCACACTCGAAGACTTTATGATGCTGAACGGCATGCTGAACGGTATTGCCCTTTTTATCTGGGTGATCGGTATCGGGACGCTGACGGCCGGAATCGTGGGGGTGAGCAATATCATGCTGATAACGGTGCGTGAACGGACAAGGGAATTCGGTATCCGGAAAGCGATAGGGGCGACTCCCTTTTCAATCCTGAAACTGATCATTGTCGAGTCGATCCTGATTACGGCGGTATTCGGCTATTTGGGGATGGTGCTGGGAATCGGGCTGACGGAAGGAATCAATGCCGTTATGGAAATGATGAATGCCGGAAAGAATGTTTCGCAGGATGATATGAGTATCTTCCTGAACCCGACGGTAAACCTGAGCGTGGCCTTGTCAGCTACGGCTCTGATTGTGGGTGCCGGAGTGCTGGCAGGCTATTTCCCGGCACGTAAAGCAGTCAAGATTACGGCTATCGAGGCGATGCGAGAGGAATAATTCATAATTCAATATTCATAATTCAATATTATGTTCATGTTTGATATAGATCGTTGGGTGGAGATATGGGTGACGATAACCCGTAATAAGACCCGTAGCATACTGACCGGTTTCGGCGTGTTCTGGGGAATCCTGATGTTAGTGATTCTGTTGGGCTCCGGTAACGCGTTTAAGAACGGGGTCATGAAGAACGTAGATGGTTTCTCGACCAACTCGGCTTTCTTCTTCTCGGAACGGACCGGTGAACCCTATAAAGGATATAAGAAAGGCCGCTATTGGCAGATGCGTAACCGCGATTTGGAGACGATACGCCAGCGGGTGAAAGGTGTTCGCTATCTCTCGCCGATGATTATGCAGTGGGGCGGACAGAATAATGTCGTAAGAGGACAGAAAGCCGGTACTTATAATGTGCGTGGCGTCTACTCCGAATATTTCAATATCGAGACGCAGCATATCCTGGCGGGACGCCTGCTGAATGAAATCGACATGATCGAGCGGCGCAAAGTGTGCCTGATCGGCAGTATCGTGAGGGAAGTCCTTTTTGCTCCCGATGAAGATCCGATCGGACAATATATACGGGTGAACGGCATTTATTACCAGGTGGCCGGCGTAATCAAGCCGAAGCCCCGCGCGCAGATCGGCGGACGTACGGAGGAGAGTGTGATGCTCCCGTTCAAGACGCTCCAGCAGGCTTCCAACCAGGGCGATAAATTCTGGTTCCTCTGTGCGACGGCCGACGATGGTTATCCTTGTGATAAGATGGTGGAAGACATAAAGACCGTTTTGCGTTCGCAGAACGAGATTTCGCCGACGGACGAGCATGCGATCAGCAGTTTCACCATCGCCAAGCAGTTCGAGACGTTCGACCTCTTGTTTACCGGCATTAATATCCTGGTCTGGCTGGTCGGTATCGGAACTTTGCTGGCGGGTATTATCGGTGTCAGCAATATTATGATGGTGACTGTCCGGGAGCGGACACGCGAGATCGGCGTACGACGTGCTCTCGGGGCGAAGCCGTTCGATATTATTTCGCAGATCATGAGTGAGAGTCTGCTCTTGACTTCGCTTGCCGGACTGATCGGATTGAGTCTCGGGACTTTTTTGCTCGATGTGGTGAACAATGCTTTGATGAGTGGCGGAAGCGATTCGTCGAACGGCACGTTTTTCTCCAATCCGGAGATTCGTATCGGGACGGCGGTGGCGGCTACGGTTATCCTGTTGTTCAGCGGCTTGCTGGCGGGGCTGATCCCTGCCTGGAGGGCGATGCAGATCAAGGCTATCGATGCAATCAGAGAAGAATAAAAGCAATTAAAAATTGAAAATAAGATATCATTATGAAGAATCGTATCGTAAAAAAAATCCTGCGGATCATATTCCTGGTACTTGTAGGAGCAGCAGTTATCGGCACTTTCTACTTCTTATGGAAGAAAGCACAGCCCGTCATTACCGTCTACGAAGTGGTAACCCCTTCCCGGGACACGATTGAGACGAAAACAGTGGCAACCGGAAAAGTGGAACCCCGCGACGAAGTGCTTATCAAGCCGCAGATGTCGGGTATCATTTCCGAATTGCTGAAAGAAGCCGGACAGATGGTGAAAGAGGGAGAGATCATCGCACGTATCAAGGTGATCCCCGAAATGGTCCAGTTGAACAGTGCCGAATCGCGCGTACGGGTTGCCAAGATCAGCCTCGACCAGATCAGCGCCACTTTCAAGCGTGATGAAGAACTGCATAAACAAGGGGTCATCTCTAAAGAAGATTATGAAACCTCCTTTGCCAACTATAAAAAGGCGCAGGAAGAGGCCGAGAATGCACAGGACGCTCTCGAAATCATCCGTGAAGGTATCTCTAAGCGGTCGACTGCCTCCAGTACGACACAGGTGCGCTCAACGATTACCGGTATGATTCTGGATGTGCCTATCAAAGTGGGTAACTCGGTGATCCAGTCCAATACCTTCAACGACGGTACGACAATCGCTACGGTAGCCGATATGAACAATATGATCTTTAAAGGAAAAGTGGACGAGACGGAAGTAGGCCGTATCAACGAAGGTATGCCGATCAAACTGACAGTCGGCGCCATGGAAAGCCGTACGTTCGACGCTATGCTGGAATATGTGGCACCGAAAGGCGTGGAAGAGAACGGCGCCGTGTTGTTCGAGGTGAAAGCCGCCGTGCAGATACCGGCTGATGCCTTTATCCGTGCCGGCTACAGTGCGAATGCCGAGATCGTGTTGAAGCGTGCGGAGAATGTTTTATCCGTGCCGGAAAGTTGCGTCGAGTTTAGCGGCGATTCCACCTTTGTCCAGGTCGTGACACAGGAAAAGCCGGAGCAGAAGTTTGAAAAGCGTGCCGTACAAGTGGGATTGTCCGATGGTATCAGGATTGAGATCAAGGATGGCATAACCGAGAGTGATAAGATTCGCGGTGCGATAGCCGATCCGGCAAAGAGATAAAAACGGATACTACCGATTATAAATATGAAAGCAATGAGAAATCAATTGATAATAGCAACAGCTTTACTCTTCTCGGGTTCTTTTGCCTGGGCGCAGGAACCGGCCAAGCAATGGTCTTTGGAAGAGTGCATCCGCTATGCGATCGAACATAACATCGATCTGAAGCAGCGGCAACAGGAGCAGGCAAGCCGTGAAGTGGAACTGAACACAAGCAAGTTCAGCTGGTTGCCTGACCTGAATGCCAACGTCGGACAGAACTTCGACTTCGGCCGTTCCCCGTCCAAGACCGGCGTCATTGTGGACCAGAACTCAGCCAATACTTCGGCTTCCATTTCGTTGAGCATGCCGATCTTCGACGGTATGAGAATCCCGAACGATATCGCCGCCCGCCGGCTGGACCTGAAAGCGGCTGTCGAGACGTTGAACAAAGCAAAAGAGGACTTGTCGATCAATATCGCATCCTATTATTTGCAGGTATTATATAATAAGGAAGTACAGCGGATCGCCGAGTTGCAGGTCGCGCTGAGCAGCGAGCAGGTGACGAAGACCGAGGCCTTGGTGAAAAACGGCAAAGTGCCCCTTTCCCAATTGTACGATATGAAAGCGCAGTTGGCGAAAGACGAAGTCTCTCTGACGGAAGCCAATAACAATGTCAAGTTGGCTTTGCTCGACCTGACGCAGAGCCTGGAGCTGGAGCGCGACGGCGAGAACTTCGATATTATCGTTCCCGAAACCGGGGATGCCGTTGAAGAGTATATGAGCAGTATCTTGCCTCCGGATAATATCTACGATCATGCAGTCTCTTTCAAACCGCAGATCAAGGAGCAGGAATACCTGCTGGAAAGCCAGAAGAAGATGTTGAAAGTGGCGCAGGCCGGTTATTATCCGAAGTTGAATTTCGGAGCCAGCTACAGCAACGGATACTACCATTATTCAGGTGACGGAGATTATGATAATATCGCATTCAGTGACCAGTTGAAGAATAACGGGCGTAAGACAGTCGGTTTCAGCCTGAGCATCCCGCTCTTCAACCGTTTCCAGGTCCGCAACAGCGTCCGTTCCGCCCGTATCAACATCCGCAACCGCGAGTTGATGATGGAGAATACGAAGAAAGCTTTGTATAAGGAGATCCAGCAGGCCTACTATAACGCAACGGCCTCCCAGGAGAAATATATCGCATCCGACAAATCGGTCATTGCCAGCAAGGAAGCCTTCTCGTATGCCGAAGACCGCTATGCCGCCGGCAAGAGCACTGTCTTCGAATACAGCGAAGCCAAGACGAAGTATGCCCAGAGCTTGTCCGAACAGGCACAAGCCAAGTACAACTTCATCTTCCGTGCCAAGATCCTGGACTTTTATAACGGAACACCAATAACACTATAACATTATTTAGGTTAGACACATTTGTTGATTGTTTGTTTAAAGGGAGGTCTCCGGGATGGAAACCTCCCTTTTTGTGATATACCTATCTGCGTTAATTATTATCAATAATTGTCTGTAGCAGAATAACGGATCGGATAATTTTGTATTTTACAAACAATTTATTTGAAGTCATTTAGGTATGAGACTGAAGATCCAAATATTCTTATTATTCGCATTTGTGGCTATCTGCGCATATGGGCAAGACACTTCGTTTAGTGCTGTGCCGGTAGACACGAATGATACGATAGAAGCTGATAGCCGACTGAGTTCTGTCGAGATAGGTGAGGGGAAGGGTTTGCTTTACCAATATCCTCGTTTTACGATAAATAGAACCGGGGAAAAACGTGGGAAGACAGCGATTCCTCCTTATGTTTTGTATTCCCCTTATTGGAAAAGGCATAAACTGTTTAAGACGTTAGGCTGGAGTGCCTTGGGATTAGGATTGCCCGCTATGGTTTTTGGCGTTATAGGGGGATTAGGGGCTTTTTATAATGGTAAGAATGAAGATACATGGTATGGCGTTTTTTATGGCGGCATGGGCTTGACTCTTGCAAGTGTTCCCCTTTTTATCTGCAGCGTGCATTATAAACATCGAGCTTATTCCTTGTCCATTGGTGGTGCAAGTATGAATAGCCAACCGGCATTGGCGGTGCGAGTCTGTTTCTAAAAGATTTCATTCAAGTCTAAATATCCGAATTGTATATCGTCATTGCAAGCTAAAATGATTCTGTTATTGGATTCGTCATAGCAAAAAGTCAGTATATGGTAACCCGTTTCCAAAGTGGCAAGATAGTTACCGGTTAAATCGAAAACCAAGAATTTGGTCGCTTGGTTTTCAACTGGACCATTTCCCGGGTGATTGATTATTCCTAAATCGTCAAGGTATAGAGCAAATATTTTATTACCGACAAAACGTGTCTGCCGATAGTACTCTTTGCGTCCTTGTTGATTCTCTTTCCAGCTATGTCCTCCATATATGTTATATTTTAGAGCTCCGTTGATAGAACAAATAGTCATCAAGTTTTGTCCCTGATAGCATTCGACGTAAATCTTTTCTTTTGGTGATACGTCAAAATATACACGTTTGTTGTTTACGGAGGGGTGTGTATAAGGCATGGCTTTAAATTTTCCGCTATGTATATCTTGTGTCCCGACGGTAACACTGTAATTAGAGGTTCCACTTGGTGTTAAAATTAATCCCATTCGGATATCGTTGTCGATATATTGATAATTATGTAGGAGCTTTTCCCCGATTATTTTAGACTTTTTCCGGGATACATAAGATTTATCATCGAGTACGCTGTCCAGATTAAAAAAGTAAATTTGTTGTTTACCCAAGTCTGTTAATTCTATTTCTCTGTGTGCTTCATTGATTCCAACATATCCCAAACGTGTGATTTCATCCGGTCCCATTCCTGTATAAGCAAAACTTGTGATATAGTGGAAATCGTTTTTGTCGAAAATGTGAACACATTCGTCGTACGCCTTGTAGTCTGCTATAAGTAAATAATCGGAACACAGATAGGGCTTTGACAGTGAGCTGAAAAGGAGACTGTCTATTTTTATTTCTTTAATTTTATCTTTGACATAGATAATATTGTTTCTTTCAGTCTGCATTTTCTCTGTGCTCTCTTTTTGGACACAACTGATGAGCGATAGTAAGAGTAATATGTGCAGTATGTTTTTCATATGATGCATTAATGCTTGCGCTTTTATAGAGCCGGATGATAAAAAGAGATTATCTCTTATGGAATAAAGATATAACTTTTTTATCAAATTAAGTGCTAAAATTGTTGGGATTATGCTTTTTGCATCAAGATAATAAGTCCTTATGAAGTAATAACAAAATCAGCGGCAGATAATCTTTCAGTGTTATCCGCAATTGTTTTAATGCCTGCTGGATTCGGTAGTCAACGGTTTTGGATGATACCTGCAGGATTTCTGCAATATCTTTGTAGCTTTTATTCTCGAAGCGGTGCATGACAAAAGCCTCCCGATAAGTGGGGGGCAAGGCCTCCACTGCTTCTTTGATTCTTTTTTGCAGTTCTTCAAGTTGGTAGAAATCTGTATCCTGCAACATCTCCTGCATATTTTCGTAGAAAAGCGTGTCTGCCCTTAATTGGGATTGGTGGCGGACGATTTGGTTGATTGCACGATGATAGACTGTCCGGAACAGATATTGGCTTAATGACGTTTCGAAGGTTTGGGTTTGCCGGGTCTCCCATAACCATAACATTACGTCCTGAACGATTTCTTCCGCATCTTTCAGCTCTACAAACCTTGTCGCATAAGCGCACAACATCGGATAGTATCTTCTGAACAAGATGCCATAGGCTTTTAGATCTCCATTCTGTATGGCTGAAAGTAAAAAGCGTTCGTCTGTGGTTTGTAGTATTTCTCCTTTCATATCTCTGGTCGCAAAGATAGCTTTTTTGCGATAGAAAAAAAATATTGAAAAAATATTCCCTTCTGTTTAGGAATCTTTCCGGTTTCTCTTGTCTACTATATAAACAAGCGATAAACTGGTATGGAAACACCTGATACAAATATGATAGAATATATTCTTCCCCGCTATTGCTCCGGTGAAGCGACAGAGGAAGAATGCCGGATGGTTGAGGAATGGATAAAGCAGTCGGATGAAAACTACCGGATTGCCAAACAGATCCATACCCTTTATTTAGCAACGGATACGATGCAGGTCGTGTCGGCGGTCGATACGGAGAAAGCCTTGTCTTCGGTTTGCCAAAAGATGAGCAAGGGCAATGAACATGCTAAAGTAACCATGGTTACTTGGCTGCAACGCGTTGCAGCGATTTTGTTTATTCCTCTTTTGATCGCTTTCGGTATACAAAATCTGAAGCCTCGTCCGGTTGAAATCGCCCAAATGATTGAAGTGAAAACGAATCCGGGTATGACAACAACAGTCGATTTGCCGGATGGTACCAGAGTTCATCTCAATTCAGAATCAAAACTCTCTTATCCCTCTTTCTTCGATAAGGACAAAAGAAGGGTTGCCCTGCAAGGGGAAGCGTTTTTCGAAGTACAGAAAGATGCGGAACATGGTTTTGTTATTTCTACCCCGCATGAAACGAAGATAGAGGTGCTGGGCACTTCCTTTAACGTCGAAGCGTTCGAAAAAGACGCTTTTGTCTCTACTACACTGATCGAAGGGAAAGTCCGCTTCGACTATATGAAGAATCAACGGTCTACGGCTGTTTTAATGAAGCCCGGCCAGAAACTGACCTATGATTCCTCTTCCTCCCGGATACAACTGATAGAAACGAGTGGCGCCTCTGAAATAGCCTGGAAAGACGGAAAGATCGTTTTTCTGGCGACCCCTTTACCCGAAGCATTGCGGATGCTGGAAAAGCGGTTTAATGTGACATTTGTTTTATCCAACGATCGGCTCCGTAAGGAAGCTTTTACCGGGTCTTTCAGCAACCAGCGGTTGGAACGTATATTGGAAATCTTTAAAATATCATCTAATATCAAATGGCGTTATTTGGATACGCAGGATACCATGAATGAAAAAACGAGGATAGAAATCTATTAAAAATCAAGTAAACATGAGAAACAGACCTCCCTAAAGAAAAAACATCCGGAAAAATATTGGCGTATTTTCCCGGATGAAATGAGTTAACTTTAAAACGCTTGTTTGGCGACAAGCAGTAATAAATCATTTTTTTTAATCAGATCACTACAAAGTTATGCAAAAACATTTTAATACCCAACTGTTTTGGGTACCAGAGTCGCTTTGGTTTACCTTAAACAAAATTCCAAGAGTTATGAAATTGTATGTATTCTTGTTATTTTGCTCTATCAGCTTAGTTCAAGCCACGAATAGCTACGCTCAGAAGGCAACTGTTAACCTGGAAATGCAGAATCAGACTGTCCAGACTGTCTTGGATGAAATCGAGAACCAATCTGAATTTTCCTTCTTCTTCAACACTCGGCATGTCGACTTGAACAGGAGGGTTTCCGTTACCGCTCAAAAGAGCAACATCTTTAAAGTGCTGGATAATATTTTTGCCGGTACCAATGTGCATTATTCGGTGGTGGATAAGAAGATTATTCTTTCTGTTGAATCGATAGCAGTCCTCCAACAGGAAAAGAAAACGATATCAGGAGTCGTGAAAGATGAAAACGGTGAACCGGTTATCGGTGCCAACGTGGTAGAAAAAGGAACAACGAACGGGACGGTGACGGATGTCGAGGGACAGTATAGTCTTTCGGTCTCTCCGGGAAGTACGCTTTTTATTTCGTATATTGGATATAATAGCCTGGAAGCAAAAGTCGGTAAAGGGAATGTGATTAACGTTACACTCCATGAAGATACTAAAGTTTTGGATGAAGTTGTAGTTGTCGGCTATGGTTCTGTCAAGAAAGGAAATCTGACAACAGCCGTGACGGCTGTTAAGTCGGAACTATTGACAAATAGACCGTCTCAAACCATTACGGATGCCTTGCAGGGAGCCGTTCCGGGTTTGAGTATCGTACAATCGGGACGTCCCGGAAGCGCTTCTTCGATGCAGCTGCGTGGTGCTACTTCGTTGAATGAAAGCGGATCACCTCTTCTTCTGGTGGATGGCGTTCCGAGTGAATTTAATTACTTGAATGTGGATGATATAGAGAGCGTGACTGTTTTGAAAGATGCGGCCTCCGCTGCCATTTATGGTTCCCGAGCAGCTCATGGTGTTATTTTGGTAACGACAAAACGGGGGCAAGTAGGGAAACCTACTTTCCGCTATAATGGATCTATAGGTGTAAACACTCCGACTGATATGCCGGAAATGGTAGGGTCTGCCGAATATGCCAGGATTTATAACGAATCCCAGCGGAATATAGGGCGTAACGATGTCTATTCGGATGATGACATACGGAAATTTGCAAGTGGTGAAGATCCTAACCGTTACCCGAATACGAACTGGTTGGATTTAATGTTTCAGAATAGCATCACAACCCGCCATTCTATTGCCGCAGCTGGCGGAACGGAAAGTGTAAAGTATTATTTGAGTGGAGGTTTTGACCATCAGACGGGGGTTATTCCTGAAGTGGAACATAATGTATTCAACGTGCGTTCCAATGTAGATGTACAGGTGACAAAAAAGTTTAATATCTCTTTTGACATGAGGTATATCTTACGTAAGAAAGATGAAGTTATCTCGATGGATAACAATATCATAGATGTGTATAAAATGAACCCGACCAACATCGCTTATTATACGGATGGGAGCTACGGATACAATCCGAAAGCAATTATAAATCCGATTGCCTATATACATGAGTTCGGGCATGACTTGTGGGATAAGCATGACGCTTCCGGTATTTTTAAGATGAGCTATGAATTTATCGATGGACTGAAGTTAACCGGGCTTGCCAATGTGAATTATATTTTTGGTAAGACCTCCACGTTTGGGCGTCAGATCGCTTTTACGGATTTCTTTACAAAAGAGGTGACAACCAAAGGCATCAATTCAATGAAGGAAGAACGTACTTCCACTGCATATTATAACTTGCAAGCATTGTTGACTTATCAGAAAACATTTGGAAAACATTCTATCGATGTTTTGGCGGGTTATCAGCAGGAAAATCAAAATTATGATTGGATCAATGCTTATCGGGATGGTTATCCGACAGATATCGTACATGTTTTGACAGGAGGGTCTAAAGATAATTGGAGTAATGATGGAAATGCAGAGCATTGGGCGATTGCCTCTTTTATCGGAAGTTTGAATTATGATTATGCAGGTAAGTATTTATTGTCTTTGAAAGTCCGTTCCGATGGTTCTTCCCGTTTTGCCAGTGGCCATCGTTGGTCTACTTTCCCGTCTGTTTCAGCTGCATGGCGTATTTCCGGAGAAAATTTCATGGAACCGACCTCTTCATTTCTGGATGACCTGAAGGTCCGTGCCTCTTGGGGTAAAACCGGAGCTTCTTCCGGATTAGGATTGTATCCGAGTTATACGACGATTGCGATGGGGGGCGTTGCATTGAATAACTCTTATGTACAGACGGCCTATTTGAAAACATTGGGCAATACCGATTTGGGTTGGGAAAAAACGACCATGTTCGATGTGGGGGCCGATGCTTATTTCCTGAAGAATCGTTTAGGGGTAACGGTTGATTATTACATTAAGAATACGAACGAAATATTGATTGGTTTACCTGTCCCTATGGAATATGGTTTCGGAAAACCTAACGTGAATATCGGGGAAGTTGAGAATCGAGGTTGGGAATTGGATTTGAGCTGGAATGATAAAATAGGGGAAGTTAGCTATGGTATCCAGGCCAATATTTCAAATAATAAGAATAAAGTTTTGGATTTGGGAGGAACAGGCCCTTGGAAAGACGGTTATACTGCTGAAGGACTGCCGATGAAATCTATTTATGGATATGAAGCATTGGGATTCTTCCAGTCGGAAGAAGAGATCGCCAATTCTCCATTCCAGAATGTGAAAAATAAACCGGGTGACATCAAATATAAGAATCAGAATAATGATGACAAGATCGATGGTGACGACCGTGTCGTTATCGGTGATCCTAATCCGCATTATTTGTATGGCTTACGTTTGAACGCTGCTTGGAAAGGATTTGATATTAGTATGTTCTTTCAGGGAATCGGGAAAAAAGATTATATCATGAATGGTCCGGGTATTCGGCCTTTAAGTGATGGTGGCGGTGGTCCGGTGTTTGAACATCAGTTGGATTATTGGTCAGAAGATAACCGGGATGCAAAATATCCGCGTATTTTGACATCCGACCAAGCTTCTTTCAATTATGAGAATTCGGATTTCTGGAAGATCAATGCCGGATACTTGCGTATGAAGAACCTGCAGATTGGATATAATTTCTCAAATAAGTTATTGAAAAATTCGGGCTTTTCTAATTTGCGTCTATATTTTTCGGCCTCCAATTTGTTTACGATTGACAATTTTGTTCCTGGGTATGATCCGGAAACCTCTAATGCATATACATATCCTTTGTCAAGGACTTATTCTTTTGGTTTGAATGTTCAATTTTAAATGATATACGACAATGAAAAAGATCAAATATTTATGGATGTTATTGAGTTTGGTTGTAATAGCAGGCTGCGATGATTTTCTGACTACGCCTCCACTTGACCAGATTACGGAAGACTCTTGGTGGAAAGATGAAAGCCAGGCAAAAATGATGGTGGATAATTGTTATGTCCATCTCTATAATGACGATGGCGATAATCTTCTTGTTTTCCGGGATGGATTTACAGACAATGCTATTTGGAGTGGAAATGCAGTGATGGCAGACGGCTCTATGACGGCTTATACGGGAAAAGTGAAAAACGAATGGAAATATTCTGCTATCGTTAATCTGAACTATGTACTGGAAGGATTGGAGAAAGCGAGAGAATCCATGAGCCCGGAACGATATGATCATATGCGGGCGGAAGTGCGTTTTATCCGCGCATTCCTGTATTACGACATGTTATTCTATTTCGGAGATATTCCGTTGGTAACGAAAGTTTTGACGATTGATGAATCCAGGGAAACATCCCGCCAGCCCCGTGAAGAGGTTTTGAATTTCATTTTGACGGAATTAGGTGAGGTATTAGTGGATATTAAAAAAGATCCTTCATCTGAAACCGGGCGTGTGAATGAAAATGTGGTGAAGGCTTTCCTGGCCCGGATTTACTTGCACGAAAGGATCTATGATAAGGTTTTGGAATATACAAAGGCGATTATGGATTCCGGTAAATATGGTTTATACCGGGCGTTTGACGGCGACAAGGAAAAGAACAGTTATGAAGAACTGTTCCGTCCGCAGGCTGATGGAAACAATAATGAAATTATTTTCGAGAAACAATATGCTGCTCCGTTGAAAGTGCATGCTTTGAACCGTAACTTATCGCCTGCTTCTTCAGTCTATTTGGGTTGGACAGGCTTGCGTCCGCTTCAAAATCTGGTAGATGAATATGAGTGCCTCGGCGGCCATGCGACAAGTGAGTGTGAAAGACTGAATTGTCCGTATTTGCACATGAGGGAAGAAGTCTCTGCAAACGGCGGGTACGGAGAATATGAATATCGCGATCCTCGTTTGAAATCCACAATTATAACTCCGGGATGGGAGTGGAAAGCGAATGGTGTTATCAGGTCTGTTTTTGGTGTTGAAGATCCTAATAATAAAGATTATATACAGAAAAATCCTTCTTATACGGGATTCTTGGTGACGAAGTATGTTGATTTGGAAGGCGAAGAGGCTGACCGTGTTTTGGGAGGTAAGAATTTGAGTATCATTCGATATGCGGATGTGCTGTTGATGCGTGCCGAGGCCCTGATCGAGAAAAATGAGAATTTGGATGAGGCTGCCGCATTGATTAACGACGTGCGCGACAGGGCAAGATTGCCAAAAAATATACAGGTGACGAACCAAAGTGAACTGCGTGAGAAATTACGTCACGAACGTCGTGTGGAATTTGCCATGGAGGGACTTCGTTATTATGATATTATCCGTTGGAGAATCTGCGATAAAGTGAGAAATGGGGATATGTACGGCTTTGCCAAGATGACGGACTCTGGTAAGCGTGAGAATATCTTTATGGAAAAGCGGGTTTGGGATGATCATATGTATCTGTGGCCTATTCCGCAGGATGCAAGGGATTTGAATGAGAACCTGACTCAAAATGAAGGTTGGTAAGAATAGTTGAATAAAAACATCGATGTCCCGGAATCCGGTTCTTTTAGAGGAAGCGCCATTCCGGGACATTTTATTTATAAGAATGAACATATGAAGAAAATCATAATCCTATATTTGCTTTTATTTGTTTGTGCGTGGACGGGAAGGGGCATTACCCCCCGGTTCTCAACTGCCGGTTTTTATGAATTGCCGAATAGTGGGCGGTCGGTTTATAATATGAATGTAGCTTGGCGTTTCTACAAGGGTGATCTTGCTAATGCAAGCCAGGCCGGATTTATGGACTCGACCTGGCAGGTCGTCTCTCTTCCGGATGGAATAGAGCTACTTCCGGAGGAAGCCAGCGGGAATATTAATTATCAAGGGAAGGTCTGGTATCGGAAACATTTTCATGCCGGTATGGAGTGGAAAGGCAAAAAGGTCATGATTCATTTTGAAGGGATAATGGGAAAATCTGAAATCTGGATAAATGGCAAGCCGGTGAAGAAACATTATGGAGGATATTTACCGGTAATTGCAGACCTGACTCCCTGGCTGCAATATGGACAAGAAAATGTAATTGCTGTTTGTGCAGACAATAGCGACGATCCTTCATATCCGCCGGGCAAACCTCAACGGGCGCTCGACTTCTCTTATTTTGGCGGTATTTATAGGGATTGTTGGTTGATTACACATGGGAAGCTGTACATTACAGATCCCAATTATGAAAACGAGCCAGGTGGGGGAGGACTTTTCGTATCCTATCCGCAAGTCGGTGACAAGCTGGCAAAAATATCCCTATCCCTGCATTTGCGGAACGAATATGCACACAAGTGCAAAGGATCCGTTCTTTATACATTGAAAGACGGACGGGGAAATGTCGTTACGACAGGCAAGAAGGCCTATCTTGTCGATCCGGAGCAGGGCATTTCCCTTCTTTCGGAGTTGACAGTCAGGAATCCTTTTTTGTGGTCGCCGGAATCACCTTCTCTCTATTGGTTGTCGGTTTGTGTGAAAGATGAAAAAGGGACAGTTGTCGACGGATATGAACAACGCATTGGGATTCGGCGCATAGAGATGAAAGGGGGGGACGGTCTATGGCTGAATGGCAAGCCTTATCCTGATAAGCTGATAGGAGGGAATCGGCACCAGGACTTTGCTATCATCGGAAATGCTCTGCCTAATTCGTTACATTGGCGGGATGCATGGAAATTGAGAAATGCCGGGATGCGTGTCATCCGGGCTGCCCATTATCCGCAAGATCCGGCATTCTTAGATGCTTGCGATGAATTGGGATTGTTTTATATAGAGGCGACTCCAGGATGGCAATTCTATAATAAGGATTCGATCTTTGTGAATCGTGTCTATGATAATATCCGTAATATGGTCCGCCGGGACCGTAACCGTCCTTCATTATTGTTTTGGGAACCTGTACTGAATGAGACCGGTTTCCCTTTGGCTTTTGCACTGCAAGCAAAGAAATGCGTGGATGAAGAAATGCGGTTCGAAAACGCCTACTCTGCTATTGATCCGGGTTCAAAGGGAAGTGAATCTTTTCCTGTGATCTATACCCACCCGCTGAGCATAAGCCCGAAAAAAAGCAGTGTCAGCGTTGATAAGGCCGATTCGTCAAAAGTATATTTCACCCGTGAGTTTGGTGATAACGTGGATGATTGGAGCGCCAACAACTCTTCAAGCCGTGTTTGCAGGTCTTGGGGGGAAGTTCCGATGTTGGTGCAGGCAGAGCATTATGCGGCTCCTCCTTATTCCTCTTATTTTACGACTATCGAAGCTCTTTGCCGTACGGGGCGCAATCATTTGGGGGGAACCCTTTGGCATTCGTTCGACCATCAGCGGGGATGTCACCCGATTGCTTTCTACGGGGGAATCATGGATGCTTACAGGCAACCGAAGACGGCCTACTATATGTTTATGTCCCAGCGCCCGTTGAACCCCTCTTCACCGGTGGAAAGCGGACCGATGGTTTATGTGGCCCACCAAATGACACCTTTCTCACCTGCCGATGTGACTGTGTATTCGAATTGCGAAGAGGTGAGGTTGACAGCTTATGAAGGTGGGAAGCAATATACATGGAAACGCTCTTCCTCTTCCCTGAAGATGCCGTCACCCATCATCACTTTCAAGAATGTCTTTGATTTTATGGATACCAAAGCGTTGTCGCGTGCGGGAAAGCAGAAGGAGGTCTATTTGCTGGCAGAGGGCTTGATAGGCGGGAAGGTCGTGGCGACTCATAAACGGGTACCTTCGCGCAAGCCGGTAAGGGTGAGATTGCGTATTGACAATGATGGTGTGCCTCTTCTGTCGGATGGTTCCGATATCGTGGTTGTCATAGCGGAGATCGTGGATCGCGATGGTGTCGTGAAGCGGCTGAATAATTTTGAGGTCCGCTTTTCGGTAGAAGGTGAAGGTGTCCTATTGGAAGATGAATCTGTAGGGATCAATCCTGTTCGGGCAAATTGGGGAAGCGCGCCTATCCTGTTGCGAACGACTACACGTCCCGGAAAAATAAAGATAAAAGCGGAGATATTTGGCAACGGTGTGAATGCCATCGAACCCGGAGAGTTAGAGATTGAATCCGTACAGCCCTCCATGAAGTTCATTTATAAGTCCTCTGAACTTATGCCGGTGAAACATCCGGCCAAGGGGATGCCGAATGCCGGGCGCCCTGAAAGTTCGGATGTACAAATGTTGCGGAAGGAAATTTCACGATTGCAAAAAATAATATCGGAAAAAGAGCTGAAAGAGGTTGAGATGCAACAGGAGAAGTTTGGGGAGAAAAGCAATTGATCTTTTATTGTTTCATATTTGGCAAATAGTGAATCAATAACGGGTAAACACCGGTCCTCTATTACATGTTACGGCTGTATTCTTTTCATGTCACAATAGTCTTCCTTCTATGTTACAGTTGGATTTCTTTTGTTTCACGGCTGTAACATGAATAGCGGGTAGGTATGGAAGAGGCACACATCCCGCATCGTTCATTCTATCTGCCGGGTTATTCATCCCTTTACGGCACTATAAACCCATGAAGGACTGCATTTGTTGACACGAAGGGCGGTTCGCGAACCGCCCCTACGATGTCTGTGTGTTTCATATCTGGCAAATTATGAAACACGAGGAGAGCTATTTCAGGCATTTATCTTTTCAGCTTCCCTACAAACATCAGATTATTGTCATTTTCGTGTAACGAGCCAGCCAGTTCTTTCAGCTTAGCTTTGTCCTTATCCGGGCATTTTCCGGAGGTGAGATGGGTTTCGATCATTTCTGACAGGGCGCCCGGTTCTATATTAAACATGAACCAGCCTTTGTTGAAGTGGATGTTGGGGTTCGAAACGGGGAGGTTGCCATAGAAGTCGTTGACCAGACGGAATTGCGTGGACGACATTTTTTGTTTATCCACAAGCACGGTCCCTCCCGGTATAAACTGTCCGTCGACCCAGGTATAATAGTTGGTTATGACGTGGTTTGGAAGCTCCGTGTAAATATGGTAAGGCTTTTCGCCAAGGCCCGGAAAGTTCATGGTGAAGCGCGGTATCAGCCGGTTTGCTTTTGTGTCGTAGGTATAGGTCGTGTCGACACCTGTATAGAAGAAATCAAATGTTCCCGTGTTGCGGTAAGAGAATATTTCGCCGTCAAAATTCGAAGCCAGCATATATGGGCTTGCCGGTACTTTGTCCAGAATATTTCCATCCGTATCTACCCGGAAAGCAAAAGGCGCACCCTCTTGGAACGGCATATGGATAACGGAAAGCGTACCGTCTGCATTTATCTCGATCTTCGCCTTATTTATCTGGCCGGGCAGGTTGATGTCTTTTATCCATTTCCCGTCGAGTCCGTACATCATGATTTTCTTCCCATAGAATGGGGTAAGGAATATATGGCCGCGTTGTTCGTCGATGACCTCATCGTAGGTTGTCAGCGCATATTCGCCCGGACCGTGCCCCATTGCACCCACGTTGCAAAGGAATTTCCCGTCTTTGTCGTATAGTTTAACCACGTCGGATTCCTGCCGGATGCAGATATAGTTGTCGCTTACCTGTATCCACCAAGCCTTGAACATTGCTTCGTCAGATGTTTCAAAACGTACGATCCGGCAGTCTTCCACCAATTCGCTAAGAGGTACGTCAATTGTGTCCTTAACCGTTTTCAGGTCGCAGATATATAGCGGGCCGTCCGGGTTTTCGACTATTCGGACGCTACCGTCGTTTGCCTGCATCGATTTTTGAGTGGGGGAACCGCAACCGGCAAGGCTTGTTAGCAGGATAGTTGCGAATGGAAGAAGTGCTTTTACTTTCATATTTGTATTGAATTAAATGAATTTGAAAACAAAAGTATGAATAAATCGTAGATACGAACTATTCATACTTATATAATAAATAGAAGATTAATCTATATTAACGAGGAAATGACAGTTCGTTTTCTTTTATTGCTTATTGCTTCGACGGTTCCGAGGTGAATAGGTTGTACAATGGAATGGTCCATTGTGCATATTGAAATAAACTCGAATCTTCCACTTCGAAATAAGGACTTATATCCATGTATAAGAACTTTTGTGACAAGTCATACATGTTTTTCTCTAATTTCATGATTCTGTCGGCGTATTTCTCATAGAATGTAAATCTGAAATACACAATTTTCATGGAGGAATCAAAAGTGAAACTGAATTTAAATTGTTTTAGAAGGCTTATATCCTCCTGGTCTATGCCTTTGAAAGCACTTTTAACGATGGAGGTGACAAGTTTATTAAATGTATCCTCGTTTTTACAGATACAAGAGTTATTACAATGTCCGGAATTTTTTGGTCTAACGTCTGAGATATTTTTAGGTGTCAATTCTATATGTTTGGATATTTTAGTCGGAGTGACTTTGACATCAAAATAACGCGATGTTTGTGCAACCGCAAACGTGTTGCATAAAACGAAACTGATTATTAGTAGGATGTTTTTCATAATGTTTGATTATTAAATTCAACAACCGTATCAATTTAAAAGCGCCCTTCGAGCTGGTATCACTACCCACCCGAAGGGCTAAAAGTGTGTCTAATTAAGGTCCTTTCCTGGTTAATCTTAGTTATTTACAAATAAGAAAGTTTCATTCGTTCGGTGCAACATCCCACCATACGCGAGTGTCGAAATTGTCCGGTCCCTGTGCAGCTATTGCAGCTTCGTAGTTGGGTACATTCGTGTTGTAATCATCCGGATAATAATGACGGCGGTACGGAACATGGGTTACTGTTGCTGCGCTACCCGGTTTCAACTTCGGCACGTTCAACCGGCGCCAGTCGGACCAAGCCTCGATGCCATCCTGCATAAAGTTGCCTAACCAGCGTTGCATCGCTATTTTTTCTATCTTTTGCTGATCTGACCCCGTGAATGCGATCTCGGGTTGAGCACAGTAGGCGTCGACCTGGCTGTCCAATCCGTATTGGCCGAAGGAAGCGGCGATACCTGCCTTATATAACGCTTCTGCATCGGCATTTATCCATCCGCGGACAGCCGCTTCTGCCTGAATCAGTAAGATATGTGAGGGCGAAATGACCACCATCGGTGAATTTTGCTGGTAATAACGAGGGTCGAAAGTCGCACAATCCGGGTAGTTTACAATTTCCGCCTGTGCAATACCGTACGGAACACCTTCATATTTACCTTCACTGTTCGGGTCTGCATAAACTTCCAAACGCGGATCGTTGTAGGCGATCAGCTGGTCCAAAATCGTTTTGGACGGGGCAAAGTCTTTACGACCGGAAACAATGATATTGTTATATAATGGATTCTCATTCGCTGTTTCTGGCAAGTATTTATATTCCAGGCGGTCATCGTTACTAACCATGCCTCCGTCTGCATAAGCCTTTGCAAAACGAGCTTTTCCGGCTGCCGGATCTACGTCTGACAGTTTGATTGCCAGCATCATACGTGTAGATGCATTGAGCTTTTTCCAGCGGGCGATATTGCCGGCATACAGGATGTCGAAAGTATTATCCAATGAGCCGGATTCGTCGAACTGGCTGTATGCTTCGGATAAATCACGGTCCAGATCCTCGTAGATAAATTGTTGCGTATCATATTTGGGAGTAAAGAGACCATCGTCGCCTTTCAATGCTTCTGTGTAAGGAAGCATTCCCACGACGTCGGTCATGTGCATATAAATGAATGCACGCAGCGTACGGCAGGCGGCAATCTGGTTGTTTCTATCTCCCAATTGAACCACATACGACTCGTTTGCCGTTTCCTCATCTGTGTTCAGTGAGATGATTGTATTCAGGTTACGGAGACGTTCGTAGTAGAAGGGACCCAGGTTGAAGTCGGTCATGGCATATCCGCTATATTGGACATTTTGTCTTTCTGTGAAATATTGCGGGTATAACTGGTTCCAGGGATCATACGTTCCGGTCATGGTGAACTGCGGGACTACCCGGCAGGCGTATGTAAACAAGAAACGTGTCTCCGGCATTGACGGGTTGTTCGGGTCAACGTTTGTGTCGCCGAAATCCCCGCAACTGCTAAATGTCATTAAGCCGGTTAATGCTATTGCTATAAATTTTATATATTTCATAATTCAACTCCTTATTAAGTTTAGAATGTAAGATTTACTGTAAGACCGAAAGAACGGGTAGAAGCTGCCTGTCCTCCTTCTATATAATTATAGGTTGCGCCACCTGATTCAGACGGGTCGATGTTGGGCACGCCGGAATAGATCAACCAAGGATTCTGTGCAACAAACGATAAACTGGCTTTCTTTATACCAGACTTTGTTTTGTCAAGGAAAGCTGTGGGAACGTCGTAGGTTACGGACAGTTCGCGCATTTTCAGGTAACTTGCATCATAAACATAATCTTCCCAGATCAGACTTTTGCGTGACTGGTAATAATAGTTAGCATCGACATAAGCCGTTACAGGTCTGTATGTCCCGTCGCCATTATCGACAACGCCATCCATACGGACACCACCGCCGTCGGCAACACTGTTACGGATCGGATTTCCTTTATCGTTCAGTCCGACTGTAGAGGTCAGCAATCCGGAACCTTCACCGAACATATTGGTTGCAGATGCTATTTCACCGCCGATCTGGAAGTCGAAAGAAGCACTTAACCTGAAGTTCTTATAACGGAGAGAAGTAGAGAAACCTCCGGTCAGATCCGGCTGGATATTACCTAATTCTTCCTGTGCGCTTGCATCGAGCAGCGGGGCGTAAGGGCCGTAAACATGGTTAGGATCGGCACGTTCTGAAAGGATAATACGTCCTTCCGGGTCTTTTGCCCATGTGGAACCACGGATCACACCGATCGGTTTGCCGACTTCGGCATACGAGTAGACGCGTGTGCTCCAGCTCATCCAGTAGATCTGATATGTGTCTTGTCCTTCAACCAGCTCTTCCAGTGTATTTCTGTTTCGGGCAACATTGGCGTTGATATCCCACGTCCAGTCTCTTGTGCTGACCGGCGTGCCGCCTAATGAAAGTTCGATACCTCTGTTACGGATCAGACCGGCGTTCATCTTACGGCTTCTGTATCCGCTTGCGGGAGTCGTGTTCACGTTGATGATCTGGTCCTTGGAGTCACGGTTGTAGAAGTTGAAGTCTCCCCAGAAACGGTTTCCGAACATCTTGAATTCCGTACCGACTTCGAAAGAAGTTGAGATTGTCGGTTTGATATAAGGATCTTTCAGGTTCGTGTCGTTCCACAGGTTGGAAAGCGAGCCGTATTTGATGACGTTGCCGTCAGCGTCTTTCAGTTTATAGGTCGGATATACATTGTATGCACTCATCGTAGAACCTACCTGTGCCATGGAGCCTCTCACTTTCCAGTAGTCCAGCCATTCAACATCTTTCATCCAGTTGTTCACCATTACAGCAGCCGAAAGGCCTCCGTACAGGTAGCTGTTTCTATCCGGATGCAGTGTGGAAGTCCAGTCGTTACGCAGTGAGAAGTCCAGATAATAAGTATCGTCCCATCCGAAAGTACCGGTTCCGTAGATACTTTGTTCCTTCATGTCCGTTTTGGAGTTGCTACCACCGGCCAGACCAACGGATGCAGCCGTACTGAAGAACTTATCGAGGAAAAGCCCGTCGCGTGTAAAGGCGCTCACTTCGTTATAGGTATAATTTCTGTTTTCAAGGAATAAAGCTGCGTCTATCGACAAGCGGTCGTCGACGAAACGGCCTCCCCATGTCAGACGTCCCTGTACCTGCATGTCGATCAGCGAGTTTTGTCCCTCATTGTAGGTGGATACTTCGTCTAAGACATTCATCGGCATCTTGCCTTCGGTACGCTGGTTGCGGATATTACCGTTCATCTTGACACCGGCCTTGATGTTCCAGGGTAATTCCAATTGTGCGTCTGCGCTGAATACATTCCACTGGTAGATATCCGTGTTGTTGATTTCATTATACAGGGCAAACGGGTTGTCATGGAACTGAGGCGTCAGGTTTGTCGGGCTCGTAATGTTCCAGGAGCGGAAAGTACCGTCCGGGCGTTTGTAGTCGCGTAACTGGCTGAGGTCGACATTCGTATGTCCCCATTGCTGGTATGAGTAAAGCACGTTACCTGCGCCTGAATAACCTTCAACTGCTGCGTTGTGGTTTTTCCGGTAGGTGTACTTGTAATCCAAAGAGATTGTCAGTCTGTCCATCGGCTTGAATTGTGTCTTGGCCGAAAGGAAGCGGCGGACAGCGTTACTGTTGGGGGCTACACCGTCGCGTGCCGAATTGGTGAATGAGACGCGTGTCATGTAGTCTTTACCGGAACGGGCAAACGAAAGGTTTGTCGTGTTGGTGACTCCTGTGTCGAACAAATCGTTCAGGTTCATCTTGGAAGTCCATTTATCCGTCTTTCCGAACAGCGGGCTTGTCGGATCCCATGCATACCAAGGGGCGTATTCACGTCCGTCCAGTTTCGGTCCCCAGCTGGCATCGTCGGCATAGTCGTAGTATTGAACGCCATCCAATGCTTGCAAGTAGGAAGGATGTTTGGCTGGATCATAGTGGAAGACGTCCATTTCTGCGTCTGCTCCGTAATAACCGCCTCCGTATTCTTTCTGGATATCATTGTGCAGGTACACTTTTTCAAAAGAAAGCGTGTGGCTTACGTTGAATTCCGATTTTTCACCGGTAAGCCCTTTTGTCGTAATGATAATAGCTCCGTTTCCACCGCGTGAACCGTAAAGAGCTGTGGCTGCCGGCCCTTTCAATACGTTGACGGCTTCCACGTCGTCCATATTGATTGAGTTTGCATTGGTAATGATACCATCCACAACATATAGCGGTTCGCTACCGCCTGCATCAGTCAACGAACTGGTACCACGCAAGACGATCTTACCAGCGTCGAACTTGGCTCCCGAACCACCTAAAAAGCGGACACCGGCTACTTTACCAACCAAGGCGTTGTTCAAATCTGTTTGGCGGACAGCCTGCAGGTCTTCTGCTTTTACCTGTTGGGTCGCGTATCCTAAGGATTTCTCTTTACGCGTCAATCCTTGTGCAGTGACTACTACTTCGTCCAGGAAAGCGACATCCGATTGCAGTACGACCGTGATAACCGGTTTCACTGCTACCTCTTGTGTTTTCATCCCGACGAAGGATATCTGGAGGATTTTAGCGTTTGCTGGAACCGACAGGGAGAAATTCCCGTCAACGTCTGTTATCGTACCGAGCGTGGTACCTTTTACTGCGACGGAGGCTCCTGGAATAGGTAAGCCGTCATCGCCTGATGTAACTGTTCCCTTTACTTGCGTATTCTGGGCAACAATCATACTGATTCCTATCAAAAGGAATTGAAAAATAATAATTAATTTTTTCATCATAATACACATTCTTATAAGTTAGACTAATCAATACACACTGACATATTAGTTACCATAGTCTTTGTAGAACTTAGTTAAAATACAATCAAACTAAGTAAATGGGCCCGTAATAATCATCAAACTGCTTCTCATAAACACATTTTTATATAGTTGAACACTCTTTTGTGGGCAAAAATATGTAAAAAGATTGTAACTACAATTTATTTGGACAAAAAAAGTAAGACAAGAATAAAAAAAATTAGCACTTCGTACATTGGCATTTATTAAACATTTACAATAGAACCATTGATTAGAGATTGTTTTTCATGATTTAAAGAACCTGACAGCCCCATATACGTATTATTACGTATCAGATCATACACTTAATCAACAACTTAGACAACAAGCACAGGGTTAACATTATAATTACCACATAAGAGTAAATTTTTATCAATAACATTAAAATACAAACATAGTTCTACAAAGACTTATGTTTATGAGTAATAAAAAAGACTGACTTATTTGTATAAAGCCAGTCTTTGATATGAATAGGGTAAGGTTAATATTAACGAATGAATAGCAATTCCCGGTATTTTGGCAATGGCCACATCTGATTATCAACCATCAATTCGAGGTCGTCTATATGGCTGCGTATCTCATCCAGATAAGGAGCGACCGTGTCGTGGTAAGCAATTGCCTTGCTGCGTAAGTCGGTGATGCGATTCGCTTTCTTGCGGGCTTCCACCATTTCGTCTGTCATCCGGGTCACGGCGTTGACGTGTTTTGATATATTACGTACCAGACGGCGCGGTTCGGTCGACAGTTCGTCATACTCTTCTTTGTCGAAGGTCTCCTTTAGCTTTGTGATGTTGCTCAGCAGCAAGGACTGATAGTGGAGGACGACCGGGATGATATGGTTCATCGACAGGTCGCCGAGGACGCGGGCCTCGATCTGTACCTTTTTAATATACATCTCCCATTTCACCTCGTTGCGGGCTTCCAGTTCCTTCAGGCTCAATACTCCCGTTTCCTTGAACATCTTGATGACTTCAGGCTTCAGGTAAGCGTCGTATTGCAGCGGGACGCTGTTTTCGCAGTCCAGGCCGCGGCGGGCAGCCTCTTCTTTCCATTCATCGCCATAGCCGTTGCCGTCGAAACGGATGGGTTTGGATTCCTTGATATAGGCTTTCAGTACTTCGAAAATGGCGGCTTCCTTGCTTTTGCCTTTTGCACGCAGCGCCTCTACATCTTCCTTGAACTGGCGGAGCTGGTAGGCAACGGCCGAATTCAGTGCCAGCATGGCCGAACCGCAGTTAGCCGACGAACCGAGTGCACGGAACTCGAAGCGGTTTCCGGTAAAGGCGAAAGGAGAGGTACGGTTACGGTCCGTATTGTCCAGCAACAGTTCGGGGATCTGTCCGAAGCCTAAGTGCAGGCGTTTCTTGTCGTCTACTTCGATGGCATCTTCGATGGAGCAGTTTTCAAACTTGTCGAGTATCTCCGTGATCTGTGTTCCCAAGAAGGATGAGATGATTGCAGGCGGGGCTTCGTTGGCTCCCAGACGGTGTGCGTTGGTTGCCGATGCGATGCTGGCTTTCAGCAGGGCGTTGTATTTATATACGGCCATCAGCGAGTTGACAACGAAGGTGATAAACCTCAGATTGTCTTCACGGTCTTTTCCCGGAGAGAAAAGGTTGATGCCTGTATCGGTCCCCATCGACCAGTTGCAGTGTTTACCGGAACCGTTCACACCCATGAAAGGCTTTTCGTGAAGCAGCACACGGAAATTGTGGCGGCGTGAAACACGTTTCATGACCGACATCAGCAATTGGTTATGGTCGTTTGCCAGGTTGCATTCTTCATAAATAGGCGCCAACTCGAACTGGTTCGGGGCAACCTCGTTGTGACGGGTCTTGACCGGAATACCTAATTTGTAACATTCCGTTTCCAGGTCTTTCATGAACTCCTGTACCCGGGAAGGGATCGCTCCGAAATAGTGGTCGTCCAACTGCTGGTTTTTGGCACTTTCGTGTCCCAGCAAGGTGCGTTCCGTCAGTGACAGGTCCGGGCGGGCGGAATAGAGGTCTTCGTCGACCAGGAAATACTCCTGTTCCCATCCTAAATATGTAATGACTTTGTTTACCTCTTCGTTGAAGTAGTTGCAAACGTCTTTGGCTGCTTCGTTCAACACTTCGATCGAACGGATCAGCGGTGTTTTATAGTCCAGCGCCTCACCTGTGTAGGCGATGAATACGGTCGGGATACATAAAGTATCGTCTACGATAAACGCAGGTGAGGAAGGGTCCCAGGCCGAGTAGCCGCGCGCTTCGAACGTATTGCGCAATCCGCCGTTCGGGAAGCTGGACGCATCCGGTTCCTGCTGGGCGAGCAGCTTGCCGCTAAATTCTTCGATCATGCCGCCGTTGCCGTCATGTTCCACGAACGCGTCGTGTTTCTCGGCTGTGCCGTCGGTAAGAGGTTGGAACCAGTGGGTGTAGTGCGTGACTCCTTTTTCCAGTGCCCACATGCGCATACCGGCAGCCACATGGTTGGCTATTTCCCTGTCGATGGGCGTACCATTGTCGATTGCATGAGTAAGTGCCTTGTAGGTTTCCTTGGAGAGGTACTTTTGCATTGCCTTCCGGTTGAAGACATTTTCACCATAATATTCGGATACTTTCTGATTGGGAGTGATGGCTTCCACAGCCTTTCGGTTGGATGCTTTCTCCACTGCATTGAAGCGTGAGATTGACATACAGTTTGTTTTTATGTTATACCGCCTGCAAAGATACAAGCAAATCTTTATTCCATCTTTCACCCGGTAGTTAAAAATAGATGAAAGAGTGTCATAAAGGAAATAGTGGGTCAATATGCCAATGATAAATCATTAGTTATAGCTTATATTTGTCAAGTTTTGAATCTTCTGCAAACCTGACAAATTACAATAACCCCCATTTCCGACTGTTTTTCTATTTCGTCCGAAATCTTGATCGATTTTGGATTGACTCTTTTCACGGTTTAAGCTCCCCTTTCTGACAATCGGAAAAACGAGGTGCGCAGTCC
>QWCH01000446.1_pt1 | contig 75554 bp, 61 predicted proteins | sample 1972671 | NCBI WGS metagenome assembly QWCH01 (sample SAMN09866713, study PRJNA288562) | Human gut metagenome isolate term3_stool, whole genome shotgun sequencing... | isolation source: gut | host: Homo sapiens | place: USA: California
CCTAGCCCCCCCCCCAGTTGAGAGTGATTTGACGGAACTGGAAGAACGTTTTTTGGCTCTCTTGTCAGCCGAAGCCACTCTGTCCCGCACTCAAATGGCCGAACGCTTGGAAATGGGGCTTGATACAGTCAAAGAATACTTGCGTAAACTACGCGAGAAAGGTTATATTGAACGTATCGGAGGAAATAGGAGGACTGGACGTTGGGTGGTAAAAAAGTAATAACACTGTTACAATAATCGTGTGGTTTATTACTGCCAAATTTCCCGTATCAGCTTTATGAACGACATCGCGAATCTGTGCGAGATCGTCGGGGTGGATGAGAAGTCTATGTATATGATCCTGTTTCGATGGAAGAAACCCGCCGTCGGTTAGGTGATATGATTCATTATGCAAAAGATATTTATGATGCGGTAGTGGATGCTGATGCCCTTCTGCTTGTCACGGAATGGAAAGAGTTCCGCATGTTTTCCTGGTCGGCTGTCAAGAAGTTGATGGCTATGCCGCTGATATTGGATGGAAAGAATATTTATGATGTGAAGGAGTTGGAGGAGAATGGGTTTGTTTATCATTGTGTAGGAAGATAGAGTATAATTTTTATGAATGTAATGATAAAAGAATCTATTATATTGATAAATTCGAATGGAGCAAACATTAAAACATAAAACGGCTCTTGGCCTTTTTTGGGGAGGAATGAGTAATGGAATACTGCAATTTTTAAGTATGCTATTTGGCGTTTTATTGGCTCGTTTATTGAATGCATCAGATTATGGGTTAATAGGTATGTTAGCTATCTTCTCAGGAATAGCAGGGAATATTGTTAATAGTGGTTTTACAGTTGCGTTAACAAATAAAAAAAATATAAATCATAGGGATTATAATGCTGTCTTTTGGTTTACATTTTTTGTAGGAGCCGCTTGTTATATTTTGCTGTTTTTATTGGCTCCGTTTATTGCTAAATTCTATGGGCATCCAGAGCTTACCAAGTTATCTAGAGTTATATTTTTGAGTTTTTTCTTTGCCGGTTGTGCATCTGTTTCATATACTGTATTGTTTAAGAATTTGATGGTGAAACAACAAGCATTTATAGATATTTTTTCTATTATATTATCAGGAATCGTAGGAGTAACATTGGCTATAAATGGATTTTCTTATTGGGCCTTAGCTCTTCAGAATGTTGTTTTTGTTATAAGTGGAGCTTTAATAAGATTTATTGTTGCGCCATGGAAGCCTACTTTTGAAATAGATTTTAAACCTCTGAAGGATATGTTTTCTTTTAGTGTAAATATCTTATTTACTAATATTTTTGCGCAGATAAATGGGAATTTTATTTCTGTTTTTTTGGGCAAATTTTATAGTGCTAACCAATTGGGCTTCTATACGCAAGGACAAAAATGGGTAGGTATGGGACAAAGTTTAATTATGGGTATGATTAATAACGTTTCTCAACCAATACTTGTTAGTGTCCTTGATGATGAAGAAAGAATAAAAAAGATACTTCGTAAATTATTAAAATTTGGAGCTTTTGTATCTTTCCCTTCTTTTTTAGGATTAGCATTTGTCTCAAAGGAGTTTATTATTATCACAATAGGTGAAAAGTGGTTGTCTAGTGTTATATTTATGCAGATTTTTTGCATATGGGGAATGGTTTCCTTTATTTGGACTATTTATTCTAATTTATTAATGTCTTATGGGAAGTCTGATAAATTTCTAAAAGGAAATTTGTTAGTTGGTTTGTTGCAGCTTTTGTTTATTTTGGTGTTTTTTAGGATTAGTATTGTTTGGATGGTTGTTGCATATGTGTTTGCATATTATTTAGGTTTAGTTTATTGGCATTATTCGATTTGTAAGTTAGTAGATTTAAAAATGCGTGATATTTTATCTGATATTTTACCATATATGTGTATCGTGTTAATTCTTTTGTTTGTAGTATGGATAATTACTTGTAAGATAAACAATGTTTATTTTTTATTTATTTCAAAAGTGCTCTCTTTTATATTTTTGTATCTTGTTGTTATGTGGAAAAGCAAATCTATAATATTTCGAGAAAGTGTAATGTTTGTTAAAAGGAAAATGCAAAATTGATATGTCGTTAGCTAAACAAGAGTATTGGAACTCTATTTACAAAGATTGTGTGATAACAGGTGAAAAAACAAATTCGCCTTTAGTTAAATGGATATTAAAGTTTTTACCTATACTCCCTAAAGGATCATGTATAGAAATAGGGGTATTTCCAGGTAACTTTATAGAAATATTTGGCCGTTTAGGTTATGAGATTAGTGGGATAGATCTGACTCCTAGGGTAATAGAACTTAATGATTACTTTAAATCTAAGGGTTATCATGTGGGGGAATTTCGACAAGAGGATTTTCTTTCCTTGAATAAATCGCCTTTATTTGATATAGTTTGTTCATTTGGATTTATAGAGCATTTTGAAGATTATGAATCAATGATACTAATGCATGGAGAATTATTGAAAGAAAAAGGGGTCTTGATAATAACAACTCCTAATTTTAGAGGGAAAATTCAGTATTATTTGCATAAATGGCTTGATAATGAAAATTTATTACGCCATAATGTTAATTCGATGTGTCCTGAGAATTGGGCTGCCTTATTAGAGAAGAATGGTTTTGATGTTATAGAAAGTGGATATTTAGGCAGTTTTGAATTTGGAACCGAAATTCAAAAAAGGAACTATCTTCAAAAGATAGTTCGTCGTATTATAATGAGATTAATTCCATTTTTTCAACAAATTCTACCAGCGGGAAATCCTGATTATGCTCCTTATTGTGGTATAATTGCAAGAAAGAGATGTTAAAATGATAAGAGTTTCGATTATTATACCCGTATATAATGTAGAGAATTTTATTTGTAAAACCTTAAAATCATGTATCAATCAAACTTTTAAGGATATTGAGATTATTGTAGTTAATGATGGCTCTACAGACAACTCTGAACTACTAATTAGACAGTTTGCAGATATAGATAAAAGAATAGTGATTATTAATAAATCTAATGAGGGTTTGTTTAGAGCTCGGCACTCTGGTATAGAAAAAGCTCAGGGTGAGTTTATTTTTCACTTAGATGGTGATGATTATATTGCAGAAAATGCAATAGAGATTTTATATTTATGTGCTCTTCAAAATAAGGTAGACATAGTTTGTTCAAGTTTATGTCTTGATAAAAATACGATAATTGAATATCCTGGTTTTAGATTGAAAGAGGGATTGTGTAATAGTGATACCTATTTAAAGACAATTATTGACGGGTATTCTTTCAATATCGTAGGGAAATTAATAAAGAAAGATTTGTATGATGATTTTTATTATACTTTACTCCCTATTTCTATAGGAGAAGATCTTTTTCAAACAATACAATTGTCAATGAAAGCTAATCGTATTTGGTCTATTAATGAATATTTATATTACTATGTGCAAAGGCATTCTTCGATAATGAATTTTTCGGAGATTCATGTGAGAGCTGAACGTGAATTACTATGTGCAATGGCAATAGAATCTTTGATTTTAAATTTTTCTTTTACTAAAGATATTCTTGATAGATTGTGCTTTTTATCATTAAATAAAATTTGCTTTTATTTAAGAACGGAAGGGGAATATGGCGCTTATAAATGTTGGATAAGAAAGTTTATTAAAAACAACTACTTGACATCTGTGTCAACTTTGTTGTTTGTTTTTAATAGAAATGTAAAGATATTTATAATGATTTTTATACAATATTTATCACCTCAATTGGCTTGTTTTTTTTCAAATATTTTTCGTCCCAAAAAGAGATGCTAATATGAAATCAGTAAATATTATTACGGAATTACAATATTCGGATGCATTGAGTAAATTGATCTCAGGTGATTTAGTTACGGATTATTGTCATTTTTGTGTAAATTCATCCGAGGATAAAGTTTGGGATTATGTAGTAGTTTTTGAATCTTTGTCTGAAAAATGTAACTTTAAATGTAGAAAAGGTGGACTCGTGTATATAACAGGTGAACCTGATTCTATAAAAAAGTATTATGACCAATTTTTGAATCAATTTGATGTGATTATAACATCTCAAAAATCTATAAAACAGAAAGTTAATAGATTAGTGATTGTTGAGCAAATCTTGCCTCCCCTTTTTGGCTATAATATTTTAAAAAAGGATTATCATTGGTCGTATGAGGACATGAGGCGATTCCCTTATCCTAATAAAATGAAGGATATTTCTGTAATTGTTTCAAATAAGATGATGACAAAAGGACATTTTATACGTTACAATTTAGTTTCATCCTTAATGAAAGAATTTCCTAATAAAATCGATTTTTGGGGGAGTGGTGTGGGGAACCCTTCTGTAGATAAAGCAGATGCGATATTGCCATATAAATTTCATATTTGTATAGAAAACAGTATGAATGATTATTATTGGACTGAAAAAATAATGGATCCATATATTGGTTATTCTATTCCAATATATGCTGGTTGTCCAAATATAGAAAAATATTTTCCTATGCAATCATATTATTCTATTGATGTTTTTAATTTGAATTCTGTTAAAAGTACAATTGCAAATATTCTTAGTAAGTCAGATGTTTTTTATAAAGATAGATTTCCTTATTTATTAATGGCTAGAGAGAAGCTTCTCTCTACTTATTCTTTTAGTAAAAGAATAAGTGATATTATTTGTAAAATTGATGTATTAATAAAGACTAGAGATGTGATGGTTTATAATATTAAACCTGAAAATTGTTTTATGAATTTTAGATTTCATAATTTTTTATGGAATGTTAAGCAGATGATTGGATATGGAAAAAAATAAAATAAATATACCTGTCTTTTTTACTTTTGATAATTCATATGTGCTTCCAGCATTAGTTGCCATTAATTCTCTATTGAAAAATGCGAGTAGTGAGTATAATTATTTTTTATATATTGTTCATTCGAGGCTATCTGACACTAATATAGAAAGACTAAAATCTATTGTTAATAAATATTCTTATAAGGCTGAAATATTTTTTATTTTAGTTTCGTCTTGTGATGAAAGTTGGAATCTATTACATAGTAAGCAACATTATTCAAAAGAAATTTATAATAAGTTAATCGCACCTATTTTATTTCCACAGTATGACCGAATTATTTGTTCAGATGTTGATGTGGTTTTTTTAGGCGATATTTCGCCTTCTTATTTTCTGTTCGATGATGATTTTTATGTTGCAGGCGTTAAAGATATTTTTGTGCCTGGTATATTAGATTGGTATGTTGAATTTGAAGAGGAAGAAAAAACTAAATTATATGAAGGTATTGGTGCCGGTTATTTGCTTCTTAACCTGAAAAAGATGAGATTGGATAATAAGCATGTAGAAATGATTAATTGTTATCAGGAAAATTTATTTCGTTTGATTCAACCCGAACAAGATGTTATTAATTTATGTTGCTATCCATATATTGAATATTTGCCATTTGAATATTTAGTTTGCACAGGCGATTATCTTTCATTAAAGAAGAATATTGCTTTTAGAAGAGAAGTATTAAATCCAGAAAGAATTTTAGAAGATGCTTTATCTCATCCAATCCAATTACATTATTCAGGCTTTATTAAACCTTGGAATAGTTTTTTCTCCTTAAAGCAAAAAATATGGCTGACTGAGTTATTGGGAACAGGTTATTTTATGTTTTTTCTTAAAATGTTTCCTTGCTTTTTGTTTCAAAGATGCAAAAAATATAATATTAAAAGATTTGTACATAAAATATTTGATAAATTCTTTAAGTGATGTTTTATAAAGATATTAAAGTAACAGCACCTCTTCTCCCTCCGTTGGAAGAGCTTATTCCCTATCTGGAAGACATTTGGAGACGTAAGTGGCTAACCAATAATGGACATTATCATCAAGAGTTAGAAAAAGCTCTTTGTGAATATCTGAAAGTTCCATATATTAGTCTATTTACAAATGGAACATTACCTTTGATATGTGCATTGCAAGCTATGCGTATTACTGGAGAAGTTATAACAACTCCTTATAGCTTTGTTGCAACAACGCATGCTCTTTGGTGGAATGGGATAAAGCCGGTGTTTGTTGATATTGATCCTTTAACAGGAAATATAGATCCTGAAAAGATAGAAGCAGCGATTACTCCTAAAACAACGGCTATCATGCCAGTTCATGTTTACGGACAACCCTGTGAAACAAAACGTATACAGGAGATTGCAGATATATATGGGTTAAGGATTATTTATGATGCAGCTCATGCCTTTGGTGTGGAAAAAGATGGCGTTTCTGTTATTAATGCTGGTGATATGGCCACACTAAGCTTTCATGCGACTAAAGTTTATAATACAATTGAAGGGGGGGCATTGGTCTGCCATGATGCAGAAACTAAACAGCGTATTGATTATATTAAGAATTTTGGTTTTGCAAATGAAACTACAGTTGTTGCTCCTGGTATTAATGGAAAGATGGATGAATTTCGTTCGGCTTATGGCTTGTTGAGTTTGAAGTATGTGGATGAGGCAATAGCAAAACGTCGCCAAGTTGCGATTCGTTATCGTGAAGTTCTGAAAGATGTTTTAGGCATACATTGTTTAGAAGAATTTTCAAATGTAAAGAGTAATTATTCTTATTTCCCTATATTTGTATCAGAACAAGAATACGGGATGAGTAGAGATGCTTTGTATGAAAAGATGAAATCGGTAGGTATTTATGGGCGCAGGTATTTTTATCCTTTGATTAGTTCTTTTTCGACTTATAGAGGATTGGAGTCTTCAGATAGGTCTAATTTACCAATTGCTTATAAGATGGCAGATCAGGTAATTTGTCTACCAATACATCATACTTTGGCAGAGGATGATGTGGATTTTGTTTTAGGTCAAATTAAAAAATAACTATGAATTCATTTTATTCTAGGGAAGAACTTGAAGATATTGGTTTTTCTTCTATTGGAAATAATGTCTGGATCAGTCGGAAAGCTAGTATCTATTCTGCATCGACTATTTCATTAGGAAATAATGTCCGTATAGATGATTTTGTTATTTTGTCAGGAAAAATAACGATTGGTTCTTACGTACATATTTCTGCATATGTAGCTCTTTATGGAAGTAAAGGTATTGCCATCAATGATTATTCGGGAGTTTCAGCTCATTCTGTCGTTTATAGTGCCGTTGATGATTTTAGTGGAGAGTTTATGATTGGACCAATGTTTCCAGTAAATATGACGCATGTAATAGGAGGATTGGTTACATTAGACAGATATACTCAAATTGGTGCGTCATGTATAGTTATGCCTAATTTAGTAATTCCTGAAGGGACTGTAATTGGCGCAATGAGTTTTGTAAATAGGACTCTTGAACCTTGGAGTATTTATGCCGGTATTCCTGTTCATAAATTAAGAGATAGAAACAAAAGCCTGTTAAAATTGAATCCCTATGAGTAAGATGAAAATAGCAGATGTTAATTATGCTCCTATCATTATTCCTGTTTATGATCGATTAGAACATTTGCGGGATTGTATTAATGCATTATTAATAAATCGGATTTCTGCAGAATCTGCTTTGTATATTGTTTCTGATGCGGCGTATAGGGAAGATCATAATGAAAGAATAGCTCAAGTGCGTGATTATATACGTACAATTTCTGGATTTAAAGAAGTAAAATATTTTTTTAGAGATAAAAATTTAGGTGCTCATGAATCAATAACTTCTGCAATTAGAGATGTGCTAAAAGCGGCAGATCGGTTTATATTTTTAGAAGACGATATTATTGTATCATCTGATTTTCTTCAATATATGAATGATGGATTGGCTTATTATCAAGAAGATAAAAACGTTTTTTCAATTTGTGGATTTAAGATTCCTTTTATTCTTTCTAAGAAATATGATAATGATATCTATTTTTATCCATGTAATTCACCTTGGGGGTTCGCTTCTTGGAGAGATCGTTGGAATTCTGTAAATTTAGATTATTATAATCGATATTTGGAGTTAAAAAAGGATGCGAAGAAGTATAAAGATTTTATGTCAATAGGCTTTTATATAAAGGGAATATTACAAGCTGATTCTTGGAAAGAAATAAATGCTACAGATTTACGTGTATATTATCATATGTTCCAGCACAATATGTGTTCAGTTTTCCCTGTTGTTTCAAAAACTCAGAACTGGGGATTTGATGGTACAGGAGAACATTGTGGCAATAAAAAAGTATGGTGGGCGAAACCAGAATTGGATAGAAGGAATCAATCTACAAAATTTATTCCTTTTACTGGCTGTGATAAAGAATTATTGGAAAATCATCGGAAATTTCAAGATAAGATAAATGGAGGTATATTGGCCAAGTATTTAAAATATACGTGGTTTCATAGATTGTGGAAAAAAGTAAAAAGCATATTATGATTAGTGTTGTTATACCTTTATATAATAAGGAGAGGGTCTTGTGTAAAACTTTAGATTCCGTATTGATGCAAGATATAGAAGATTATGAAATTGTAATTGTAAATGATGGGTCAACAGATAATAGTCGAATAGTTTTGGATAATTATTGTCAGCAGAATGACAAACTTGCTTCTAAGATTACAATTATAGATCAGCCTAATGCAGGTGTATCTGCAGCCAGGAATACGGGGATTAAAAGTGCTAAATATAATTATATCGCTTTTCTTGATGCAGATGATTTATGGGATAATAATTATTTATCAAAGATGATATACCTGATTGAAAAGTATCCGCAATGTGCAGTTTTTGCTTCTTCATATAAATGGATTTATGAAAATAATGAAGTGTTAACACTTCAAGATACCTTCTTTTCGAAGAATGAAGGTATCTTGAATGATTATTTTATAATAGTTGCTTCTAAGCAACCGTTTTGTGCATCTTCTGTTATAGTTCGTAAATCAGCAGTGGAAAAAGTTGGTATGTTTCCTGTTGGTGTGACATTTGGAGAGGATTTAATTGTTTGGGCAAAATTAGCCGCTTCTTCCCAAATTGCATATTGTAAAGAGCCATTAGTTAGTTATGTGATGACTAAAGATGCTGGAGCCAATAATTCAGGTTATAAGATGCCTCCTATTTCGGAGGATTATGTTGGCAAGGAATTAGTTTTATTGAAAAAGCAATATAATCCAGTTGGAATTACAGATTATATCTTTATGTGGTATAAGATTCGTTTTGTGATGTCTGTATTTGCAGGAAAACGATTTATGGCTTGGAATGAATATATTCGTATGATACCAAAATGTCTATTTAATTTAGACTGCTATTATCATTTAGCATTAACTTTTTTGCCTGTTAAATGGTATGGTGCAATAAATAAAAAAGTTGTAGCGTTTAAACGAAAAAAATGAAAATCCTATATGATCATCAGATGTTTTCAATGCAGAAGTTCGGTGGAATTACTCGTTACTTCTGTGATTTGATTACTCATTTACCTGAGAATGTAGAATATGAATTACCTATTTCTTATTCAGAAAATCATTATTTGTGGGAAGCTGGTTGTTTTGACTTAAAACAAATATCATCTATTTCTTCGTTTCGTATTAAGCGCCGTCTCTATTATTTTTTTAACCAGTTTGAATCGAAAAGAAAGCTTGCAGTAGGTAAATATGATCTGTTCCATCCAACTTATTATTCACCGTACTTTTATAAGTATTTGGACAAGCCTTTTGTTTTGACTGTACATGATATGACTCATGAAAAGTTCAGAGAACGTTTTGGTAAATATGATAATACAGTTAAACAAAAGCGTTTTTTGGTTGATCGTGCCTCTCATATTATTGCAGTTAGTGAAAATACAAAGAATGATCTTATTGAACTGTTAAATGTTCCGGAAGAAAAGATATCGGTAGTTTATCATGGGTATGAACAGCGGGTTTCTCCTACAGAACAATTATACACGAACTATATCCTTTTTGTTGGAGACCGGAAAGGATATAAGAATTTTGATATTTTTATTAAAGCCATAGCTCCCTTATTGAATCAACGGAAAGATTTATCTGTTGTATGTACGGGATATTCGTTTTTAAAAGAAGAACTTACATTATTTGCACAACTATCTGTTGAGAACCAATTACATCATATAAATGCTACAGATGCTCAATTAGCGTCTTTGTATAAATATGCATTGGTTTTCGTATATCCTTCTTTATATGAAGGATTCGGAATTCCGATTTTAGAGGCATATGCAAATAGCTGTCCGGTATGCTTAAGCCGAGCAAGTTGTTTTCCAGAGATTGCAAGGGATGCAGCATTGTATTTTGATCCAACTGATATGGATTCAATATTACTTTCAATCTTGAATGTAATAGAGAATAAACAATATGTAGAGGATCTGCGAACTAGAGGTTCTGAACGTTTAAAAGAATTTTCAATACAAAGGATGGTAAGGAGGACTTGTGATGTATATGGTAAGATTATCTAAGATAATCATTTATGCGTGACTCTTTTTATGTTGTTCTATATATTGATTGTCTTGTCCCCTTTTATGGCAGATGATATTGTGTACGAAGTATCTGTTGAGCTACAGATCGTATAAAGGCATTCACTGGAGGGAGAAACTGATTTATCCGTATGAGACGTTGCGTGAAGCATTGTTGAATGCGATTATCCATCGCGAGTATTTTGTTTCTTCTGAAATACAGATACGGGTTTATGATGATAAGTTGGTGATTGGTAACGAAGCTCGTTTGCTGGATATCACGGTAGAGGATTTATCCAGGTCCCATCCCTCCAGACCACATAACAAATTGATTGCCGATGTCTTTTATAAAGCTGGTTTTATCGAAAGTTGGGGGAGAGGGACGCAACGGGTTATCGACACATGCATAAAAAAAGGATTACCCGCTCCTGTTTGTAACAATAAGATGGGCTTTTTATATCTGATATTTTCAAATAAGCGGATAAATGAGCGGATAAATGAGTTGACGGAAATGGAGCAGAAAGTATATGATCTGATTCGCTTGAATCGCACATACGTCAATTGGATTTGGCTGTACAGTTGGACTTGACAGAGCAATATATTCGTAAGATCGTAAAACATTTGAAGGACGGAATGTTTATTGAAAGAGTGGGGGCTCGAAAGAATGGATTTTGGGAAGTAAAGTAAGACGTTTGTGGAGGATCTATTGAACTAAAAACACCTATGTTTTGTCATCAAAGCATAGGTGTTTTTAGTTTATCATGAATGTTAATCGGCTAAATGGAAAGTAAGCATTCGGTGAACTCCTTGACTGTTTATCTCCTAAATCCTTTGTTTACAACCTTCTTGCACTCATCTGCTCTCATTCTCATTTTTTATCCTTATCTTTGGAGCAAAACAAAAATCCCGCCTCTCACGTGTGACGATGCGGCTGGGGAGGAATGCGGTGGTTTAAGGAAATAAAACGATAACGAATATGCGGATAAAGACTTTATGTTTTGAAGATAAGTCCCGGAGCTGGCATTTTGACTCATTGAGTTTTAATGACAAACTGACTTTGCTGGTAGGTGCTTCCGGCGTGGGAAAAACGCAGATATTGAATGCGATCAAGAAGTTGAAGAGGATCGCAAAAGGAGAGTCTTTCAATGGCCTGAAATGGAGTGTCGCGTTTGACACGATCGATGGTGAAGAGTATATTTGGAGTGGAGAGTTCGGAAGCCGGAATGAAATTCAGTTGGATGATATAGCATCGGAGAAAAAGGATAAATATGCATTTTTGCAAGAAAAATTGTGGAAAGGGGATAATTTGTTGATAGACCGCTCTCCGGAGACGATTCTTTTTAATGGGAATCAAATTGTCAAGTTGCCTTTGGAGCAGAGTGTGGTTGCGCTATTGAAAGAAGAGCCTGTTGTGTCTCCTGTCTTTGAAGGCTTTTCTAAAATTGGAGATTTGACTTTCAATGCCGTAATCTTGTCTTTGTCTTTTTTAGGGAAGTCTCTGTTGGAGGGCTTGTTCTCGAATTTTGATTCCTATGAAGTTATTCGACAATCCGGCTTACGCACGGATATAAAACTTTGCTTGTTGTATCATATAGATAAAAGCGTATTTCAAAAAATACAAAATCGTTTTATCAAAATATTCCCTCAAGTCGAACAAATAAAAGTGGAAGTGGTTCCCGGTATTTCTTCGGATGCGAATGGAGATTATCCGGTGATCCAATTGAAAGAAAAAGGGGTAAAAGATTGGATTTTACAGCCGATGATTTCTTCGGGCATGTTGAAAAGTCTGTTGCAGGTAGCGGAGTTGTATCTTTGTGAGGATGGCGCCGTTATTTTGATTGATGAGTTCGAAAACAGTTTAGGCGTGAATTGTATGGATGAGTTGACGGAAGATCTGGTAGCTTCCGAACGGGATGTACAATTCATTATTACCAGCCATCATCCTTATATAATCAATAACATCCCGTATCAGAATTGGAAGATCGTTACACGAAAAGCCGGGACTGTCGTTGTGAAGAATGCGAGCGATTATAAGATCGGACAGTCCAAGCATGATGCCTTTATACAATTGTTGCAGTTGGACGAGTTTACGGAAGGAGTGGAATAGGCGATATGAATGTTTATATTCTGGTTGAAGGAAAGCGTACGGAAAAGAAAGTTTATCCGGCATGGCTGTCTATTCTGACTCCTCATTTGAAAAAAGTAAATATAGCTGGCGATGTCTCTGATGACAACTATTATCTGATTAGTGGAGAGGGTTATCCTTCTTTATTGTCCCATTTAAAGAATGCAATAGATGAGGTGAACGAGATTTCGAAGTTTCGGTATCTTGTCTTGTGTTTGGATGCGGAAGAAGAAACAGTACAATCCAGGATTGATGAAATAAATACATATCTGAAACGGGAACAGTGTATATTGCAAAATGCCGAATTAGTGATTGTTGTCCAGAATCCTTGTTTTGAAACCTGGTTTTTAGGAAATCGTAAGTTATTTAAAAGGCAGCCGCAAAGTCCGGAGCTATGTCGGTATATTCGGTTTTATAATGTATCGGAAGGGGATCCGGAAGAAATGCCGGCTTTGGAGAAGAGCATGACAAGGGCACAGTTTCATGTCGCTTATTTGCGAGAAATGTTTGAAGAACGAAATATTTCTTATTCAAAAAGGAATCCGGGGGAGATATGTGAAGCTCATTTTTTGACGGAATTAATCAAAAGAAATGAGGAAACGAACCATATCTCTTCTTTCAGAGAATTTCTAAATCTTTGTGATATGATAAATGACAAGAAATAAAGAATATTTGATGCAACAACCTACATTTTCAATCATAACAATTACATATAACGCATCACGTTGGGCGGAACAGACTTTTCTGAACGTGTTGAGCCAGTCGTATCCACATATCGAGTATATCGTGATAGACGGCGGGTCGACGGATGGGACTGTCGATATTATCAAACGGTATGAATCGGGGTTTGCCTATTGGGTGAGCGAACCGGATAAGGGTATTTATGATGCGATGAATAAGGGGCTTCAAAAGGCGACGGGCGATTATGTCTGGTTTATCAATGCCGGTGATTCTTTATGTACGGCGGATACGGTCCAGCGGGTAGCTTCCCTGATACAAAAGAGGAAGGCTCTGCCGGATGTGGTCTATGGTGAAACGAATATCGTGGATGAGGAAGGCCGGTCGTTAGGTCTCAGGCGGCTTAAGGCTCCCCGGAAGCTTTCGTGGAAGAGTTTTCGGATGGGGATGTTGGTTTGCCACCAGTCGTTTATAACAAAACGTACGATTGCTCCGTTATATGATTTACAATATCGCTACTCTGCCGATTTTGACTGGTGTATCCGTTGCATGAAGCAGGCCGGGGTGTTGTATAATACGCGTCTCACCCTATCCAATTTTCTGGATGGAGGGACAAGTACGACGCAAAGAAAAGCATCATTGCGAGAACGATATGCGATTATGTGCAAATATTATGGTACTTTTGCTACGGTTTTGCTTCATGGGTGGTTTGCTGTCCGTTTCTACACGGCCAAACTACTGAAAGGGCGTGTTTGATAATATGAATTTTAATGACATATATATGAAGGATTTGCTAAAGCAGTGGGGAAAACACATTGTTGCCCTGATCTTGTTTTTAGGTCTGGTGATGGTCTATTTTTCACCGGCGGTGTTTGACGGGAAAGTAGTTATGCAGGGTGATAATATCAAGGCTGTCGGAATGGGACATAGCCAGATGGATCAGTATGCCAAGACTGCACAGCCCGGCGAGTTCAGTGCCTGGTCGGACGCTATGTTCGGGGGAATGCCGTATGTGGCCGGATATGGACAGCCTGCACCGAGTATGCCTTCTTACACGATTGTAGACGGTTGGTTGAAAAAGGTCGGTTATGGTGATGCGGCTATGGTTTTTGTCGGCTTGGTCAGTTTCTATCTTCTGATGTGTATCATGGGGGTGAACTGGTGGCTGGCCATTGCCGGGGCGATTGCCTTTGCTTTTGCTTCGTATAACATCATCATAATAGAGGCCGGGCATATTGTGAAGGCTTATGTGATTGGATATATGCCGGTAACGTTGGCGGGGATGGTTTTGTTGTTCAGGCGTTCTTACCTGTGGGGGGCTGTCCTGTTCTTGTTGGGGGTAGCTTTGTCTTTAGCGAACGGGCATATTCAGATTACCTATTATTTGGTATTGCTTTGCCTGTTTATCTATATAGGATATGTGATTAAGAAAATTCGGGAGAAAGCGTATGGAGAATGGTTGAAGACCTCGTTGATTATGGTTGCTTGCGTTATTTTGGCGGTATTGCCTAATGCACAAGGTATGTATTCCAACTGGGATTTGAGCCAGCATTCGACTCGTGGCGCAACGGAATTGACGCCTAAGCCTGATGCTTCGGGAAAGGTGGAAAAGGTTTCTACCGGTCTGGATAAGGATTATGCTTTCCAGTGGAGTTACGGATGGAAGGAACTGCTGACGGTTCTTGTGCCGAATACGTATGGCGGAAGTTCCGGCGGTACGTTGGACAGTTCTTCCGAATTGTATAAAGAATTGAAGAAAAACGGGGCGCAGGTAGGGAAAGAGCTGCGGACTTACACATATTGGGGGGATAAGATTTTTACTTCCGGGCCGGTTTATTTCGGGGCGTTGGTTTGTTTCTTGTTCGTTTTAGGGATGTTTGTGGTCCGGAATCGGATGAAATGGTGGCTATTTGCCGGTTCTGTCTTTCTGACTTTCCTGGCATTGGGGCGTAACTTCGATGCTTTCAACGATTTGATGTTCCATTATCTGCCGATGTATAATAAGTTCCGTACCGTTGAAATGGCGTTGGTGATACCGGGATTGGTATTTCCGATTATCGGTATTTGGGGATTGCGGGAAATCCTGGCACAGAAAGTGGACGAGGCCCGGTTGAAGAAAGGATTCCTTTGGGCGTTGGGCTTGACGGGTGGTATTTGTGTGATTCTTTGGCTGATGCCGTCTTTGTTGTTGAATTTCCAGTCTGCTTATGATGCCCAGTTCCAGAATCAGGTTCCGGAATGGTATTATACGGCTTTGTTGATGGACCGTGCTTCATTGGCTTCGGCTGATGCACTGCGCTCTTTGATCTTTATTCTGTTGGGAGCCGGTTTGCTTGTCTGGTTCTGGAAAGCGAAGAATAAGAAAACGGCTGCTACGGTAGTGAGTGCAGGTGTGGCAGTTCTGATTTTGGCTGACCTTTGGACGGTGGACCGCCGCTATTTGAATGACAGCAATTTTGTAAAACAGCAGCCGAGTGAAATGTATAAGGAAACAGTGGCCGATAAGGAAATCCTGAAAGATACGGATTCGACTTTCCGTGTCCTGAATATCAATAATCCCTGGCAGGAGACGAATACTTCCTATTATCATCATTCGATTGGCGGTTATCATGCTGTCAAGCTGCGCCGTTATCAGGAACTGATCGATCATCGTCTGGATGGAGAATTGCGTGGCATTATCGGGGCTTTGCAGAAAGCACAGACGGCAGATGATGTGATGTCCGCATTGGCGGCTTGTCCTTCTTTGAATATGCTGAATACCCGCTATATTATTTATAATCCGGAGCAGCAGCCGTTGAGAAATCCGTATGCGTTTGGAAATGCGTGGTTCGTAGATAAACTGGATATTGTGGAGAATGCGGATGCCGAGATCGAGGCGTTGAATACAATTAATCCGTTAGAGACGGCTGTTGTCGATAAGCGTTTCCAGAAAGATTTGGAAGGATTTGTACCGCAGAAAGATTCAACAGCGACAATCGTGTTGGAAGAATACCGTCCGAACCGTTTGACATATAAGAGTAAAGCAGATAAGGAACAATTGGCTGTCTTTTCTGAAGTCTATTATCAGCCGGGATGGACGGCAACGATTGACGGTAAAGAAGTGCCGCATTTCCGTGCAGACTGGATCTTGCGAGGGATGCGTGTTCCGGCAGGCGAGCATACGATTGTGTTCGACTTCAGACCGCAAGGTTATGTCACGGCTGCTTATGTGGCCTCCTATAGCTCATTCCTGATCTTATTGCTGTTGATTGCAGCAGTCGGTTGGTCGGGGTGGCGGTATTGGAAAAAGAATAAAGAATAAGGATATGGTAGGGGCGAGGTTTTCTCGCCCTTATTTGTAGAATGTCTTTTGAAATGCCGAAAACTCCTCTTTTTTTAGGATTAACCGGTTCCATGTGGCATCCAGGAAACCGCAGCCGTATCCTAACAACTGGATAAACGATGCAATGATCGACAGGATGCCGATCTTGATGCTTTTATTCTGTATGGTGGAATCTGCAAAAATCAGCAGGCAGAATAGGCCGAGCGGCAATAAACTCCATGCACAGAAGATACTTCCGATCAGGAAGAATAATACGCCTAAAGTAAAGATTGCCGGCAGTAGGTGGACCAGTTTAAGTGAATCCGGGTATTTCTTATACAGGTTGATTCGGGCAATACCCGAATTGTAGACCTGGCGGAAAAACTTGCGCCAGTCTGTGCGCCGTTTGTGATAGACCCATGCAGACGGGAACAGGCATACTTTATATCCGTTTTTAAAGAGGCGGATGCTGAAATCGATATCTTCTCCAAAGCGCATGGCGGAAAAGCCGTTGAGCGCCTCGTATGTGCTTTTACGGATTCCCATATTGAAGCTGCGAGGATAGAACTTGTCCATTTTCTTCTTGCCTCCTCGGATGCCTCCTGTGGTGAAAAAGGAAGTCATGGAGTAGTTGATGGCTTTTTGGACATCCGTAAAGCTGTCTGAGGCTTTGTCCGGTCCTCCGAAAGCGTCCGCTCCTGTTTCCTGTAATTCTTTGTTTACCGATTTGATATAATCGGGGGGGAGGATACAATCCGAATCAAGAACGATCAGATAATCGCCTTTACTTTGTTTTGCTCCGTAGTTACGGGCATTTCCGGGGCCTCCGTTGGGAATATAGTAATAGGAAATAGCCAATTTATCCTTAAAAGCATCGACAACATGTTCACAAGTCTCTTTGGAGCCATCTTCAACGATGACGACTTCGAAGTTTGTTTCGCTTTGCCGTGTAAGACTGTCCATCAGCTCCTCCACCTCATTCGGGCGGTTGTAGACAGGGATAATCAGGGATAAATGGGATGTTGCCATATCTATGAATTCTTTAAAATGTAATATCCGCAGGTCGTATAGAAATTACGGATATAAGGGATATTCAATATGCCCCATAGTTTCCGGGGACGGAGATTGAATTTTGTTTCGTAGTTCGGATTGATGAAGTAAAGGACTTCTTCGAGTATCTGGTAGTTCTCTTTATGCACGATTGAAAGAAAACGCTCCAATGAAATGCCGGTATCTTTGATCTCCAACAGTCCGTCCGGATTGACGTTACCCCATTCTAAAACTTTCTTATAGACAGGACGGGGCAATAGATGAATCCAGGGGGAATGGCTGAGAAGCTTGTTGCCGCATATTTGTTGATGTCCGCCGAATGGATTCTGCCAGGGAGGAAAAGCGACAAAAATGATACCGTAAGGATTCAAGAACCTTTTAATAAAAGGCAAGAATAATTCTTGGTTTGGGATGTGTTCTATCACATCCCGGATAATGATGATATCAAATGTGTTGTTTAGTTCTGTTACTTTGTAGATATCCTCGCAGATCAGTGTCAGGTTTTTATTGTTGGGGTGTGTACTGTAAATATCTTTTGCAATGGCGATCTGACCTCCGTTGATATCGATACCTGTCACTTTACAACCGAGATCCAGGAACGGTTTGATATTGCCGCCTTCACCACAACCTATTTCGAGAATATTGGATTCGGCAGTTATCTGTCGATGTTTTTCGATAAACGGTATTACATATTTTTGTGTAGTAATACTTTGTTCCTTGAAATATAATTGTCTGTCTGCGTGTCTTGTTTGCATGTCTACAAAATAGAAATCCGGAAGGAACCATTGTTTCAAACAAGATTCCTTCCGGAGAGATATTAATATCTGTAATGTTCAGCTTTGTACGGTCCTTCAACCGGCACGCCGATATAATCAGCTTGCTTCTGTGTCAACTTGGACAGCTTGACACCGATACGTTCCAGGTGGAGGCGGGCTACTTCTTCGTCCAAACGTTTGGGCAGGCGGTAAACACCGATTTCATAAGGCATTGTCCACAAATCCATCTGGGCCAGAACCTGATTCGTGAATGAGTTGCTCATGACGAAAGAAGGATGGCCTGTTGCACAACCTAAGTTGACCAGACGGCCTTCTGCCAGCAGGAAGATAGAGTTTCCTGTCGGGAAAGTATATTTGTCTACCTGCGGTTTGATGTTAGTGTGCTTGATATTCGGATAGCTTACCAGCTTGTCTACCTGGATTTCGTTGTCGAAGTGGCCGATGTTACATACGATAGCCTGGTCTTTCATCTGAGCCATATGCTCGATAGTCAGGATATCGCAGTTGCCGGTAGTTGTAACAAATACGTTACCTTCCTTAACCGCTTCTTCCATTGTTGTTACTTCGAAACCTTCCATCGCAGCCTGTAAAGCACAGATCGGGTCGATTTCCGTAACCAGGACGCGAGCGCCGTATGAACGCATGGAGTGGGCGCAACCTTTACCGACATCGCCATATCCGGCAACTACTACCACTTTACCGGCGATCATTACATCCGTAGCACGCTTGATACCGTCAGCCAGTGATTCGCGGCAACCATACAGGTTGTCGAATTTGGATTTCGTAACGGAGTCATTGACGTTGATAGCCGGAACCAGCAACTCGCCTCTTTCCATCATCTGGTACAGACGGTGTACGCCGGTTGTCGTTTCTTCGGAAACACCTTTCATCTCGGCTACTGTACGATGCCAGCGGGTATTGTCTTCGGCCAGGATACGGTTTAATGTATCCAGGATCACCTGTTCTTCATGGTTGCTACCTTTGCGGTTGATTGTTTCGGCATCGTTCTCTGCACGGTAACCCATGTGAACCAGCAGGGAAGCGTCACCACCGTCATCCACAATCATCTGCGGACCTTTACCGTCGGGGAAACGGAGCGCCATGTCGGTACACCACCAGTATTCTTCCAGTGTTTCACCTTTCCAGGCGAAAACGGGAACACCATCGGCAGCGATTGCTGCGGCAGCGTGGTCCTGTGTGGAGAAGATGTTACAGCTTGCCCAGCGAACATCTGCTCCCAACGCAACTAATGTTTCGATTAACACTGCGGTCTGAATCGTCATGTGCAGTGAGCCGGTGATACGAGCCCCTTTCAAGGGTTTCTGGTCGGCGTACTTCTTGCGGAGTGCCATAAGTCCCGGCATTTCGTGTTCGGCGATTTCGATTTCCTTGCGACCGAATTCTGCCAAACTCATATCTGCTACTTTATAAGGCAGATTAGTTGGAAATAATTGTGACATAAATTGATACTAAAATGTTAATGCCGCAAAGGTAGTAAAAAAACTTATACAGGCGTAATCCCTTGCTCTGCCAATAACTTTAATCCTAAGTCTTTCAATTTGAATTTCTGAATCTTTCCGCTACCGGTCATGGGGAAAGTATCGACGAAGAAGATATATTTCGGAATTTTGTGGCGGGCGATTTTTCCGCGGCAGAAATCCTTGACGATATCTTCAGTCATTGTGACGCCGTCATGCAGAATGATGAAAGCGCCAACCTCTTCCCCGTATTTCTTCGATGGGACGGCTGCGACTTGTACATCTTTCACGCCTTCCAGGTGGTAAAGGAATTCTTCCAGTTCACGCGGATAGATGTTCTCACCTCCGCGAATAATCATATCTTTGATACGGCCGGTGATCCGGTAGTTGCCGCTTTCGTCTTTCACGCCCAGGTCACCGCTATGGAGGAAGCCGTTCTTGTCGATCACTTCAGCGGTTGCCTGCGGGTTATTATAGTAACCTTTCATGTTATTATAGCCCCGGTTACACATTTCGCCCTGTACGCCAACCGGACATTCTTCTCCGGTTTCGGGGTCAATCACGCGTACTTCAGTAAACTCGTAGTCGTGTCCGACCGTATTATAGCGCACTTCTGCCGGATCTTCGATACGGGAATGCGTCATGCCGGGCGATGTCTCGGTCAATCCGTACACGCTTGTTACACGCATATACATTTTCTCTTCCACCTGTTTCATCAACTCGACAGGACAGAGAGAACCTGCCATGATGCCTGTACGCAGGGAAGTCAGGTCGAACATGCTGAACATCGGATGGTTCAGTTCGGCAATGAACATGGTCGGTACGCCGTATAGTGCCGTACAACGTTCTTTATGGATAGACGCCAACACCACCAGCGGATCAAACTTCTCGACCATAACTTGCGTGCAGCCGTGTGTCAAGACATTCATGGATGCCAGTACGACACCGAAGCAGTGGAACAGCGGAACACAGCAGCAGAGTTTGTCCTCTCCCGTGAATTTCATATGCTCACCCGTCAGCAAACCATTATTGGCAATGTTATAGTGAGTCAACATGACCCCTTTCGGGAAACCGGTTGTACCGGATGTGTATTGCATGTTGACAACATCGTGCGGTGTTACCAACTTTTTGGCTTCAATTAAAGTCTCGTCACTTACATTTTCTCCTAAGAGCAGCAATTCGGGTGTGTTATACATCCCTCTGTACTTTTCCTGTCCGATGTAAACCACGTTCTTCAGGACTGGAAAACGCTTGCTTTTCAGGTAACCGCGTTGCGACTCCTTCAGCTCCGGAAGCATCGTGTACATCATATCGACATAGCTGCCGTCGAATACGCCATCGGTAATACACATTGTATGGATATCGGCGTTTTCAACTAAAAACTCCAACTCGCTTTGCTTATAGTTTGTATTGACAGTAACGGCCACTGCGCCTATCTTGGCTGCTGCATACAGGAAAGTCAGCCAGTCCGGAACATTTGTTGCCCAGATGCCGACATGCGTACCATGCTTGATCCCGATCGAGAGCATGCCTTTTGCCATCCGGTCTACACGTTCGTTAAATTCTTTCCAGGTGAAACGCAAGTCGCGGTCGGAATATACCAGATATTCCCTGTTCGGCGTTGTCTCGGCCCAGTGTTCCATCCATTGGCCGAGTGTTTTATCTTGTAATTGTATTTCCATAAAGGCAGCGGATTAATAGGGGGTATAAACGACTCCGAGTATTTTCGCCGTATTGTCGGCAGCGGCGTGTACATGGTGGGCTACGATCGAATCATAGTAGATGCTGTCGCCTTCTTCCAGAATATAGGTGTTTTTGCCATAGTTGATTTCGAGAATGCCTTCCAGTACGTAGATGAACTCTTCCCCTTCATGAGTAGACAGGACAAAATCGACACCTTCTTTTGTCGGCGCAACGTCGATCAGGAACGGTTCCATGTGGCGTCCGGATTTATCCTGCGACAAGGAATGATATTCCATGTGCTTGCGTGCTTTGCTGTCGTTATTGCTGAAGCCGATACTGTTCGCATCGTTGCTGTCTTTTTTACGGCAAATAACAGGACCGAGTTCGGCCTGATCGTCCAGGAATGTACCCAGGCGGACGCCCAATACGCGGGCTATCTTGATTAACGGGGCCAGAGACGGGAAGTCGATGTTGCCCTCGATGCGTTCTATTTGATCAATGCCTAAGCCTGAGCGTTCGGATACTTCCTCGATAGAAAGTTGTTTGGATTCACGGATGCTTTTGATTTTCGCTCCGATGATTTTGTTGTTTCCCATGAGTATTATTCGTTTATTGTTTGTTGATTCTTTTAATTTGTAACTGAACGGCGCAAAATTACATTAATTTTTCATTAATCAAAGTCCTTTCGTAAAAGAAAAAAAGGATGCCCTCCGTAGAGACCATCCTTTTCTGTAACTTCTTGCGAAGAAATTGTTTCTTACTTTCTGATACCAAGCTCTTTGATGATAGTACGATATCTTTCGATATCAGTCTTGATCAGGTAGTCCAGTAAACGGCGACGTTTACCTACCAACATCTTCAGAGCTCTTTCAGAGCTATGGTCTTTGTGATTAACCTTCAGATGTTCTGTTAAATGTGCGATACGTACTGTAAACAGTGCGATCTGGCTTTCTGCTGAACCTGTGTTTGTAGCAGATTTGCCATACTTTTCGAAAAGTTCTTTTTTCTTTGCTGAATCTAAAAACATGATTCTTTTGTACTTTAATAAATTAATACTATGTTATCTAAGCGGGGACAAAGGTAGGTATTCCTTTTTGATTGACCAATCTTTTTCAGTATCTTTTTTTATTTTGAAGCGCCATTGTCATATACTTCTCGCAAATTTATTGTAATTTTGTCGCCAATAAATTAGTTTTCAATGCAAAAGATTAGAAACATCGCGATTATCGCGCACGTAGACCACGGTAAGACAACGCTCGTGGATAAGATGTTATTAGCTGGTAAGCTTTTCCGTGAAGGACAGGCAGAGCCGGATCAGTTCCTGGATAACAACGACCTGGAACGCGAACGAGGGATCACGATCCTCGCCAAGAATGTCTCTATTAATTATAAAGGTTATAAAATCAACATTATCGATACTCCGGGCCACGCCGACTTTGGAGGTGAAGTGGAACGCGTATTGAACATGGCCGATGGCTGTCTGTTGTTGGTCGATGCTTTTGAAGGCCCGATGCCGCAGACGCGCTTCGTGCTTCAGAAGGCTATCCAGCTCGGACTGAAACCGATCGTTGTGATTAATAAGGTAGACAAGCCGAACTGCCGTCCGGAAGAAGTACAGGAAATGGTGTTTGACCTGATGTTCAGTCTTGACGCGACGGAGGAACAGCTCGATTTCCCGACTATTTACGGTTCTGCAAAGCAGGGTTGGATGTCGGAAGACTGGAGAGAACCGAAAGAAGATATTACGGCAGTGCTTGATGCTATCATTAAGTATATACCGGAACCTACGGTTCTGGAAGGAGCTTCACAGATGTTGATTACTTCATTGGACTATTCCAAATATGTAGGCCGTATCGCTGTAGGCCGCGTACATCGTGGTGAACTGCGCGAAGGTCAGGATATCATGTTGTGTAAACGTGACGGCTCGATGGTGAAATCCAAGATTAAGGAAATCGACGTATTTGAAGGTTTGGGACGTACAAAGGTGGATGCGGTCCAGTCCGGTGATATCTGCGCTGTTATCGGCGTAGAAGGCTTCGAGATCGGTGAAACGATTGCCGATGCAAACGAGCCGGAAGCGTTGCCGACAATTGCTATCGACGAGCCGACAATGTCTATGCTCTTTACCATCAATAACTCTCCGTTCTTCGGAAAAGACGGTAAGTTTGTGACATCCCGCCATATCTACGATCGTTTGATGAAGGAGTTGGATAAGAACCTCGCATTGCGCGTTGTTCCGACAGATTCAGCCGATGCCTGGTTGGTTTACGGACGTGGCGTACTCCACTTGTCTGTGTTGATCGAAACTATGCGTCGTGAAGGCTACGAGTTGCAGGTCGGCCAGCCGCAGGTAATCATTAAGGAGATCGACGGTGTGAAATGCGAGCCGGTTGAACAATTGACAGTCAACCTGCCGGAAGAGTGTTCCAGCCGTATCATCGATATGGTAACCAAGCGTAAAGGTGAAATGACGATGATGGAAAGCAAGAACGACCGTATGCATTTGGAATTTACGATTCCTTCACGTGGTATCATCGGTTTGAATAATGCAGTCCTGACTGCTTCTGCCGGTGAAGCGATCATGGCGCACCGCTTCCTTGAATACCAACCGTGGAAGGGCGAAATCGAACGTCGTACGAACGGTTCCATTATAGCCATGGAGACAGGCACGGCTTATGCCTATGCCCTGAATAACCTGCAGTCTCGCGGACGTTTCTTCATCGCTCCTCAGGAAGAGGTTTACGCCGGACAGGTTGTTGGCGAACATACAAAAGACAATGATTTGGTTGTAAACGTAACGAAGTCCAAGAAGCTGACAAATATGCGTGCTTCTGGTTCCGACGATAAAGTATCTTTGGCTCCTCCTACTGTCTTTAGTTTGGAAGATGCTCTGGAATATATCAAAGGTGATGAATACGTGGAAATTACGCCGAACAGTATGCGTATGCGTAAGATCATTTTGGATGAACTGGAGCGTAAGCGTCAGGGAAGATAAACAATAATGTAAGAGAAATCTGTTTTCGGCGGCGCCGTGTATGTTTTTGACATTGCCATGAATATTTTTGGCATCGTCGAAAATATACACGGCGTTGTCGTAAATAGATTTTCCGTAGAATCTCTTATATTTGCCATCCGAAATGATAAGCTTTGCTAATTAATAATGATGAAAAATGTATTTAAGGCAGTTGTGTGCCTCTGTTGTGTCTTTACATCTCTTTCTGTTCAGGACCGTGTAGTCGAATTGACAAATCCGGATGAAAGTTGTACGAGTATTGCTGCCGGAAAGTTGGCTACAGCCGATGGTTCGGTTATGACATCCCAAACCTGTGATGGAACTTCACGGACTTGGATGGAAGTTGTACCTGCTCATGATTGGCCGGATACGGCGAAGGTCGACATCTATTGGGATCTCCGCCATACCGAAAGTAAAAACGACCGTTTGGGAGTAATTTTGAAAGGCTCCATACCTCAAGTCCCTCATACGTTTGCTTATCTGAACACCGGCTATCCTTGTATGAATGAGAAGCAGTTGGCAATGGGTGAAACGACAATTGTAGGACGTAAAGAACTGCGTAACCCGAAGGGACTTTTCCATATAGAAGATTTACAAGGAATAGCCTTGCAACGTTGTAGTATTGCGCGTGAAGCCGTCCTGTTGATGGGACGCCTGGCTGAACAATACGGCTACCGCGATGGAGGCGAATGTCTGACAGTTGCCGATAAAAAAGAACTTTGGTTTTTTGAGATTACCGGTGCGGGACCGGATGATCCGAGTGCATTATGGGTCGCCCGACGCATACCGGACGATCATGTGACGGTGTCTGCCAATACGCCCCGTATCTCGGATGTGGATTTTAAGGATAAAGATAATTTTATGTATAGCGAAGGGCTGGAAGAAAAAGCCCTTAAACTGGGATATTGGGATGGGAAAGAACCGTTCAAATTCTGGAAAGTTATTCACGAAACAGGGAAAAAGCCTTTTACGATTCGTGATTTCTTTGTTTTGAAAACACTGGCGCCTTCTCTGGATCTGACGATGGATATGGAGGAACTTCCTTTGTCTGTCAAACCGGACCGGCAAGTGTCGTTGGCAGACATCAACCGCCTGCTGCGTGAAACATACGAAGGTACGGAGTGGGATATGACAAAAGATATAATGATCACAAAAAAGATCAAAGATAAAGATGGAATAGAACGTGATACCACTTATAAAAGCCCTCTGGCGCAAAACTGGATGACGAACGATATGTTAGAATTCCTGAATGCGCAGCGGGGTGAAGAAAGGAAGATCGAGAAACAACGTACGATATCTGTCGTCTGGTGCTCTTATTCATTTGTGATACAATGCCGTGATTGGTTGCCGGATGCGATAGGAGGTGTTTGTTGGTGGTCGGAAGATAATCCGGGAGAAAGTCCCCGCGTTCCGTTGTTTACCGGGATGACGGATGTTCCCGAGAGCTTTAAGGTTTGCGGGCATAAACGTTACCGGCCGGATGCTGCTCTGTGGACATACCGCCGCACAAACCGGTTGGCGCAGGTTAGTTGGGGGCATGGGCGTAAGTTGATCGAACCGGCCGTTCTTTCTTTTGAGCAAAAAGCGGCAGACGAGATGCCTCTGATCGAAAATAAAGTATCAACCCTGATTAAAGAGGGTAAAGAAGAGGAAGCTAAAGCCTATCTCACCCGCTATTCGTCCGACTTTATCTATTCCACTCTGCGTTGCTGGGAAGAGATGGAAGGAGAGCTCTGGCATAAGTTCGGGCGGGGATTCTGAATGGAATCCCTTAGTGTAAATTCTTTTGAGCTTTTTCGCGCTGTTTCTCGATTTCTTTTCGATAAGAAAGCGGGTTTATGCCCGTTTTACTCCTGAAAAAGTAAGAGAAGTAATCGGCCGATTCAAAATTCAGTTTCATGGCGATGTCTTGTATGGACATATCCGTACTACTTAGCAAATCTTTGATTTTACTGAGCTTCAGCTGCAACATGTATTGGTGTGGGGCGATTCCCGTATATTGTTTGAATGATTTTCTGAAATTGGAATAGCTCATGTTAATCGATTCCGCAACATCCTCGGGAGTAAACTTGTCATAGATATTCTCCCGCATCAGGACACAGGCTTCCTGTATTTTCTGCATGGATGCCGAACCGGAGTCCTGATTTTTGCTGATGGAATAGATCAAACCTATGGTGTGCATGACAATTCCGGCTAACACTGCCTGGAATCCAGTCCTCTGTGCCCTGGCACAGTCAAGCATTTCCCCGAAATGCTTGACTATTTGATCGTTTATGCCGATATGAAATATAGGGTTTGCGTTATTCACAATCTTGTTTAATAAATTTTCAAAATAATCTCCGTGAAATGTAACGTAATATTCATCCCATCCGATATTGGGTTTGGGTTGATAACTATGCCATTGCCCCGGGAAAAGAAAAAAAGCGTCACCTTTGGAGAGCTTTTTTTCCGGACAGGTTATAGAAGAGAAGGTCCCTTCTCCTTTTATAATGTAGACTAATGCAAATTCATCGATAATTCTACCTCTTTCAGGATTGAATGTATATCCGATCGGATGCCCTTTAAGAGGGTAGCTGTCTTTTGAGTCAATAGATTGAAATCCAATTCCGCTAATAGACATGCTCCAGATGTTTTCATCATTATTTGTCGGTAAGTACTTTATGACATTATGTTTGCTACGGTCAAAATCCATTTGGTATTTATTTTTGGTATTTCAGGATAAAATGTATTCCTGTATGAATATTACCTTTATCTCTGTTGGCAAAGATATTAAATTTATTACATCTGTCAAAAACCGAGGGAAAAATATCATTTTTTCATGATTTTAAAGATAACAAAGGCGGATATTTGTGAAAATAAATATCGTTTAACCTAATAAAGTTTGGAGATTATGAGGAATCGAATTCTATTATTGCTATGTTTCCTATGCGTAGGATTGCAAGCATTTGCCCAGATTTCTATTTCAGGAAAGGTGGTTGATGCAGGAGGTTTGGAACTTCCGGGTGTAAATGTGATGGTAAAGGGGACAACTGTTGGTACTTTGACTGATGGTGATGGAATGTTTACAATCCCTGATGTTCCAGGTGGCAGTAATGCCATATTGGTCTTCTCTTATGTCGGCTTCCAATCACAAGAAGTAAAGGTTGGGAATGCTAAGAATCTAACTGTGAGGCTGCAGGAAGATAATATGGCTTTGGATGAAGTTGTTGTTGTTGGTTATGGAACATCTCGTAAAAGGGATTTGGCTGGTTCTATTTCCAGTGTTAAAATGGATGATTCTCCATTGACTCAGTTGGCCAATGTAAATGCTTTGGTTGCTTTGTCAAGTAAGATTCCAGGGTTTAACTATGCTCCAACAACGAGTGCTGGAGGTGATAACAGTTCTTCCATGACTATTCGTGGTATGAATTCTGTTATTACAAGCGTTAGCGAATCAAGTCTGAATAAGCCGTTATTGGTAGTTGATGGTTCAATCTTTAATGGTAGTATTAATGAGATTGCCATGACGGATATTGAGTCTATTGATGTATTAAAGGATGCAAGTTCTGCTGCTATTTATGGCTCTCGTTCTGCAAATGGTGTAATCATTATTACAACAAAACGTGGACGTTCTTCCAAGCCGACAATCAATTTGGATGCTTATTATGGTATTCAGAGCTGGTCAAGAAAGCCACAGATGGTAACGGATCCTAAAGAGTTTCTTAGTCGTCGCCGGGAAGCTATGATTGCAGATGGTACGCTTGATCCCAGTGTCGGTACAGATGCAGCTCAGTTGCTGAATGCTGAAGAATATGAGGTGTACCAGGCTGGTGGTTGGATCGACTGGATTGACGATGTTTCTCAGAATGCACAGATTCAGAATTATAATCTGAGTATCTCAGGAAATGCTTCTGATAAGGTTAATTATTATTTGTCTGCCGGCTATATGAAACAAGATGGTCTGATTGTCGGTGACGATTATAAAAAACTAACCTTTATGGCTAAGTTGGATGCCAAAGTTACAGATTGGTTAACGGTTGGTGTACGCGCTTCTTATTATAATGCCTCCAATCCCGGACAGATTGCCAATATTCAGTCTGCAACTTGGTTGTCTCCGTATAGTAAGAAATATGTAACGATAGATGGATATACTGACTGGTATGCTCGATATGCAAATGGAACAACAGCCAGCCCTTATTGGAGTTCTTCGGAAACAACTTCTTATTTGTGGACAGATCGTGACCGTGATTATGACAACTTGAATGGAACTGGTTTTGTGCAAATCGACTTCCCGTTTTTGAAAGGATTGAGCTATAAGTTCACTATGAATGCAGTGAAGAATACAAGTAATATTGATGAGTTTGTCAATGCGCAGTATTTCTTGGACACTCGTAATGTAGAGGATCTGTCTAATCCGTACAAGTATGTTGGCCAGGCTAATGGTAAATCTGAGATTAATCAGCGCTATACTTGGACAATGGATAATGTATTCACGTACACAACTGATTTTGGAAAGAATCATCTTGATGCGATGGTCGGTTATACACGTGATGCTACACATAAGGATCAATTGAAGACAGCCTACAGTGGTTTCAAACTGCCTACAGTATTGGGACAATACGGACAGAATCTGGCAACAACACAGCAGATTAACAAAACGTTGGAAGAATGGCAGAATGTCGGTTATATGGCTCGTGTGAATTATAATTATGCTAACAAGTATTATTTGACTGCCAACTTTCGTCGTGATGGGTTTTCCGGATTTGCCAAAGGTAACAAATGGGCTAATTTCCCAGGTATATCAGCAGCCTGGACACTCTCTCAGGAGGATTTTATGAAAGATGTAGTTCCTGGAATGACTTTCCTGAAATTGAGAGGTTCTTACGGTTTAACAGGTAATCAAAGTATCGATGCTTATGCTACATTAGCAACTGTTGCTTCCGGTTATACCTGGTATGATCAATCTTCTCTTTATATCTATCAGAATGCATTGGCGAATGAGGAATTGACATGGGCTACTACTAAGACCGGTAACTTTGGTCTTGATTTCGGCTTCCTTAATGGTCGTCTTTCTGGTTCTATCGATGTTTATAAATCGAAGACAGAAGATATGTTGCTGAGCCGTTCGTTGCCTTATATGACTGGTTTTACAAGCAGTAAATATAATGCTGGTGAAGTGATGAATCGTGGTGTTGAAATATCATTGAATTCGATAAACATTGAAGGCGACGGTAAAGAAAACCTTCGCTGGGAATCTGGATTAACTTTCTATCGCAATAAAAATAAGCTTGTTCATTTATTTGGTAAAGATGCAAATGGAGAAGAAGCGAATGATACAGGTAATGCCGTTACCTATGGTTATGAAGCATACCGTGCTTTGGTTATAGGTGAATCGATCAATGCGGCATGGGATTTGAAGATGTTAGGTATTTTCCAATCACAGCAGGAAATCGATAATTATGTAGATGCAAAAGGTAATAAGATCCAGCCAGACGCCGTACCGGGTGATATCAAATTCTTGGACTATAATGGTGATGGTAAGATCAGTACGGATGACCGTCATTGCATAGGTGATATGGACCCGTTGTTTACGATCAACTTGAGCAATACGTTAAGCTGGAAGAACTTCTCCTTGTACTTTAATTTCCGTTGGGATGCAGGTAACAGTAGCCACTTTATCGGTAGTGATCCATATGGTAATTATCATAATACGGCAACAACATCAGGTGCTCAGTTGAAAGTGGCTCCCTGGAGTGAAAATAATCCAACAAACGAGCATCCGCGTTTGAGTTATGTGAACTCTTATTCTTATTATTTCTGGTCACAACGCCAGTATTTGAAACTGAAAGATTTGAGTTTCTCATATACATTCGATCAGCCGTGGGTGAAGAAGGCGAATATTCAGAATTTACGCCTTTATCTCAGCGGAACAGACTTGTTCACGATTACAGGTTGGTCCGGTTTGGATCCTGAAACTGGCGGTACGATTGCTGCTGGTCCTGGTAGTAGTCGTTACGGTAGTAAACCTTCGTTTAGAACATTTACAATTGGTGCTAATATAACATTCTAAAATTGAACGGATATGAAAATCAAAAATATATTATTAGGAACGGTTGTCAGCTCTCTATCCCTGGTCGGATTTGTAAGTTGTGACAATGATTTCCTGGAAGAGAAGTCTTATGAGTATACTTCTGCTACTTCCTATAATACACCTGCAGAGTTGGATATGGCTATAGGATACTTGCATGGACGCATCCAGTATCTGATGTATGGCCAGTGGGGTGCCCATAACTATTTTATGACAGGTTTGGGGTTGGATACATTCTGTAATACCGATCAAGGTTTCATTACAAGTAACTGGAAGACGTTTACACCTAATGAGCCAGGTTATTCTCGTCACTGGTATGAGAATTTGTGTAGCATTATTCATCAATCCAATATCATTATTCAGGCAATTGACACCCGTGATATAAAGTGGGATAGTGAAACTCAAAAGAACCAAGTAAGAGCAGAAGCTATTTTCTTCCGTGCCTTCGGACATCGTTGTCTGGCAGGTATGTACGGAGATTCTCCTATTATGCTTGAACCGGCTCTTTCTGCTAAGGTAGATTATGTCCGTTCTCCGCGCCTGGAAGTTTGGAAACAATGTGTGGTAGATTTCGAATGGGCATCCGCCAATTTGCCTCTTACAACGACCCAGACTGGGCGTATCGTAAAAGCTGCGGCTGACCACATGCTGGCAGAAGTCGCTATCAGCGCAGGTGACTACGACAAAGCGATTACAGCTGCAAAAAGAGTGATAGACGGCACAGACGGTGATTATCATCTGATGACAGAACGGTTTGGAACCCGTGCCGGAGAAGCTACAGACCGTTACGGTAACCCGCATAGCTCTTATTGGGATTTATTCCGTATGGGTAATTTCAACTACCAGGAAGGCAATAAAGAAGCGATCTGGGTGTGCCAGTATGATTATGAAGGACGTATCGGCGGTACTGGTGGCGGTGGCGTTGTCGGTTGGGCTTCTGCTCCTGCTAAATGCTATATCGAGAATTCATTCCTTTCCAATTTCTATAATGTGGATAAAAAGAGAACTTTGTCGAATGGTGAAGTTATCCAGATCTTTGGTTGGGGTAGCGTAACGTTTACAAACAGCAAAAGCGATTACGATGCAAACATCAACAAATCGAATGTTGCGACTGATTCTGTCGGTTATGGCGGCGGTGGTCTTTGTCATCCGACTGAATGGTTCTTAGGTGATCTCTGGAAAAACAGTGGAAGCGACGTTCGTGGTTCGGAAGAGATGATCCAGCGTAATTTGTATCAATCGGGTGGTAAGCCTTGGAGAGAAGCGATAGATGAAGCGAAGGCTTTGTACCAAGCAAAAGTAGCAGCCGGTGATCCGGATGCAAGTTTGTATGAAATTATGGCAAGTGATACAACTACGCTTTATCCGCGTATCTGGAAGTTTACTACGGATAAGCATGTAGATGGTGATTATCGCCGTTATGATCCGGACTGGTATATGATCCGTATGGCAGAAACTTACCTGTTGTTGGCTGAAGCATATTTGAATAAGGGAGATAAGGCAAGTGCCGCCGATGCAATTAACGTCGTTCGTGCCCGTGCCAAAGCTCCGTTGTGTACTGCTTCCGATGTAACGATCGATTATATCCTGGATGAGCGTGCCCGTGAATTGTATGGTGAAGAACACCGTGCTGTAACATTGTCTCGTTTGTCTACGAAGGAAAACCCCGTATTGGTTCAGCGTGTTCGTAAATATGGTTATCGTTTCCCCGCTGCTTCAAACGAAGAATTGAAAGGCAAAGGACCTAATATTCAAGATTATCAGTGGGTATATCCGATCCCGTATCAGGTTGTTGAAGCTAACTCAGGTGCAGATTTCCCGCAGAATGAAGGCTATTGATTGGTACTATCTGTATAAGTAATGGAAGGGGGATGTGTCAAAATTGTCATATCCCCTTTTTCATTCATTTGGTAATAAGTTGCTACTATCCCAATATAGCAGTTCACAAATAACTAATACGATTCCTACGAGGAATGTTTGTTTCACAACTGGCAAATAATGAATCAATAATGGATAAACATCGGTCCTCTATTGCATGTTACGGCTGTCTTCTTTTCATGTTACAACTGTCTTCCTTCTATGTTACAGTTGGATTTCTTTTGTTTCACGGCTGTGACATGAACAGCAGGTGGGTATGGAAGTAGCACACATCCCGCATCGTTCATTCTATCTGCCGGGTGGTTCCTTCCTTGACGGCATAATAACCCCATGAAGCATTGCAATACCATTTTACAGGCAATCTTGACAAGTCAGGAACTTTCAGCTTACTTATACAGATATAGTTGTAAGAATTTGTAAACTATAATAGCAGACTCCGTAGGGGGCCAAACCTACCCAATAGCGGCGGGGCGCAGGGGACAAGGGTGTTTTGACACGGCCCTTTTCTATAATAAAAGGATCAGGCAGTACGAATGAACCCATAGAACCAATATGTATTGCCGTATTTCTGTCTGAGCACATGATCCGTATTCGGACGTTGGGACATCAGTACGCCAAACTCCTCGAAGGCCTGTCTGCAGGCTGGTGTTACGGGATAGGTATTTGTCGCACCTAACTGAGGGAACATCAGATCCACCACTAAAAGAGCTTCCTGGTAGTGAATCGGAACCGGTTCGCCTTGCGGGAAATATTGTTGAAACAGTTTGTAGAAACCTTTCAAGTCTTTACCTAAAAGAACACCGCATAACAGGTAATCGAGCGCTTTACGGTTGGTGGTATCTGCCTTGACAGCCTGTGTCAACAGGATCATAGGCGATGAGGCATCTATGATGAAGTCTTCCCTGTATCCTTTTTCCTGTTTCTCCGGCCGGTTGGAAAGATGGTTCATACGTTCCTGCAGCCATTGGTTGTGGCAAGTGGATGTATTCAGTATTTTTAGGTATTTCTCAGCCAGAGCCACCTCGCCGAATTCAGTCTGCCAGTCTGCCAGTCTTCGGAGGCGGGAGAAGGTAAGCCCTTGCGGAGACATGGCGTTGGCCTGTGTCAGTTGATGAAGGGCTTCATGTTTTAATCCGATAGCGTAAGCAAAAAGACTGTTGAAGTTAGCCCCGTCCGGTTCGTCTGCGGGCAGGTAAATACGGTCTGCCGACTGGACCGGATAATGAAAAAGTTGTTCCGGCAGAACCCCCTTTTCGCAGAGGGCAAGCATGAGGTAAGGATGATAGTAAGCATCAGCCGTACCTTTGGTATCGATTGTTTGAAGAGCCTTTTCCCATTGTTGTTCTTCCGTATAGCGTTGTACGGCCAGTCTCCTTTCCCTTTCCCGGTTAGGGGAAGAATAAATACTGTAACAGCCGAATGCCAGTAACAGAACCGGAAAGGATAACGTAACATAGCGGTTCCCTTTCCATTTAGAAAGCAGTACCGGACAAACCGGAAGCAGGAATAAAGCATAATACAGGTAAGTATATCGCATTTCGTATGCCTGCCCGGTAAATAAATATAATTGGTTTCCGGGTGTATAATAAACAAAATTTTGCCATAGCAGGGGCCATACGCCGGCAAACACCAAGGTTATGACAGACAGTACAGGAAATCCCTTCTGCCTGAAGAAAATCCATTCCGCCGCCAAAACGTAGAGATACAACAGTAGCATGCAATATGCCGGCAATAACAAATACAACAAAGGCATGGTTATCAACGAAACGGTATGGCGAATCCGGCGGTTTCCAATAGAAAGATAAAAAGTGAGTGCCAGCAGGAAAGTCCCGTATTGTAGCACCGCTGATACATTCCAGGCATATTGGTAGATACAGAACATAACGACTGGGATCGTGATCAGCCACCCGTGTTGCATGGCCTTCCATTTATGTAAATAAAAAAGAGTAGTGATAGCCGTAAGTGTCAGTAGTCCTGTCTCAACGAATAGTCCTGCTGTTAGCGGGCGATAGAACTGAGTCAGAAAGTTGGTCAGCAGATTATTCCAGCCGGCAGGTGCCAACAGATAACCTTGCAGGTAGTCGCCGGTTGCCAGGAACAGGCCGCCCGCCTCCTGGTAACGGATATATTCAGGATAAAACAGGTATTCGACAACAAATACATAAACAGCCGACAGAACCAGAAGTATGATGTTTTCTTTTTTCATCTTTACGAATATCTTTAATCGGTTACGGTATGATCTAACTGGGATCTTGTGATCGTGACTTTTCCCTTGATGAACTCCGGTATATTGAATGATTTCAGCCGGAGGTCGTTTTCTTCGGGATCTTTCTGAGGGAGCAGGAACGGTTTGCTGAAAGTACCGTTTTTATCGAAATGGGCAATGAAGAAACGGGTATAGAGCCCGTCCAGCCGGCGGCTGCTGAAGATGATCCACCGTCCGTTCGAAGACCAGGAGTGATAGCTTTCCACATCCGGACTGTTCAGGATATCTGTATCGACCGTACTCGAATCTTGCAGCGAGATCATCTTCAAGTCTGCCTCTTTATGCCAGATAGGGAAGGTGGCATAGTCTGATTCGGTATAAAGCAAATACCTGTTGTCCGGAGAGATACGGGGAAATGAGGCGCTTTTGCCGGTTGCCGTATAAAACGTGTCGATTGTTTCTCCGAATGTGCCGCTTTCCGGATCGAAAGAGACGCTACAGATAGAGTATTTCAATTCCTTCAGTTCTTTAGGTAGTTGTTTGGCCGGAGCGCTGCAAAAGTACAATCGTTTCCCGTCGGGAGCCCAGGCCGGGAAAGTCTCGAATGAGCCAGGTCCGGAGAAGCGGGGATCGGTGATGACCGTATTATGGGCAATGTCATACAGGACCAGGTCCGATTCGAGATCGTACACTTCGATCAGATCCGGATTCCGGCTGTAGAATGACTGCCGGGTAGTGTTGGTTGAAAAAATGATATAGTTCCCCGACGGATGCCAGTATGGGTAAGTCCCTTCTTTGGGCGACCCGATTTGTGACAGTTGTATTTTAGTAGCCTGATTATTTTTTACGACAACTGTACCTCCCGGTGATGTACGCGCATGGAACATAAAATCAGTCGGGGAATAGTTACAGAATGAATGGCAGTTTACACATCCTTTTTCATTCATATTGCTGGAGATAATGATTGCTTCATTAAAACTGTTTAAGGACCTCTGCCGTATATCCATTTCATGCCAGGATTCATAACCGGGTTCTATTAGCCTGTATGCGATATACGGATCGATGGAGTCGAGGGTGATATAAATGGGGAAAGACTTATACCGTATGCCGTCCGGATGTGAATTATTCCAAACGGATACCGCTATATCTATTTGTTTCCCGGAATATTCGGATAAGAGATGCCGCCATTTTTTCAAGGGAATATCGATTGTGTTATCTCCGTCGATCTCGAATAATAACTGTTCGTTACAGCTGAAAGAAGCCTTTATATAAGAAGCCTTTTCGACTTTAAAGTTTAGAGGTGCTATATTGACAGGAATGCTGACCTCTTTGTAATCCGGAAAGATATCCGGATAGTCATTCCCGATTAACGATGCGGTTCTATTTCCGGAACAACTGATATATATAAAGAAAGTCAATATACAAAGAAATAATTGTTTCATGTCTCATTCTGTTTACGATAGCACGCTACAAAGATGTATCAAATTTTTAATTATAAATATCAAAAGCATAGATAAAATTTGTGTGAACATCAATATTTTTGTCCAACATGAAAGACACATGGGAACATGGATTAATCTTATTTTTGTAAATACCGTATTATGATGAACAGATATAAATTTTTCTTTTTGTGTGTTGGCCTGTTGTGTGGTATGCACCTGTCGGCCAAGGATTATTATGCGACAGACTTTGGTGTAAAAGCGGATGGTAGGACACTGAATACGAACTCCATCCAGAAAGGGATCGACTTTGTGAACGAACAGGGGGGAGGCCGTTTGGTTTTTACCATAGGCAACTACCTGACCGGCACGATCTACCTAAAATCAAATGTGACGCTTCATCTTGAGGAAGGGGCTACGTTGTTAGGATCGACCAATCCCTGGGATTATGAAAAAGATTCGTATATTCGCTGGATGTCTATGATCTTTGCAGTCAAACAGCAGAATATCGGTATCACAGGAAAGGGGACGATTAACGGACGCGGTTTTCAGACAGCCAATAATATGGTGGACTATATCCAACGGGGCATCTATGAAGACCCGTTGAAATTGAGTCGACCGAATGAGACAAACCGTCCGCAGAACATCTACTTCCGCGAGTGCGAGAATGTGACAATCAAAGATATAACGCTAAGGGATCCGGCAAGCTGGAACCAGACGTACGACCAATGTAAGAACCTCTATGTCGACGGGATTCATGTCGACAGTAAATCCTATTGGAATAACGACGGGATCGATATAGTCGACTGTGACGGTGTCGTGCTGAAAAACTCATTTATCGATGCGGCGGATGATGCACTTTGTTTCAAATCGCACGATGCGAACAGTATGTGCCAGAACGTGGTGGTGGAGAACTGCGTCGGTCGGTCGAGCGCCAGTGGTCTGAAGTTCGGAACGGTGTCCCGGGGCGGATTTCGCAATTTCAAGGTAAAAGATATCAAAATATACGATACCTATCGTTCGGCCATTACATTTGCGGCAGTCGATGGGGCTCTGATCGAGAATATCGAAGTAGACGGCGTACGTTCCATTCATACCGGCAATGTGATTTATCTCCGCATCGGCGACCGTTGGAGTGCCGGAAAGAGACCGGTCATGAAAAACATTACGATAAAGAACGTCTATGCCGAAATTCCTATGGATAAGCCAGATGCGGGTTATAACTATGAAGGTCCGATCGAAGACCTTCCCCGTAATATTTCTCCGGCCAGTATCGTCGGGCTGCCGGACTATAAGATTCAGAATGTGACGCTCCAGAATATAGAGATCGTTTCTCCCGGCGGTGGCAATCCCTACTACGCGTATCGTGGACTGACCCCGGCCGAGTTGGATAGCATTCCCGAAATGGTTACATCCTATCCGGAGTTTTCGCAGTTCAAGGAACTGCCTGCCTGGGGTTTCTATATCCGCCATGCGGAGGGCATCACTTTCGATAATGTGACATTTAAGGCTTTGAAGAAGGATTACCGTCCGGCAATTGTTACCGACGATGCGCAGGGGGTGACGTTTAAAGATGTCAGGTTCATAGAGCCGGAAAGTGAGGAAAAGCAACAGATATTCCCCTATAAATCAGAAGTGAAACAGACAGGATTAAAATAAAAGAACAGGATAACAAGATGAATAGAAATAAATTATTTGTAAGTGTGATCGGTTTGCTGGTTTTTGTGGCGAGCCTTTCGGCGAAAGATTATCAAGTCTCTATGTTCGGCATCAAGTCGGACGGAGTGACGCTTAACACTCGTTCCATTCAACGGGCCGTCGATTATATCAGTGGGCAGGGAGGTGGCCGGCTGGTCTTTTACGTTGGCCGTTACCTGACCGGTTCGATCGAGTTGAAATCGAATGTGACGATCCGTATTGAAGAAGGAGCGGCCTTAGTGGCTGTCCCGTCCGTATATGATTTTAAAGGGACTAACGGTTGTAATGCTCTGATCTATGCCAATAAGCAGAAGAATATCGGGATCGGCGGGAAAGGCATTATCGAAGGTCGTAACAAAGCGGTCAGAACCAGTATAGAAGAACAGTTGCAGAAAGGACATATCAAAGGGAATGTATCCGATTATGCCCCGGCCCTTATCTGTCTGGACGGTTGCGAGGATGTGAAGGTTGAACAAATCACGCTTCAGGATGCTTGCAATACGGCCGGGATTTATAAGGATTGCCGGAATGTGACAATCGACAAGGTGGTTGTAAACGCACAGACTTCGGAGAGCAATGCGGTCTCTATCTCCGGCTGCGACGGCATGAAGATGACTGATTGCTATTTTAATATGGTGGTGGAGCCGTTGCAAACAGCCGGTACATCCCGAAATCTAACATTTACTAATTGTCTTACACCGGACGGCAAAGCTGTCTCGACCGATAAATAAAAGGGAGGAAAAATATGCAAAGGAGATCTTTTATCAAGCAAAGTGTTTTGTGGACAGCCGGATGTGCGGTAGGTAGCCGTATGCCACTCTGGGGGGCTGTCAGTGGAACTGATGAAGCGACGGGCGCAACATTGCGTTCCGGCGAATTATATAAGTTGTTCCGTAATCCGCAATCTATCTATCGTCCGTTTGTCCGTTGGTGGTGGAACGGCGATAAGGTTGAGGCTGACGAGTTGAAGCGTGAGCTGCACTTATTGAAGGATGCCGGTATAGGCGGAGTGGAAATAAACCCGGTTAAGTTTCCGGGAAATGATACGGACGACCTGGGAAAGAAATCCCTGCACTGGTTGAGCGACGAATGGATCGACATGTTGCAGGTGACTTTCGATGAGGCAAAATCTCTTGATATGACTTGCGACCTGATTGTCGGTTCAGGATGGCCTTTCGGGGCGGAGTTTCTGACAGGAGACGAGCGGGCGGATGTAGTGGTGAACTATTCTGAGAAGCTCAGCGGGCCGATCGACTATGAGGTTTCCCGCGATGGTCTGTTCTGTGCGGCCGATCCGGCTATCAGTTCCCCTTTCTTGGGTAAGAAAATGGAGCTGGTTTCCTTGCAATTGGTTCCTGAACCTTTCGGCAGCCTTGACCAGGCGATCGATCTGATGAAGAATGAGGTGGACGGAACGTTCAATTTTAAAGTGCCCGATGGCAAGTATGTTCTTTTTGCCCTTGTCAAGATACGTGGTTTCCTTGAAGTGATCAATGGAGCTCCTGGTGCGACCGGTCCTGTGTTGAACCACTTCAATAAGCCGGCCGTGCAGAAATACTTGAATAATATGTCCGACAAGATACAGAACCGTTTAGGCCCGTTGTCCGGAAACATCCGTAGCCTTTTCACCGACAGTATGGAGCTGGAAGGCTCGAACTGGTCGTACGACATGGCGGAGGAATTCAAGAAACGCCGGGGATATGACGTGCAGCCTTACTTGCCTTTCATCCTCTTTAAGATGGGAAGTATGGGGAATGTACTGACCTATGAACCGAAAGTCGAGTTTACTCCTGAACTCGACGATACGATCCAGCGCGTGCGGTACGACTTTGAATACACGAAAGCCGAACTGCTGCGTGAACGCTTTACGCAGACCTATTTGGACTGGTGCAAGAGCCTGAACGTGAAATCGCGTGCACAAGCTTACGGGCGTGGTTTCTTCCCGCTTGAAAGCAGTTTAGATTATGATATTCCCGAATGTGAATCGTGGACCATGACCTGGCTGCGCCACCGTCTGGGTGAAGAAATGTCGGAAGAAGATTACCGTCGGGGCCGTGCTTATACGATGGTCAATAAATATGTCTCCTCTGCCGCCCACCTGCGGGGTAAACGCCTGGTAAGCTGCGAAGAGATGACGAATACCTATACGGTCTTCAATATGACACTGGAACTGCTGAAGATCGGCGGTGACCAGACTGCTATCTCCGGTGTGACGCATTCTATCTTCCACGGTTTCAACTATTCTCCGAAAGAGGCGCCGTTCCCCGGATGGATACGCTACGGGGCTTATTACAATGAGAATAATAACTGGTGGCCCTACTTCAAATATTATACGGCTTATAAAGGACGTTTGGCTTCCGCCCTACAGCATGGAACCATGTATGCGGATATCGCTATCCTGAATCCGACAGCCGATATGTGGAGCACGTTGGGTATGCAGAATGAACCGTTCCCCGCTACGACTAATGTGAAGTATAAGACGTTGGTGTGGGAAGCGATCAGCAAGAACGGCAGTGGCTGCGATTACCTGTCCGAATCGATTATCCGGGATGCTGAGATGAAAGACGGATATCTGTGTTACGGGCCTCGTAAATATAAGACGCTGTTCCTGATCGAAGTAGAAAGCATGGAACCTGCAACAGCCCGCAAACTACACGACTTTGTGGCATGTGGTGGCCGTATCTTCTGCATCGAAGCCTATCCGCATAAGTCAGTCGGACTGCGGGACCATGACAAGCATGACAGGGAAGTACAGGAATATGTCGAAAAGATGAAACAGATGGACGGACGTTTCGTTCTGCTCCATAAACCGGAGAAAGACTTTGTCGGCTGGTATCAGGGTGTGCAGAAAGAGTATGGCCTGGCACCTTATCTGACAATCGAAAAGCCAGATCTTTATCTGATGCAAAACCGTTATCAGGGTGATAATAAGGAAGAAATATTCTTCTTTAGTTATGCTCATCGCTACGATTCCCACCAGACGCGCATCACTTTCAGCAACGAGATCGCGAAAGGTCGCCAGGGATGGGTATGGGATCTGGAAACGGGCGAACGTTATCGTCTGCCGTTGGATGCGAACAATAGTTACTTGTTTGATTTTGGGCCTGCCGATTCTCTCCTGATCGTATTCGATAAGCAAAAAAGAGGAAATGACTATAAACCGCTACCTGTCTCCGGTACAGACTTGAAAGACTTCTCGTCCGACTGGGATGTCGAGTTCCGCCACAGCCGTGAGAATACGGTGCAGAATGCACATTTCGACAAACTGAAGGATTTGAAGGAAACGGACTATGTGAACTTCTGCGGAACGGCTGTTTATAAGAAGAAAATCAATGTTTCCTCGCCAGCCGGCATGACGCTAAATCTCGGATTGGTGCATGGCGTGTCGGAAGTATTCGTAAACGGGCAGAATTGTGGCATCAAATGGTATGGTCGCCGTATTCATCCGATAGCCGCCCAATTAAAACAGGGGGAAAATACAATTGAAATACATGTGGTAACCGTTATGGGTAATTACATGAAGACACTGACGGATAATAAGATTGCCCAGGCATGGACCCGGAGGCAGGATGTTATCCAGCCGGCGGGATTGGTCGGACCAGTCACTATGTATAGAGTTGAAAGTTGAAAATTAAAAGTTGAAAAATAACGAAGATATGAAGATATTGAAGAAGATCGTGATGATGTGCTTTTTGATCGGGGCTGTGGTTCCGGTTTGGGCAAAGGATTATCAGATGACCATGTTCGGGATTAAATCGGATGGGACTACCATGAACACCCGTTCCATACAGAAGGCGATTGATTTTATCTCTGAGAACGGAGGCGGACGACTGGTGTTTAGTGTCGGACGTTATCTGACCGGAAGTATCCACATGAAGTCGAATGTGACCATTCATCTGGGAGAAGGGGCAGTGTTAGTAGGTTCCACTAATCCGTACGATTATGATATGGAGTTGAATGCCTGGTATGGTCTGATTCTGGCGAATAAACAGGATAATATCGGGATTACCGGCAAAGGCGTGATCGACGGACGAGGACGTGAGCTTGCTAATAATTACGTCAACCAGGTCTATTCCGGTGTCATTAATGACAAATTACAGTTGGGACGGGTTGCCAACCGTCCGAAATTAGTTTACTTCCGCGAGTGCAAGAATGTGGAGATAAAAGGGATTACGCTGATGAATCCGGCTTTCTGGACGCAGACCTACGACCAGTGCGAGAACCTGTTGATCGATGGTATTACCGTACATAGCCGCGCTTACTGGAACAATGACGGTATGGATATCGTCGATTGTAACGGCGCTTTGATCCAGAACTGCTATGTGGATGCTACTGACGACGCGATTTGTTTGAAGTCACATAGCGCTGACGCAATCTGCCAGAATATCGAGGTACGCAACAATACGGCTTGCTCCAGTGCGAGCGGTATCAAGTTCGGGACAGCTTCTACAGGCGGTTTTAAGAATATAAAGATTATCAATAATACGGTGTTTGATACGTTCCGTTCGGCTATAACGATCCAGGCGGTCGATGGTGGGCTGGTTGAAAATGTGATAGTGGATAGCCTGCGTTCCATCAATACGGGTAATCCTATTTACCTGGTTGTAGGGGAGCGCCGTGAGGGCCGTCGTAGCCGGATGGATAACGTACATATCTCGAATGTCTATGCGGAGGTCCCTGCCACAAAGCCGGATGCCGGATATGAGTATGAAGGACCGACGGAAGATAATCCCCGTAATATCTCTCCCTCCGGGATTGTCGGTTTGAAGGATAATAAGATTACCAATGTCTCGATCGAGAATGTAGAGATCGTATATCCGGGTGGCGGTAATCCTTTGTATGCGAAGGTTGGTCTGGACGAGTTGGACAAAGTGCCTGAAATGCCGAAGGCTTATCCTGAGTTTTCCCAGCATAAAGAGTTACCTGCCTGGGGATTCTATGTACGCCATGCAGATGGGGTCACATTCAAAAATGTGAAGTTGACAGCCTTAAAGAAAGACTATCGTCCGGCTATCGTGTTGGATGATGTGAACAACGGCACATTTACAAAGATCAAGATAACGGAACCGTCTGCCGGGAAGAAAGAAAAGATCCATGCTTACAAATCGACGAATATAAAGAAATAAGAATCCTTTCCGCATATTCCGCACTATACACTATTTTGTACATGAAATATGCTGAATTATAGTTTGTTATATTGAAAAGTGCCTTATTGGGTTATGCGGAAAATTATGAAAAAAAGCGTACGTCTTTTCCCCGAAAGACGTACGCTTTTTATTTGAAAAACTTACGTTTATTTATCCCAAGATCTTATCCAACGTTTTCCGGCCGGGGTCAGAATAAAGATAAGATAGGCTAAGCCTAATCCGCCTAAAATGCTGTATAATAAAATTGCTGCACTCATTGTCATTATTTTTTATAAGTTATTAATGTAATAAAAGCACCAATGGCTATCACAGTAGCCGCTACTCCAGCTATATATATCACTGTTATTTTATCGGGAATCATATCCAGTGCCGCCGTGATAACAGCACCTCCGATAATCAACTTGGATATATCCAATAAATACCTTGCAACCTCTTTCGGGATGCTTATACTCTCTTCCTTAATCGGTAGCAGATGAAAATTTACATTCTGTCTTTTTCTCATAGCCAATGAATTTAGTTATATCAAGAACAAAGATAGGAAATATTTTATGAGCTTTCCTATCTTTAAATATTTTATTTAGGTCTATTTCAAATCAGAAGTATCCGTGTGTTTCTACATCCCCGTACTTTAGCGCGACTTCTACCCGTTTAACCGTAAACGCATCTTTGTCTTCAGATTGGAAACCGATGCTGTTATAACCCTGTTTGAGGACATTTGCAGGCAGAATGAAAGCATACTCCTTCTCGTCCCCCTCCAAGCCACGTTCTTTGTCGTAGAGGTGGGTATAAGACGGCATTTCTTTTTCGATTGTCTGTCCGTTGATCGTCAGCTGGCAGGTTGCCGGACGGTTGGTACGGATAAACAAGATTGCTTCCTCCGGATAACCTTCTTCTACGGCATCGCCGATATAGATATTCACTTCTTTCCGTTCCTCCTTGTTTATTTTGAGAGGGAGGGGAGAGTCTGGCTTTATATTATACTGGACAACACCGTCCGATAAAGCATATATTTTGTTCCGGCCTTTCAATGTTTCCAGAGAACCTAATTCCTGGAGCAATTCGGGTATTCTGACACGGCAGACCTGCCCGCCGTCTTCCAAGTGCAGTTTTCCGTCATAATCGGAATAGTACTCGCCGAAATAGTAATTGAACAAATAAATGCCGTCTGCCCCCTGCGAGAGTATATGCGAGCACATTCCCCGGTGCATGCCATGTGACCAGAATTCTCTCGGACGATAGCCGCCGTCGTCAATGGAACTGTAGAATGGTATGTTCAGGTCGTCTCCCAACTCTTCCCGGAATTTGGCTACGGGCATTGCCGGATCTCCCCGCCAGTGGACACCCGTACTGATAAAGTCCAGTAACCCTAAGCGGAGCCATTCGCGTATATCCAGACCCTTCATCATATTTTGTTCAACTGTCGGGGCCACACGCGCCGATAGCAGGATCTTTTTCCCCCTTTTGGCCGATACTTCGTCTACCTTTTTGCGGATATCTTTTACCAACTGGGTCATAAGCGGTGCGTTCTGCGGTCCCGTACCCGATTTGAAATAGACTATAAAACGCATGAGGTCCAGGTCGTAACCGTCTATCATGTCATACCTTTCGAGTTGTTCGGTGATAATCGCCAGCTTACGGTCGCGTACCTCCTTGATGGCGAAGTCCAGGGCCCCTCCGCTGTTATAGCCTTGTGTCGTGTCGTTCAGCCAGTATTCGGGATGCTCGATCCAGAAGTCGGTGTACCAGATCGGGCAATGAGTGGTTGTGTCATTAAAGTGCAGGTCATTCATCCGGTAAGTGATAAAGGCTTCCATCCCCTTCTCTTTTGCCCGCGTAAGCGTATGGGCGATGAGATCGGTCCCCTCTTTTTCCAGATTCAGGTGATTGCGGTAATACTTGCGGAAAGAGTTATATTGGGCGGTATCACAGCCGCAATCCAGTGTACCGTTCAGGTCGTCCCCCATTACATGCCCATATTTGGAGCGTACATAGAAGAAGTCGCTTCCGGAGCACATCATGTAAGTTGTGACCTGCGAGTTTGCGACCATATCCACGCACGAATCCAGATCGGCCAGTGTCAGTGGACGCTGTTTGAACCAACGGTTCCCTAAAAGGTCGGAGCCATCATTGTTATGAATGATCCTGAACGTGCGTTCGGAAGTCTTTTGTACATTGGGTGCACAGGCAAAAAAAGCCTGTGCACATAAAAGGATTGAGAGATAGTTAATTATAAGTGATCTCATGGTGTGTTGTTTTTTTTTATTCTGCTGATGTTAACGAATAAGGCTTTTCCTCCTCCGTGAACAGCCTTTTCTTATTGGGGGTTGAGGTCATTTGGAAGACGAGTTCGCCACCGTTCATGATGTCCTGCTGGGTGATGTAAGCCTTTTTATAGGGCTTACCGTTCAGGGTGACGGATTTGATATAGCGGTTCTTGTCGCTGACCTTGTCTGCTTTGATTACAAACGTTTTCCCGTTTTCCAGGTTTACTTTCATGTATGGAAGATAGGGAGTTCCGAGTACATATTGGTCTGTTCCGGGACATACCGGGTAGAAACCCATTGCCGAGAAGATATACCAGGCGGACATCTGACCGCAATCGTCGTTTCCGCACAAGCCATCGATGTTGTTCCGGTACATACGGTTCATGATTTCACGAACCCAATATTGTGTTTTCCAGGGCTCGGAAGTCCAGGTATATAAGTAAGGAATGTGATGGCTGGGTTCGTTCCCGTGTACGTATGTGCCGAGCAAACCTTCGCGGGTGACATCTTCCGTCTGGGCAAAGAATTCATCCGGGAGATGCATGGTGAACAGGGAGTCCAGCTTGTTGATAAAGCTGCGGTTGCCACCCATCAGGCGGATCAGGTCGGACGGTGCCTGCGGTACATAGAACGAATAGTTCCAGGCATTCCCTTCGATAAAACCTTGTCCGTGGGTGCTCAACAGATCGATATCTTCTTTCCAACTACCGTCTTTATAGCGGGGACAGGCAAAACCCAGGCCCGGTTTGAATACGTTCCGGTAGGAGAGGGCGCGCTTCCGGTATGTCTCTGCCGTTTGCTTGTCTCCTGTCAAAAGGGCCGTGTGGTAGATCGTCCAGTCTTCATAGGCATTTTCCAACGTGATGGATGCCGATATCGGAGAATTGTCAAAAGGCGCATAGCCCAATTGTTTGTACTCGTCCGTATGGTCGTAGTAGGGAACGTTCGAACTGCTGATCATGGCTTTGACAGCTTCTTGCCTGTCGATCGGCAAACCTTTGGCAATGGCATCGGCAAGGACGGAAACGGAATGGTATCCGATCATGCACCAGTTCTCATTTCCCATATGCGACCAGACCGGTAGCAGATGATGCACACTTTGGTTATAATGGGCGAGCATCGATTTGACTATATCCGTACTGACATCCCGTTTGATGATGTTAAACAACGGATGCAAAGCCCGGTAAGTATCCCAGACCGAGAATACCGTATAGTTGGTGAATCCGTCAGCCTGGTGGATATTATGGTCGATTCCTCTGTACTTGCCGTCCACATCCATATAAACGGACGGGTTGATCATGGTATGGTATAACGAGGTGTAGAGCATTGTCAGCTGGTCGTTGCTTCCTTCTGCATCGATTACGGAAAGGGCCTTTTCCCATTTGCCGTTTGTCTCCCGGCGGATCGAATCGAACGATTTGCCGCTTGCTTCCGCCTGCAGGTTCTTCACGGCTCCATCTGTCCCGACAGCCGAAAGGGCAACCTTGATTTCGAGCGGGGCTGCGCCTTCCTTGAATTCAAAGTAAGAGACCATTTTACGACCGCCGATCTCAGGAAAGTTCTCGGCTGTGTTGAAACGGCGGAAACCTCCCGGATAATTGACCTTCTCCCGGTCCGTGTAGCCATAATGTGTAATCGGTTGTGAGAACGAAATCGCAAAATAGGTGTAGTTCACACGGCTCCATCCGTTGGTAATACGGTAACCGGTCAGCAACGTGTCGTTTTCGACCCGGAGGTTTGCCCACAGTACTTTGCCGTCGTAATTATAAATGCCATGATTGAGGTCGAGGATCAATTGCTTTTTCTGGTCGGCGGGGTAGGTATATTTGTGGATGCCGGTCCGCTCGGTCGCTGTCAGCTGGACTTTGATCCGGTCGTCGGCCAGGAATACTTCGTAATAGCCTGGACGGGATATTTCCGTGTTATGGCTGAAACGGGAACGATAGCCGCTATCCGGATTGTCGGCTGTGCCCGGATTTAGCTGTAATTTCCCGGTGAAAGGCATCAGGAGGATATCCCCCAGGTCGGAATGGCCTGTACCGCTGAAATGGGTATGGCTGAAACCAACAATGGAGCTATCCTTATGCTGGTATCCGGCACAATATTCGTAGGCACGGGGTTGATATACACCATCGATGTTGTGGGGAATGGTATCAGTGTCCGGACTAACCTGTACAATCCCAAAGGGGGCACAAGCGCCGGGAAATGTATGTCCCATTCCGTTTGTTCCGATGATCGGGTTTACCAAATCGGTCTTTTGCGCCATAACCGGTAAGGCCATGCACGCAAAGGCGAGAATCAGCGATTTCATTTGTTTTTGCATATGTTTGTTCTTCTTATTTTCAGAGATGTCCAAAAATAGGAAAAGTAACGGATATGCAAATGTGCTTTTTGTCGGATTTCTATAGATATTTGGCTAATATGGAGGGGCATTTATAAAGCCTCTGCATATTTGACCAGCTCGAGAACCTGTTGAGGATCGTCGAAGTCCGTCTTTTGCGCTTTGATATATTTCTGTATTGTTTCTTGTTGCTCTTTCGGATATAGTTTGAGGAATTGCTTGCCTGTCTCAAATGCTTTTTCTTTTCCGTTTCTCTTTGTTGTGTACCGCTTTTGGACATCGGCAATGATGATTTTCTCCGTTTCGAGCTTGAATATATGTCCGGCTGATTGGATGCTGGAATAGGAATCGACGGAAGCTGTTTCCGAACGTCCTCCGTAGCCGACCTGCTTCCCTTGTGGGCGGGATCTTCCTCTATAGGTGACTGCCAGGTAAGGATCCTGGTTTAGATGTTCCTGTGCCAGTCCTTTTGGTGTTAACTGGAAGGTGCGGTTGTCTATTTTCAGTACCCGTACCATTTCCGGTTCGGCAAAAAGCTTGACATTATTCTTATCGTTCTCGTCAATAAACATAAAAGCATTCCTTGCCAAGCTGTAGTTGAGTTTTACTTTGAACACCCTGCCATCCTTGTAATAGACCAGGCTTTGCTGGAAGTCTTTGAACAAATATTCCGATTCGCCTCCCTGGGCGTGTACGGACAACGTGAATACCATACTGAGTAAACAGGCTGATAATATGTATAGGACTGTTTTCATAATTCAATCTATTAAATTTAGAATTTCTGTGTCTTATCTTATGTCTCAATGAGTAATAAAACCGGATTGTCATCTTCTTTCACCCCTTCGATCTCTCCGACCAGGTCTTCTGCCGGGATGAACAAGGCGATACGGTTCCCGTTGGCGTATAGGGAATAATCCGCGATTCGTATCTTTTTACCGGAAGGGAGTATGAAAGGAATGCCAACTTCCTCTTTTGTATTGAAGAACCGGGAGACGAGCCGGTTGTCTGATTTGCTCCAGATTTCTTCAATCTCTTGTTTATTCCGGACATAACAAATCAGATAGTAGCCGGGTAAGGAGTAGATTCTCAATTGCAGGATGTAGGGGCTTCCCTGTCGTACCAGTTCTATGAATTTCTTTACTTCATCGGCTGGAATCGTATTATTTCCTTTGCTCAGGATAAACTGCGGGATAAGTCCTTTGTCCGTTACGGAAAAGACACTGTCTGAGGTGGCATGGTTAACCAATAGTATATCCCGGTTATTGCACCGGTTTGTTTGTATTGTAGTGGCTGCTTTTTCCCAAGTTGTCCATGACGTGTCGAACGGACATAATCGTTGAAGAATGTTTAAGTTCTTATCTGTAATATATAACTGGTTGGGAGCTTCCGAAGTCCCCCGGCAGATTACATAATCCTCTTTGAACAAGAGGGGCCTGTCTATTTCAGATTCCGAAAAAGATATTTCTTTTATCAATTTTCCGTCAGTGTTGTAAAAAATCCATTTTTTGTTTCCATTGTCGAAAACCTGAATCAGCGAGTCTTGCGGACTGTAGTCGATACGTGAGAGATATACATATTCGCCGGGGCCGTTTCCGACATGGCGGAAAGCCTTTAAGATAGTACCGTCTTTATCTATTTTGTAGATGGTCAGGGTTTGGAATTCTGCTGCAATATAGAAGTTATCACCCCAATAAATCAACTCTCTGGACATGCCCATTAAGGTACGGCTATTAGTCGAAATAGGGACGAGGCGGATGTTTTTAGCAAGGCTGTTCCATGTAAACGTATCCGGCATTTGCTTGTCGATAACACTTGCCAGATCCAATACCGGCAATTCGGTCTTGTCTTCTTTCTGCGGAGCAGGTTCGTTTTGCTCTTGTTGCTTACCTGAACAAGCCGGCAATAAGTAAAGAATAAGGAGATACAGTATATTCTTTGTCATATTACATTGTGTTATAATGTGCTCCGAAAGATACGTATTGTTTTGGATATAACAAAAAAAGCCGCCTCTTTTTACGGAGGCGGCTTTTAAAGTATATGGAATAAGTTTGTTATTACTTAACCAAAGATGCAAATTCGCTGTTAGTTGCATATTTAGCAAATTCCAGATCGATAGCAGCTTCTTTAGCCATAGATTTGTCGGCAGCGATAGCAGCTTTCAGGTTGCTGATAACACCGTTAGCGTCGTTTGTACGAGCAGCTACGACAGCTTTCAGGTAAGAAGTTGTTGCGTCAGGTTTAGCAACTGCGTTCAAAGTCTGAGATGCTTTGCTGTAATCCTTTGTCAGGATCTGAGCCAGAGCAGCGTTGTTAGACTTAACTGAACCGAAAGAGTTGGCAGCCTTAGCCCATTCGCCCTGTTCCAGATACAGAACACCCAGAGCTTCGCCTAATTCAGCAACGCCTGATGCGCTACCGAACAACTGCTGAGCCTTAGCCTGGTCACCCTTAGTCAGAGCGATCAAACCTAAGTTCATGTTAGCTTCCGGATTAGCTTTTACAGAGTTTGATTTGTTGAACATCTGTTCTGCCTTAGCCAGGTCACCAGCGCGGAATGCCATCATACCTACGTTGTTCCAAGCACGGTAGCAGTTCGGATACAGTTCAGAAGCTTTTGTATAGATAGCCATCTTTTCTGCGTCGTTGTTAGTCAGAGTTGCAGCGTACAGAATTTCTTCGATGTTCAGTTCTTTAGGATTGCTCTTAGCCAAAGCGCTGATTTCGTCGTCTGACTTACCGATGATTTCGATATTGGCAGTCAAACGAGAACGACGAAGTTGCGGCAGGATTGTTTCAGCCAGGTCAGAGTAAACAGCAGAGATGTTTTTGATTTCTTTTTCTCTTGTTTCAGGATCTTGGTACATAGAGAGAACTCTCAGCACGAGGTCTTTATCCTGCAGGTTGGAAGCCTGTACCAATTCTTTGAAACCTTCCCAGTCCTGAGCTGTGTAACGAGCGTCAACCGGAGCGTCAACTTTCATTTTCTTCAACTCTTTAGACAGATATTTGCTTGTGTTGCCTTCACGATTTTCAGCCAGGCCAGTGTTCAGCTTAACACCACCGTCAGGAGAAGCGTAAGCAGAAATTTCGATTGCTACATTCTGGTTAGGAGCTTCGTCAGCATTCTTAACAAGTTCTTTCCATTCTTTGATAGCGTCAGAGTTCAACTCTTGTGCACGCAGGTTAGCCTGCTGGATAAGGAACATGATGTTAGCATCGTGAGCTTCTTTGATGATACGCTGGAATTTGTCTGCTGCGATAGCTGCGTTAGCAGTAGCTGCATCAGCCAATTCGGAAGTAGCGATCACGCCTTCGCCGATTTTTACATCCGGCAATTTAACTGTTTTGTTCTTGATCTTTGCATCGAAAGTCAGATACAGTTCGGATTTCTTCATTTCCGGTTTGTAAGTGAAAGCAGATTTCATGGTTACGTTAGCACCTTCTTTCTGCGGGATAACCTGGTTGTTACCCTTTACTTTTTCACCTTGGTAAGTGTAAGATGTTCCCCATGCTTCACCACCGGCATAACGCAGAACCGGAGTTACGGTTACAGTTGCTTTCTTGTTGAACCATTTTGCAGGGAATGTGGCATTAATAGTCACAGGAACTTTGCCTCCGATGGCCTCAAGCGGCTGCGGTTCAGCTTTGATGTACTCTTCAGCTAACGGTTTCAACTTGTTAGAACAAGAAGAAAAAGTCAGAATTGCTGCCAATACAAGGAAAGGCAATAAATACTTTTTGTTCATAATTTGATGTAAGTTTAAAATGTTACTATGTTTATATATTCACTTTCAATCATTCCTTAGCCATCAAAGTGCAAAACTAAAGCATTTTTTTGTTATGAAGAGCAAAGAAGAAATAAAATCTTTCTAATTAATACTTATTAATGAATTATGAGGATCGTTTAGCGGTTTTAGCAACCTAAATATACGATAAATTGGGCTAAATGCGGTTGTTCGAGTAAAATCTCTTATGCAAATATACCTTTTGACCGCTCTGTTATGACTACAATCTTTCTGCTATTCAGGCTGGGGTTATTGTCAAATTTTAATCAAAACAGCACCTTTTGAGTATAAAGTTTGTTATTATAAACAACTTTCGCAATGTACGCTCCGGCAGGGATGGAACCTATTTTCAGGGTTGTTTGTTGTCCGTCGAGCGGGTACTGTTTGACAGTCCTTCCGTCGAACGATACCAGGGCAAGCGAAGCATGGCTTACAGGCGTTGCAAAGTCGATACGGATTGTCCGGTGGTACTTGTCGGCAAACAGGATTACACTGCTTTCAGCCTTTATCCGCTCATTGGCTGTTCCCGTATTGTTCGTGTCCAATCCTTCGCAGATAGGAGAGTCGAGTCCGATGGGATCGAGCCAGTATTTGAGCTGCCGGCTGCTGTCTTCCGGATCGGACCAGCTTTTTTGTATGGAGAAGAAATAGTCTTCGACCGGCTTCCCGCATTGCGATGCCCCTCCGGTCAGCCCTCCGATGAGAAGGTTGCCTCCGTCGAAGAGGGGAGAGCCCGACGAACCTCCGGCAGTACAACCGGTCGCCCAACGGTTTACTTTCCAATGGGTATTCTCGTTAAATTCGGTAACGGGTATCTTATAGGTTGTAAGTTCCACGTCTCCCTCCACGAGATTCAACCGTTTCAGCGATCCGCCCGGATGGTGGATGCATACGTAAGGAGCTACGCCCGCATCCTGTGCATTCCAACCGGCATAGTAAGCCCGGTAGTCGGTGGGAGGCGTATCCAACAATTCCAGCAATGCCATGTCGGTCTTTTCATTCACTGCCCGGAAATGGGCCGATGCCAAAGTCTGGTCGGTGCGCCCTGGCTCTACCGGATCGCATTGCGGGCTGTTGTAGTTGAAATAGCAGACGATGTTGCCGGCAACCTCCTCATAATCGGGGTTTTCTATACTGAACTGATTGTTCAGGCAATGAGACGCCGTGAGCAGGTAGGGCTTTCCATCGTTTGCCGTATTGTTGACGAGTGTGCCGGTGCATCCTATTGTCCCGTTGATGATCAGCAGGAGGACGCTGCGCTCGATATCATCGTATCGTGTTGTCGTATCCTGATAGCAGGCTACAGGCGGCATGCACCAATAGGAAGGCTGGTCGGGTATCGGTTCGGACACCCGGAAGTCGCGATAGCCGTGATTCACTTCGCCGACGGTGAGTCTGCCGGGAAAAGCGGCATCGGCCGGTTCCTGATATTCGACGATCAGTTCGTCTCCCGTAATCGGGGCGACAGGCAATAATCCCAACTCGGAGTTATTCAGATGATTGAAAGAACCCAATACTTCCGTCTGGTCGCTGTTGTATAGAAACAGGCGGCTGCTTTCGGGTAGGTGGTATTCGCTAAACATTATATTAATGGAAAGAGCGTTACGGGAACGGATTCCGAGCCTCCAGACTTTCGTCCCGTCAGGCAGGGTAAAGCGGATACCTGAATTATTGGGGGTATAATCTGTCATAAACTTATAGGCGAAACGATAGCCGCTGCGTAGGTCGGTCGCTTCAAGCGAATCGAGGCGGAGTTGTTCCGATAGGTCGAATTCCGGCATTTGTATGAACATCTCGTCCGTCAGGCTTTTTGTGGCAGAAAGAGGCAATGGCTGTCCGCCATGGCTGATCTGTGCCTTGCCGGAAACACAAAGAAGCAGGCATAATCCGATATAAATAATAGAATCCTTTATCATAATGGCGACAAATATACGATTTTAAAGAAATAATATACTTATTTCAACTCCATTTTAAAATCGTATCTGATGTCTGCCTTTCGTGGTTTTTAGGCATTAGGATGGTCGTAATCGCCATTACGACCGTCCTAATGGGGTATGCACTCGGCACCTCGCAAAGATTAAGACGGTCGCAATGGCGAACTTTAATTCTTTTTGCTCTTTTCCTGTTCGGCTGCTTGGTGGACACGGTCGGCTACATATTCGACTTTATTCAGGCCGGCATCTTTCAGGCTTTCGGCTTCGTCTTTCATTTTCGATGCAAATTTGTGCATATGTTCGTGCATGCAGTGGAATTTCCCGTCGTCTTCCATTTTGCGGAGTACATAACCTGTTACCACTCCGACTACCATACCGATTAATAAATCTTTCATACTGAATACATTTTAAATGATTACTACAATTTAGTTTCGTGCATTGAAAACAAGGGGCGAATCCGTATTGTTGCGGTTTTTAAAGTATTTATAAGTATTGCGGCATTGTTTAGGAAAAATATACGGCAACCCGTTTCTTTCCGCTGAAAGAGGGTTGCCGCATAAAAAGTTAGGAATAAGGTCCTGGTAAGTAACAAAGGTAGGGTTGCAATGTTACAAAGCTGTTACAATCGGTATACAGTAATATTAAAATCTTTTACTAAAACAGGGAACGAGTATTGTAGGATCATTTAAATGCTGTATTTTTGTGGGTATAACAATCAAACGATAAAGATAATATGGCTCAGTACAAACGTATCCTGTTAAAGTTAAGCGGTGAGTCGCTTATGGGAGGAAAACAATATGGTATAGACGAAGTGCGTCTGAATGAATATGCGGCACAGATCAAGGAGATTGCCGAAATGGGTGTCCAGATCGGTATTGTGATCGGCGGCGGTAATATATTCCGGGGTCTGAGCGGGGCTTCCAAAGGCTTCGACCGGGTGAAGGGCGATCAGATGGGGATGCTGGCAACCGTTATCAATAGCTTGGCCTTGAGTTCTGCGCTCGTAGCCCAGGGGGTGAAAGCGAAAGTGCTGACGGCCATCCGCATGGAACCGATCGGCGAGTTCTACAATAAATGGCGTGCCATCGAGTTGCTGGAACAGGGCAATGTCGTGATTATGTCCGGCGGAACAGGCAACCCGTTCTTTACGACCGATACAGGCTCTTCCCTGCGCGGTATCGAGATCGAAGCGGACGTGATGTTGAAAGGAACCCGTGTCGACGGTATCTACACCGCCGATCCGGAGAAAGACCCGACGGCAACCAAGTTCTCCGACATCACCTATGACGAAATCTATACACGCGGTCTGAAGGTCATGGACCTGACAGCCACAACGATGTGCAAGGAAAACAACCTTCCGATCATCGTCTTCGACATGGACACCAACGGCAACCTGAAAAAGGTCATGAGCGGTGAGAACATCGGGACGCTGGTGCATAATTAAGAAATAATGAGCTATCCTGTTCCCGCGCTCCGACGCGGGATCGCAAAATAGCCTGCCACATCCTTAATCTTCATTTATAGGTTTAGGATAACGCCTGTTTCCTTGCGATCCCGCGTCGGAGCGCGGGAACGGGATAGTTCAGTTCTGCAAATACATGAAACACATCTATTACATAGCGCTCCTTCTCTCTTTACTCCTTTCTGCCTGTGGTGGGAAGGAAAAGGTTTATGTGATAGGTATTTCGCAATGTATGACCGACGATGATTGGCGGCAAGCCATGATCCGGGAAGTCGGGATAGAGGCATCCAACTACGATAATCTGAAAGTTATTATCAAAGATGCCGACAGCAACAACGACCGCCAGATCGAACAGATACGCGAACTGATCAGGCAGAAGGTCGACGTCCTGGTCATCTCCCCCCTGGAATCAGCCCCGCTGACGGCAGTTGCCGAAGAGGCCTACCGCGCCGGTATTCCGACAATCATTACCGACCGGAAAGTCAACACCAGCCAATACACCACTTTTGTGGGAGCCAACAACTACGAATTAGGCGTGACCGCCGGGAAATATGCCGCCCGTTACCTGCCGCCAAATGCAACCATCCTCGAAATATGGGGTGCGAAAGGCTCTTCCCCCGCACAGGAGCGTCACAACGGTTTCCGGGATGCCCTCTCGGAGCGCAAGGACCTGACTTTCGTCCCGGTGGAAGGCGAATGGAAACAGGAGATAGCCGCCAGACACCTCCGGGAGATGAAACTTACCCAACCTGTCGACTTTGTGTTTGCTCATAACGATGTCATGGCGATCGCCGCCCGCGAGTATTTCCTCTCGACAGACTCCGCCCAAGGGAAACGCCTGCCGGTTATCGGCATGGATGCCGTAGCCGAAGTCGGGTTGCAAGCCATCGCCGACGGACGCATCGACGCCTCTTTCCTCTATCCGACCGGAGGCGAACAGGTTGTACGTACCGCCATGCGACTGATCAACGGCGAAACGGTCGATCCCTTTATCCCCTTGCATAGTGGCATCGTCGACAAGGAAGCCGCCCGTAGCCTCCTGCTGCAAACCGAACGGCTGCTGAATTACCAGCAGCGTATCGAGACACAGCGTACCCGTATGGATGAGCTGCTGAACCGTTTCCTCTTCCTCCGGAGCTCCGTCTGGGTGATTACGTTGCTGATGATCGGTTTCATCTCCCTGTCGGTCTACGTCTTTTATATCAACCGGAAGATACGGCTCGCCAACCGCGAACTGCGCGAGATAAACAAGAAAGAGGAGGAGCAGCGCCGCAAGCTGATCTCCCTCAATGCCGAGATAGAAGAGGTGACCGCCTCCAAGCTCCAGTTCTTCACGAACATCTCCCACGAGGTGCGTACGCCGCTCACCCTGATCCTGGGACCGCTGGACAAGCTGATCGGCCTGCTCCACGACTCGCCCTACCTGCCGGACCTCGAGCTGGTCCATAAGAATGCCGGTCGCCTGCTCCGGGTGATCAACCAGATACTCGACTTCCGCAAGGTCGAGAACAAGCAGGAGAAACTGAAGATACGCGAGACGGAGATCGTCTCCTTCACCGGCGAAGTGAAATCCTATTTCAACAGCATGGCGAAGGTACGCAACATCGACTATCTCTTTACCACCGATACGAAAGAATGCCGTGTCTGGCTCGACCCCGATATGATCGAGAAGGTGATCGTCAACCTGCTTTCCAACGCCTTCAAGTTCACGCCGGAAGGAGGGCGCATCGCGGTGAAGCTCTCCGCCTCCGAAGCCTGGGTGACGATTGTCGTCGAAGATAACGGCTCCGGTATCCAGCCTGAAAACATCCCGTATCTGTTCAACCGCTTCTACTCCGAAAACAGCCGGACGGGGACGGGCATCGGCCTCCATCTGGTGAACGAATACATCCGGATGCACAACGGCCGGATAGACGTGAAGAGCATGCCCGGCAAAGGCAGCGCCTTTACGTTCAGCCTCCACCGCGACAAGACGCAGCTGAAAGGCGAATACATCACCGAGATACCCGTTTCGCCCCTTGCCTACGACGCCTCCTGCCTCGACGATTCCGGACAGAAGGAGTTGCTCGCGAAAGAATATCCCTACACCGTCCTGGTTGTCGAAGACGATGATGAGGTCCGCACGTTCCTCAGCCGGGAACTGTCCGCTAACTTCCGCTGCTTGACAGCCGTCAACGGGAAGGTCGCGCTCGAGCTGCTGAACACGGAAGAGATATCCCTTGTCTTGAGCGACGTCATGATGCCCGAAATGAATGGCTTCGAACTCTGTAAGGCTGTCAAGACGAACCTCGCCACCAGCCATATCCCGCTTATCCTTCTGACGGCGCTGACCGACGAACGCCAGCGTATGTACGGCATCTCCGGCGGTGCGGACGGCTATATACAGAAACCCTTCCGGATGGACTTCGTCAAGCTCCGCATCATCCGTATCCTCGAAGAACGCAAGAAGCTCCGCGAAACGTTGCTGCAAAAGCTGCAAAGCAGCAACCTGTTGATGGGCGAGCCGGAGAAGGTCGAGAACATGGACGACTTCTTCCTGCGTAAGTTCCTGACCCAGATCGAACAGGTTTATGCCGACCCCGAATATAACATCGAACGGCTGAGCGACACGCTCGGACTCTCCCGCGGGCATCTTCACCGGAAGATCAAAGACCTGACGGGTACGAGCCCCGTCGACTTCCTTCGCAACTACCGCTTGAAGAAAGCCGCCGTCCTGCTGAAACAGAGGCAATATAACGTAAGCGAAATCGCCTACCAGACCGGCTTTTCCTCCTCCGCCTATTTCGCCAAATGCTTCAAGGCGGCCTATAACGTGACGCCTACCGAATACCAGGGGAATTAATCGGATGCGATTGCTTATAAGTAATCGCACCCGATTACTGGTAAGGACACATACCCGATTACTTATAACTAATCGTACCCGATTGCTTAGAACCAATACGACCTATTGCTTAGAACCACAGGTACCCTATTGCTTAGAACCAATACGACTGATTGCTTAGAACCATATGTACCCTATTGCTTAGAAGCAATACGGCCTATTACATTTGTCACATAAACAGGACGGATTTGACAAGACCCGAAACTTTTTTATGGCATGAGACATTTGTCATACTTCCTGCTTCATTTGTTATCGCCCGCCTGTCCGGAGCACCCTACTTTTGCCTCCGTAAAAACGCATTGCCACGAAAACATTTTAAAACAATCTATATGAAAACTGTTGCCATGAAAAGGTATTTTATCGCGTCCCTTGCCGGCTGTTTCCTTACATCTGCTCTTTATGCACAAGAAGCTGTAAAGGATACGATCCCTTCCGGTAGCGAAAAGAAGGGGGAGACGAACAGCCGTAACGTCATGCTGAACGCAGCAAGTGCTAATGGTCCCCGCGAGATCTCGATCGGCCTGCCCGGCGGAGATGTCAACGTACTCGAGAACGGCCTTCCGGTCGTCTATAATTCGAATCCCCATAACGTAAACACGCATTGGCGCGGCGACGGCAGCCTCTCGCATATCGGACTGATGAAGATATCCGAGACGGCCATCACAACCGGTAACATCGGCTATGCCGTCAACTCGTTCACCCAACTGGGGCTCGACGGGAAGAAAGCCTTCAACGGCACGCTGAACTACAACACCAACCATTTCGGCCGGCAGCAGTTCGACCTGAACCTGAACGGAGGGTTGGGGAAAGGCTGGTTCTACAGCGGAAGCATCTACCAGAATTTCGACCCGGGCTCGTTCAAGCTGCGTTTCGCCCAGTATCAGGACCGGACGGAAATCTATAAGTTCGCCCTGAGCAAGCTTTACAACGAAGGGCGCGGACAGTTCTCCGTCATCTACCATTACAGCAACAGTCATTGGCTGTCTAACGCAACCACCGGCGCTCCCTTCATCTATGTCGGCGACGGAAGCGTGAAAGAGATTCCCGGCTTCAGCCTCGGAACTTCTTCCTACCTGCCCAATGTCGGAACAATCCCTTACCTGGATATCCGGACGGGAAAAGTCGGGAACGTCAACCTCTATGATGCGACCGCCAGCCGGGGCAACCAGGTGACGCTCCTCCATTCCTATAAATGGGATAACGGGCTGGAATGGAAGGTCAATATGAAGTACGACCACTCGCAAGGCTCATACCTCTACCAGACACCGATGGACATGAAAGAACAGGATGCCTCCGCCGGCTATCAGACCCGTCAGGCGGACGGCGCGTTCCAGCCTTACAGCGGATACGTGCAGAGCCGTATGTCCTGCTTCAACCGGGGTAAGATAGACGAGGTGTTCTTCACAACCGAACTGTCGCGCAAGTATGGCAACCAGACCTGGCGCGTCGGGCTGAACGAATGGTATTACGATGTGGATTATGCTTCCAACACGACGATGTACGACCACACGGTCGAGGCGTACCCCCAGATGCTCTATAACACAGGCTCCGACAAGGTGCACTATTACGGCGATACGCCCTATTATAACTTCAACCAAAATGCCTCCGAATATTATAAGGGGCATGAAAACAAACTGGCGCTTTATGCCACGCACGACTGGGACATCACGGACAAGCTGAATGCCTATTACGGCGCCCGCCTCGAATACCAGCGCCTGGAAGGGGAGAACCTCGCTGTCTACAATGCCGACGGGAATGCGGTTGGACGTTTCAACGATTACCATATCGGCGCTGTCGCTGCCGACGGGACGGTGATCGCACCGCGCAACTTCAGCTACGACTGGCTGAACATGGCCCTGACCGCCGCCCTGACCTATAAGATGACCGGACAGTTCGGTCTGACCGGTGACTTCACCTATATCACACAGCGTCCGAACCTGTCGAATTTCTCTCCGGCGGATATGCCGAATGTAGATAAAATAACCGTACCTTTAGGACGTGCCGGACTGTATTATAACACGGATTGGGTGAGCCTGACTTCCCTGTTCTCCTACATTGCCAAGACAAACAACAACTCGACGTTGAACCTGATCAATCCGAACGACCCGACAGGCAAGGACATCAAGGCGGCTCCGCTGAGTTACGACATCAAGACGATGGGATGGACGACGGATGCGGTCTTCAAGCCGTTCAAGGGTTTCGACTTCCACTTCCTGTTCACCTACCAGGTCCCGAAGTACAAGAAGTATGAGACAGGCGTCACATTCCCCGACGGAAGCGTCTCCAGCATCAATGCGACAGGCAATATCGTGGCCGAAATACCGAAGGTCTTGATTGAACTCGACCCGAGTTATATGATTACGAAAGATTTGAAAGTCTGGGCAAGTTTCCGTTACTTTAGCAAGACGTATGCCAACATCAACGATGCCTATTACTTCAACGGACGGTGGGAAACCTTCGGCGGACTGAACTGGCAGGTAAACAAGCATCTGGCGTTGAGCGGAACGGTCATCAACTTCCTGAACCAGACCGGTGCGAAGGGCAGCATCTCCGGCGCCGAACTGGTCGAGAAGAAAGATGCCGACAAATACAACGGGGCGTGGATGGCAGGCAGCTATATCCGCCCGTTCACAGTGGAGTTCAGTGCAACAATTACTTTTTAACAATAAAGACTATTACATAATATGAAAGCATCGATTTCAAACATCAGCAAGAGCCTCGTCATGAGTGCAGCCGTTTCGTTCGGTCTGGTATCCTGCCAGCCGTCTGGCAAGAGTGAGTTTAAACTGGAACAGCAGGGCGACACCCTGACGCTTGTCCACATCACGAATCCGACCAAATACCTCCTGCTTCCGGTCGAGGAGAAGACACTGGAAGGACAAGTCTGCCTCGTGACAGGCGATGCCGCCGATACGGATATGGATGTCCGCCTGGCAAAGCAGAGTGTCGACTATTTCGTACCGTTCGAATTGCCGGCGGGCGCAAAGAAAGCGCTTGTACGCATCCGCAAGACACCGAAGGACGCCGTTTGCTGGAGCCGGATTCAGTTGTCCGATACGTTCGACACTACAAACCGCGACAAGTTCCGCCCCCTCTATCACCATACGCCGCTCTACGGCTGGATGAACGACGCCAACGGGCTGGTGTATAAAGACGGCGAATATCATCTTTACTTCCAATACAATCCTTACGGTTCCGTATGGGGCAATATGCACTGGGGGCATTCCGTCAGCCGCGACCTCGTTCATTGGGAACATCTTCCGGTAGCCCTGGCGCGCGACACGATGGGGCATATCTTCTCCGGCAGCTCGGTTGTAGACCTGACGAATACGGCAGGATATGGCGATGGCACGATCGTCTCTTTCTACACCTCCGCCAGCGACCGGAACGGACAGATCGAATGTATGGCATATAGCAAAGACAACGGCCGGACATTCACCAAGTATGAAAAGAACCCGGTCCTGACTCCGTTCGACGGGCTGAAGGATTTCCGTGACCCGAAAGTCTTCTGGTACGAACCCCAGCAGAAGTGGGTGATGATTGTATCCGCCGATAAGGAGATGCGTTTCTTCTCTTCCAAAGACCTGAAGGATTGGACCTACATGAGCGCTTTCGGCAAAGGTTACGGCATGCAGCCGAGCCAGTTCGAATGTCCGGATATGGTGCAGCTTGCAGTCGATGGCGACGGGAATCATAAGAAGTGGGCGCTGATTGTCAATATCAATCCCGGTTGTCTGTTCGGCGGTTCCGCCACACAATATTTTATAGGGGACTTCGACGGCACGAACTTCACTTGCGACACGAAGCCCGAAGTGGTCAAATGGATGGACTGGGGCAAAGACCACTACGCAACGGTTTGTTTCTCGAACACCGGCGAACGTGTGATTGCCGTGCCCTGGATGAGCAACTGGCAGTACGCCAATATCATCCCGACCCAGCAATACCGTAGCGCCAACGCCCTGCCCCGCGAACTGACGATGTATTCCGAAGGAAAAGATATCTATATGGCCGTCAACCCGGTAAAAGAGCTGGAGGCTTTGCGGAAGGAAACGAAAGAAATACCCGCCTTCACGGTCGATAACGGAAAGGAATTTACTATCGAAACCCTGTTTGACGGAGGCGACGGCGCTTTCGAGATGAACATAGACCTGACCGCCAACGCCGACTGCTCCGGCTTCAAACTGATGAACAGCAAAGGCGAATATGTCGACATCTATTTAGATATGAAGGACGGCAAGCTGGTCATGGACCGCGTACACAGCGGAATAGTCGACTTCGGCAAGAACGCCATCCCGCACGAGAAGGAAGCGCACGACAACCGCGTGAAGAACTCCATCAACTATGTGGACGACTTCGCCCTCGCCACCTGGGGCCCGCTATCAAAGGAGAAACAACATCGGTTGCAGCTGTTTGTCGATAAATGCTCCATCGAAATCTTCCTGGATGGCGGTAAGGTAGCCATGACAAACCTCGTATTCCCGAATGAACCGTACAACAGCCTGTCTTTCTACAGCCGGAACGGTTCGACAAAGGTCAATGCTTGCAAGCTGTACGCATTAGGCTTGTAGGAAAGGGGAACTGCAAAAAGTTTCACTCCAAGAAAAAGGTGAAACTTTTGTTCCAAATATTCTCGGGCGTGAAACTTTAGTTTCATTAGCATGGAACTTTTGTTCCGTCGTGGAGAAACTTTTGTTTCCCCGGCATGAAACTTTTAAGAACAAGCTATGTTTATGAAGAGATACTTAAAGGAATAATTATATTTATAACAATAAAATCAATATATCATGGAAAATAAGAAACCAGTAGTTGTCGGCATCGGAGAACTCCTGTGGGATGTTTTGCCCACTGGGAAGCGTGCCGGAGGTGCTCCAATCAATTTTGTATATCATGCCACCCGGTTGGGAGCGGAAGGATATGCGATCAGTGCGGTCGGAAACGACGTGTTCGGGGCGGAAATAGTTCAGGAATTAGACAAGAACGGCATCTGCCATTCGTTGGGAACGGTCGAATATCCTACCGGAAACGTGATGGTGGAGCTGAAAGACGGCATTCCCACCTACACGATTATCGAAGGTGTCGCTTGGGATCACATCCCTTTGACGCAGGAGGCTATAGAGTTAGTGAAGAAAGCGGATGCTGTTTGTTACGGGACGTTGGCTTTGCGTGCGCAAGGTTCGAGGGAGACGATTCTTTCCCTCTTGTCGTATGCCCGCGAAGATGCGTTGCGCTTTTTCGACATCAACATCCGCCAGTCTTATTATTCAAAGGATCTGATCGAGACGTTGCTGCACAAGGCCAATGTGTTTAAGGTAAACGATGAGGAACTGGTCCTGCTGCGCGGAATGTGCGATCTGGATGGCTCGGACGAGGAAGTCTGTCGCCAGATGCTCCGGAAATATAACCTGAAATATGTAATCCTGACTGCCGGATCGGCATTCAGTTCGATCTATTCGCCCGACGAACAGTCGACTATCCTTACTCCGAAGGTAGAAGTCGCCGATACGGTGGGAGCGGGCGACTCCTTCTCCGGTGCATTCGTTTATTCCATATTAATCGGTAAATCCTTGCGCGAAGCCCATCAGATCGCTGTCGAGACGGCGGCTTTCGTTTGTACGAAAGAGGGTGCATGGCCAGCCTATCCAAATAAGAACTGACATGAAAGAGAAGAGTTTATATCTGAAGTTAATCCCGGTGATGCTTGTGTTCTTCACGATGGGATTTGTGGATTTGGTGGGGATCGCTTCCAACTATGTGAAGCTGGATTTGGGGCTGACTGACTCGGAAGCCAATATCTTTCCTTCCTTAGTGTTCTTCTGGTTCCTGATCTTCTCTGTCCCGACAGGGATGTTGATGAATAAGATCGGGCGTAAGAAGACGGTTATGCTGAGTTTGATCGTCACTTTCGTGTCGTTGTTGATCCCTTGTTTCGGCGATGGCTATGTGGTGATGCTGGCATCCTTCTCTCTGTTGGGGATCGGGAATGCGTTGATGCAGACTTCCCTGAATCCGCTTTTGTCGAATATTATCACCGGGGATAAGTTGGCGAGCAGCCTGACCTTCGGGCAGTTTGTCAAGGCGATCGCCTCTTTCCTGGCCCCTTATATTGCGATGTGGGGGGCGACGCAGGCTATTCCTTCGTTAGGAATGGGTTGGCGTGTGCTTTTCCCCGTCTATATGGTGGTTGCCGTGATTGCGATTTTCCTGTTGGGGGCAACGCATATTAAGGAGGAGGCGCCGGAAGGGAAACCGTCTACCTTTGCCGAATGTATAGCCTTGTTAGGTAATCCGTTCATCTTGCTGATGTTCATCGGTATCATGTGCCATGTCGGGATCGACGTCGGTACGAATACGACGGCGCCGAAGATCCTGATGGAGCGGTTGGGAATGGATATACACGCGGCGTCGTTTGCCACCAGCCTGTACTTTATCTTTCGTACGATCGGTTGTCTGACCGGTTCGTTGATCCTGGCGCACTGGTCGCCTAAGAAGTTCTTTGTTGTCAGTGTCGTGTTGATGGTCGCCTCGATGGCGGGATTCCTGTTGTTCGACACCAAAGCCCTGCTGTACGTCAGCATCGCCCTGGTCGGTTACGGCAACTCGAATGTGTTCTCAATTCTGTTCTCGCAGGCGTTGCTTTCGATGCCGCAGCGGCAGAATGAAGTCTCCGGCCTGATGATCATGGGCTTGTTCGGCGGAACGGTCTTCCCGTTGCTGATGGGTGTTGCTTCCGATGCGCTCCATTCGCAGACGGGCGCCCTGTTGGTTCTGGCTGTAGGAGTGCTTTATCTGCTTCTTCTGTTTCCGAAGTTGAGGGAACAGCATTGATAAGGCTGTTTTTTTGATAGATACGGCGCAAACTCTTTGCTGAATAAGAAAACTTTACTACTTTTGTTTATCCAAAAGACAGAAAACAAAAATATACAATCACTTATGGCAGATATAAAAGAGTATGTAAAGGCGGCAGAAGAGAAGATGACGTTTGCAATCGAGTATCTCGACGAGCAGTTGTCTCATATCCGTGCCGGTAAGGCAAATCCGAAGATTTTGGATTGCGTGAGAGTTATGTATTACGGTGCTCCTGTTCCTCTGACAAATGTAGCTACCGTAACGATTCCGGATGCAAGGACGATCATGATCACTCCCTGGGAGAAGAAGATCATTAAAGACATTGAAAAAGGAATCATGGATTCTGATGTCGGCATCACGCCTGAAAACAATGGCGAAGTGATTCGTTTAGGTATTCCTCCTCTGACGGAAGAACGTCGCCGTCAGCTGGCTAAACAGTCCAAGCAGGAAGCCGAAGCTGCCAAGATCAGCGTCCGTAACGCCCGTCGCGATGCAATCGAACAGCTGAAGAAGAGCATCAAGACCGATGGTACTCCCGAAGATGTAGAAAAAGATGCAGAAGCGGAAGTGCAGAAGATCCATGACAAATATATCAAGAAAGTAGATGAACTCTACGCAGCTAAAGAAAAAGAAATAATGACCGTATAGTAATAGCATGAGAGGATTGGTTGTTAAGAATACCGGTAGCTGGTATACCGTTCGCACCGATGACGGCCGCGATGTTGAAAGTAAGATCAAGGGGAATTTCCGTCTCAAAGATATTCGAACAACCAATCCTGTCGCGGTCGGAGACCGGGTCGATATCGACATTAATCCGGAAGGGACCGCTTTCATTACCGAGATCGAGGATCGGAAGAATTACATCATCCGCCGTGCCTCTAACCTTTCCAAGCAGTCGCATATCATTGCCGCCAATGTGGACCAGGCCATGCTGATCGTGACTGTCAACTATCCGATTACCACCACTGTCTTCATCGACCGCTTTCTGGCGACCGCCGAGGCCTATCGTGTCCCCGTAAAACTGGTGTTCAACAAGATAGACCGTTACAATGCCGAGGATATGGAGTTGCTGGCTGCGTTGACCAATCTTTATACGACGATCGGTTATCCCTGCTCCAATCTCTGTGCCCGTTCGGAAGAAGGGTTGGATGCGCTGAAAGCCGACCTGCAAGGCAAGATAACCCTTCTGTCCGGCCATTCCGGCGTAGGGAAATCAACGATTATCAATAAATTAGTGCCGGGCGTCAACCTTCGTACCGGCGATATCTCTGAGTACCATAACAAGGGAATGCATACGACGACTTTCTCCGAGATGATCCCGTTGCCCGACGGCGGTTATCTGATCGACACGCCGGGTATTAAAGGCTTCGGGACGATCGAGATGGAAGGCGCTGAAATCGCCCATTACTTCCCCGAGATATTCAAGTTCTCCGCCGACTGCAAATTCAATAACTGTTCCCACCGCCACGAACCGGGTTGTGCCGTGCTGCGTGCCGTGGAAGACCATTATATCAGCGAATCGCGCTACAAGAGTTACCTGAGCATCCTGGATGACAAACAGGAGAGCAAATACAGGGAAGAATATTGATTGGCTTTATACTGCCGGCAAGCTCATGCCTGTGATCTTCCTGTACAAATCGAGGGCGTAAACGTCCGTCATACCTGAAATATAATCGAGTACGCACTGCACTTTGCCGTAGACGGTGGGTGCGTTCGTGTTGTATTGCTCCGGGATGCGCTGCAACAGGAGTTTGCTGTAGGCGTGGTCCTGGTTCATGACCGCTTCCGTCAGGGTATCTATCAAGTGGCTGAAGATGTGGTAACCGGCCAGTTCGATGTCTAACACTTCTTTGGCGCGGTATATCTTTTTATAGGCGGTGTCCGAACAGGTCTTATAGGCTTTCTTCGCCTGGTCGCAGATGTTGTCGATAAGTGGCGCGCTATAGGTCCCGTTCAGGATATCCTCTTCGTTTTCCAGGAAGATGCGGGAACATTCGTCGACCAGCAGCCCGATGATGCAGGAGCGGAGATAGGCGATCTGTTCGTTTGTGTCGTCCACCATCTTCATGACGCGGGTGATATGGTCGAGCCGCTCGCTTTCGAAGAAGTTCAGGAGCAGGTTGATGGCCTCTTCCGTCGTCAGGATATGCAGTTTGCAGGCATCCTCGATGTCCATGATCTGGTAGCAGATATCGTCGGCCGCTTCCACCAGGTAGACAAGCGGGTAGCGGACGAATTTGTCGGCGTCTTCCGGGTTCCGGCAAATGCCCAACTCGGCGGCGATGCGCAGATAAGCGTCTTCCTCCGACTGGAAGAAACCGAACTTGCCTTTCTTCCCGGCATAAACAGAAGAATAGGGATATTTGATGATGGAAGCAAGCGTGCTGTAGGTAAGGGCGAAACCACCCTTGCGGCGTCCGATGAACTGGTGGGTGAGCAGGCGCATAGCGTTGGCGTTGCCTTCGAAGTGGAGGAAGTCGTCGTAACGCCCGCCCTCTTCAAGTATCTGTTCCTTTAATTTCCGTCCGTTTCCCTCGGAGAAGTAAGCCGAGATCGCCCGTTCACCGGAGTGTCCGAACGGCGGATTACCCATGTCGTGCGCCAGGCAGGCGGCGGAAACGATGGAGCCTATTTCCGGAAAATTGACGCTCCCGTCGGGGTATTTCTGCATCAGTCCTTTGGCTACATTGTTGCCTAAAGAGCGACCAACGCAAGAGACCTCGAGACTATGCGTCAGACGGTTGTGCACGAAGATACTGCCCGGTAGCGGGAAGACCTGCGTCTTGTTCTGCAAGCGGCGGAAAGGGGAGGAGAAGATCAGGCGGTCGTAATCCCGCTGAAAGTCGGTACGTTCGTGTTTGCGCTCGTGATATTCCTCCATGCCGAAGCGTTTGCCGGAGAGTAATTGGTTCCAGTTCATCTTGTTTTGTTGCTTAATAGATTAATTCCCCTTTTCCCTGGCGGATGATTTCGAAGTCGTCGGTCGTGCAGTCCACAACGGTCGAGGCTTCTGTCCCCCCGTAACCGCCGTCGATCACAACATCCACCTGGTTCTCATATTTCTCTTCGATCAGTTCCGGATCGGTACTGTATTCGATGATGTCGTCTTCATCGTGCACGGACATGGTCAGGATCGGATTGCCCAGTTCTCCCACTAACGTGCGGATGATGTTGTTGTCCGGCACACGGATTCCGACTTCTTTCCTGTTCTTGTAAATCTTCGGCAGCTCGCTGCTGGTAGGCAGGATGAAGGTGAAAGCGCCCGGCAGGTTTTTCTTCATCAGCTTGAACGCGGCATTGCTCACCTTGGCATATTCGCTGAGGTTGGACAGGTCGTAACAGATAATGGAGAGGTTGCTTTTCTGCGGATTGACGCCTTTCATCTGGCAGATCTTTTCGACTGCACGTACATTCAGCGCATCACAACCGATGGCATAGACCGTATCGGTCGGATAAATCACAAGACCGCCGTCGCGCAGGATGCCGACTACCTTGTCTATCTCCCTGAGGTTGGGGTTTTCGGGATATATTTTTACAAGCATGGCTTTATAATTGAAAATTGACAATGGACAATGGACAATTTGATTTGTTGACAGCAATGTATTGTGCTTTAATTGTCAATTGTCCATTGTTAATTGTCAATTTATTTACGGTTTACCCGTAAATAATGTGTCCGTTTTCGTCGGTATATTCTTCTAAACCTTTGCTGTATTGGTTCATGGCGCGAAGGCTCATGCCCATGCTCGAGAAGCCACCGTCGTGGTAGAGGTTCTGCATCGTTACCTTGCGGGTGAGGTCGGAGAACATCATGACGCAATAGTCCGCACATTCGTCGGCCGTGGCATTACCTAACGGACTCATCTTTTCGGCGAAGTCCAGCAGGTGATCCATGCCTTTCACACCGCTACCGGCTGTTGTTAGCGTCGGAGACTGTGAGATGGTGTTGATACGTACGTTCTTTTCGCGGCCGTAGATGTAACCGAAGCTGCGGGCGATAGATTCTAACAGGCTTTTTGCATCCGCCATGTCGTTGTATCCGAAGAAGGTACGCTGGGCGGCCACATAAGAGAGGGCGACTACCGAACCGTATTCGGCAATGGCATCCTGCTTCTTGGCTACCTGCAACATCTTGTGGAAAGAGAGGGCGGAGATATCCAGTGTCTTTTCCAACATTCCGTAGTCCAGGTCGTCGTACGTCCGTTTCTTGCGCACGTTCGGGCTCATACCGATGGAATGTAAAACGAAATCTACTTTACCTCCTAATATTTCTACTGATTTAGAGAATACAGTTTCCAGATCTTCTACGCTCGTAGCATCTGCCGGAATAACTTCGGCGTGCAACTTTTCAGCCAAGGCGTCCACCTGTCCCATGCGGACAGCGATAGGCGTGTTACTCAGCGTGATTGTCGCTCCTTCTTCTACGGCTCTTTCAGCCACCTTCCAGGCGATGGACATGTCATTCAGTGCTCCGAATATGATGCCTCGCTTGCCTTTCAATAAATTATGACTCATACCTTTTATTTATATATTACGGCACAAAAGTACGCAAAATGTGCAAGATACCCAAAGGTTTGCCTTATTTCGACGGCTTGGGAAAGCGCGTTTCCAAATAATTCTTTATATTTGTCTACTCGTACAGTCGTCTCTAATACAACATTATCCATATATTAAATAATTATTTAGACCATGAAAAGACGTGATTTTATCGGGAAAGGTGCTTCCCTCTTTGCTTCCTGTTGTTTGTTACAGAAGTTGCCGTTGTCGGCGATGCCGGTTGTAAATGAATCGATGAAGAGAAACCGTAACCGGGTCGGCATACAGCTGTACAGTGTCAAAGACGACCTTGCCAAAGACTTTACCGGCAGCCTGCAGAAACTGTCGGACATCGGCTTCTCCTCTGTCGAAACATACGGTTTTGACGGCAATCTGTTCTTAGGGAAAAGGCTGAAAGAGGTCTCTTCTATCCTGGACGGGATGGGAATGACCCTGTCCGGAACCCATACTGGGTCGGCTATCCTTTCTGCTGATACGGGAGCCAAAGAATGGGACTCCTGGAAGAAATGTTGTGACGAGCTAAAGGCCGCCGGAGCAAAACGTGCCATCCAGTCCTGGTTGCCGGCAACAAAAACGACGGACGATCTGAAGCGGCTGGCCGACCATTACAACCGGGTAGGGGAAGTCTGCAAGAAGTCGGGCATCAAGTTCGGACACCATAACCATTCCGCCGAGATGAAGACGGTCGAGGGAAATGTTATCTTCGATTACCTGATCCAGAACACCGATCCTTCCCTTGTCTTCTTCCAGTTCGACCTCGGACATGCCTTGGAGGCTGGCGCCGATTGTGTCGCCTATCTGAAGAAATATCCGGGCCGTTTTACTTGCTGGCACGCGACTGACCATAAGATAAACTCCGGTAGCCGCGAATTGGGAAAGGGTGATGTCGATTTCGACGCTTTGTTTGCGCTGGCAAAGCAATCGGGCCTCGAAGAACTGGTGGTTGAACAAGAGTCCGGTGACGATCGCTTTGCCTGCTGTAAAGTCGACTTTGATTTTCTCCGTAAATATCCCTGGGCGAAAATCAAATAACTATTCTCTGTAATACACCCTCTTTACACGGGGCGATATCGAGGTCAGGATCTCATACGGTATGGTCTTCAGCTTGTCGGACAGTTCGCTAACCGGAAGCTCCTCGCCGAAAATGATAACGGTGTCGCCTTCGTTCGCATCGATGTCGGTGACATCTATCATGCAGGCATCCATACAAATATTGCCGATAATCGGGCAACGCTGTCCGTTGATCGAAACCTCTCCGCCTCCGTTACTGAAATGGCGGTCCAGGCCGTCGGCATATCCGATCGGGATGATGGCTATGCGGGAGTCGCGTTTCACGTAACTCATCCGGCTGTAGCCGATCGAGTCGCCCGCCGGAACGTTCTGTATCTGCAGGATGGTTGTTTTTAGCGTGCTGACATTGCGCAACCCTTTCTGGCCGGACGCACTGACACCGTACAGGCCGATGCCGAGGCGCACCATATCCATCTGATAATCGGTAAAGCGTTCGATGCCGGCCGAGTTCAGGATATGTTTGATTACCTTATATTCCAGACCGGCTTCCAATGCGGCAGCCGCCCCTGTGAATGTCTCCAACTGCTTCTTTGTGAAGTCGTCGAATACATAAGAATCGCTGCCCACCAGATGCGAGAATACCGAGCGGGCTACAACACCGCTCTGTTTCTTCAGGCGTTCACATATCTCGGGCACGTCTTCCGGCTGGAATCCCAGACGGTGCATGCCGGTGTCGATCTTGATGTGGACCGGGTAGGAGGTGATGCCCCTGCGCTCCGTCTCCTTTATCATTGCGTCGAGCAGGCGGAAACTATACACCTCCGGTTCGAGCTGGTTCTCGAACAGGACATTGAAACTGCTGAATTCCGGGTTCATCACGATAAGGGGGATAGAAATCCCCTCTTTGCGCAACTCCGCTCCTTCGTCGGCAACGGCAACAGCCAGATAGTCGCAACGATGCTCCTGCAACGTCTTGGCCAACTCATAGGAGCCGGCTCCATATCCGAAGGCTTTCACCATGCAGACCATTTTAGTTTCCGGTTTCAGCTTCGAACGGTAATAGTTGAAGTTGTGGACGATGGCGTCCAGGTTGACTTCCAGAATCGTCTCGTGCACCTTCTTCTCCAACAGTTCGGAGATGCGTTCGAAATGGAACTGGCGGGAGCCTTTTATCAGGATCAGTTCGTTCTTGAACTTCTTGAACGATGCGGATTGGATAAAGTCCTCCGTCGAGAGGTAGAATTCCTTTTCTATATCGAACACGTTCCCGTATTCTTTCAGGTCGCGTCCGATGCCGATGATACGGTCGATCTTCTTCCGGCCTACCAAGTCCGCTACCTTCTTATAAAGGGATTTGGGCAATGTGCCCGACTGCAGGATGTCCGAAAGGATCAGCGTGCATTTCATATCTTTGCCTACGCGCCGGCTCTGCTGGAAATCGAGCGCGATGTCCAGTGAGTTGATGTCCGAATTGTAAGTGTCGTTTATCAACAGGCAGTTGTTGATGCCCTGCTTTACATCCAATCGCATGGCGACCGGTTCCAGTTGCTTGAACTTCTCGGCGTCGTTTACGCTGGTCGGTTTCAGATACAACATCACGGCCATGCAATGGATCACATTCTCGATGGAAGCATCATCCGTAAACGGGATCGTATAAGTACGGTCGAAGCCTAAGAGGGTGCAGCGGATAATCGTTTCCGACTCCTTCTTCTTGATCGATTCGATGTATAACGGGGCTTCCGAGTCTTTCCGGCTCCAGGTGATTGCCTTATGAGACAAGCAAGCCGATTCGATACAGTTGGCGATGAAGGCGTCGTCTCCATCATAGATAATAGCTTCGCAATCGTTGAACAGCATGAGTTTCTCCAGGCATTTCTGTGTGGAAGAGATGAAGTTCTCCTGATGCGCCTCCCCGATATTCGTGATCACACCGATGGTCGGCGCAATAATCGGTTGCAGGCGTTCCATCTCGTCCGGCTGCGAGATACCCGCCTCGAAAATGCCTAACGTGTTTTTGTCGTTCATCTGCCATACGGACAGCGGCACACCCAACTGTGAGTTGTAGCTGCGGGGTGAACGGACAATGTTGAACTCATTATGCAACAGCTGGTAGAGGAACTCTTTTACAATCGTCTTGCCGTTGCTTCCGGTAATGCCGATCACCGGGATGTTGAAACGTTTCCGGTGGTGGATTGCCAGCTTCTGGAGAGCTTTCATCGTGTCTTTCACAACAAGAAAGTTTGCTTCGGGCATCGACTCGAATTCCGGCAATACCTCGTTGACAACAAAGTTGCGTACGCGCAGTTTGTATAATCCTTGTATATAATTGTGCCCGTCGTTGCTTTTAGTCTGGAGGGCAAAGAAAAGACTTTGTTCCGGGAATGAAAGGCGACGGCTATCGGTAAGCAAGATGCTGATGCGGTCGTCATGTAACTTCTTGGCGTCAGCTCCGATGATTCCGGCGATTTCTTTTATTGAGTATTCCATTCTTCTATCTCTATAATTAGGTTTAGAACTTCTTTTTAATCACTGCTATCTCATTTGTCATATCAAAGTAAGGGAATTTCTCGTTAAGTCGTTCCATCTTTAACAAAGTTTGCGAGATGAAGTGCTTATAGGCTTCGCTTTCCGGCTGGAAAGGCTTATGATTAATGGCCTTTTGTATATCCTTCCATTCTTTAAGGATTGCCTGTGTCTCGCGGGAGAGCATCGTTTCCGTGAACCGTTCCCAGATATATTCGACCGCCTGCAGAGAGGGATGCAGCATATCGTCCGCATAGAAACGGTAATCCCGCAATTCGTCCATTATGATCTCGTAAGCAGGGAAGTAGGCGGTCTGTTCCGGAAAGTCCTTTTGCAGTTGTTCGACGGCTAACAACAGGGTCGCTTTGCTCAACTGGTTTCCGTGCGCCCCGTCCTTCCAGTGGCGGATCGGGCTGACGGTAAACTGTATTTTCAGTTCCGGATTCTGTTCCCATAGCGAGAGAAGGAGGCTTTTCCATTCCGCCGTAATCTCGTCGACCGACAGCATTTGTCGATCGAACATTTTCTCCGGCAGCTTGTGGCAGTTGGAAACGATTTTCCCCGTGCTTCTCAGCCTGTACACCCAAGCCGTGCCGAGTGTAATGATCATCCGCCGTGCTTTCCTGATTATTTCGGCTGAACTGAACAGTCTCCCGTTGATGTTTTCCAGGCATTCCGTTTCCGACGGAGAAGAAAAACGGCTGTGGTGGCTGAAGCTATGGTAAACGCCTTCGTGCCGGAAAAGATCGTCGCCCGTAAAACGTTCCGGATGTAACAGCATACGGATCGCTTCGGCTATGGAGGAAGGGTTGTAGAGCGTACCGAACGGATTCAGGTCCGTCTTGAATTTATTCTCCTCCAACTTCTTCCCGATATTCTCGGCAAAACAGGAACCTAACAAAACCGTTTGTTCCGTATAGGAAAATGCAAACGGAGCTTTGGGGATGGATATACGGGTATAAAGGTCCATATTGTCAGTACTTTTGTAATTACCCTTTGTGTCTATCGTTACATTTTAGGGAGCGGAAACGACTTAAAAACTTTATCTTGGATTTTAGTCATATCGACCAATCTCTTTTCAATCAATTTCCAATCATATTCACCATTCAGCATGACAATGTTTTCTTCGAAATCTATGTCATCGAAGTAAGTGACTGCTTTGAACGGTCTGATAACATTAGCCTTTGGAAATTTACATTCATACATTCTTAGCATAGAGTTGAATGGAAAACGGGTAGAGAGGAAAGCAATGTCTATAAAATCCTTTAATCGAGACCCATTGTCGGCAATGGCAGAAAGTTTCATGGCGATGATATCTTCCATGCTGTACAATCTTATGCCGGCCTCTGTGTATGGTTTTTCGAGATAGCTGTAAGAGTGAGTGATACAATCTATCTTAATTCCATCAATAGAACCTTTCAAGGTGTTTTCTTTCATAAAGTCAGTACGGAATCCGTATCTGTCTGAAAGGAATTTCTCCAATTGCACCGTATCGAATGGCTCCGGGGTAAAAAGGTCCAAATCCACACTGATCCTGTGTCCTAAATATAAGGCCAAAGCAGTTCCACCTGCCAAGTTAAAGCCTGCCATTTCATTCTCAGCTTCCAGTTTTTTCAGGAGTTCAAGAGTTGGTCCCGCAACAGTTTCCGTGTGTAGCATTTTAGTTCTTCCTTTTTTAGATTAAAAACGATGCAGACAAAGTTTATATCGATAGGTGACAAGTTGGGGACTTCCTTTATTATTTCCCTGAACCCTTCTATGCCGCCATACAGCTTGAATGCTGCATAAAAATCCTTTAGCCATCCTCTTTCGATGACCCGTTGAACCACGATTTTCCTTGACTTCCACCAGTCGAAATGGGATAAGTCATATTCCCAAAGCAAAGAAGGTGAGATCGAAGAGTCGCCTGTATATGTCTTATATTCATCAAATATAGTCATCTTACATCCTTTATATTTTGGAGATTAGATTTTTACACTTCGAGACTAATATCTCTTTGGGGATTATAGCTGCACTTCGATATTCAGCTTACCGCCAAGCCCGCGCTCAATGATGTCACGAAGCGTTTTGATTGTCAGATTGCTACCATCATTTTCAATTCTTGAAATGAAGGCTCGTTTCTTGTTTATACGTTCAGCGAGCTCTTCTTGTGTCAAATCCAGCTGTATTCTGGCATTTCTGACTTGATATCCAATCATCAAATCGGATAATTCTTTTTCATAAGCATCTCTTTCCGGGGTGGCTTTTGCACCGATATACTTATCTTCCAATTCGGATAAAGTCTTCACATTTTTCATATGTTGTCCTCCTTTTTCTTTTCTTCGTAATATTCTTTCATCAACCTTTCTGCTTTTTTTATTTCTTCGGGCGGTGTCTTTTGTGTTTTCTTTTGGAATCCACTTAAAAGAACGACTAATTTGCCTTCATCAAAAAAACAGAATATACGGAATATGTCACTTCCGAATTTCACACGTATCTCAAAAAGCCCGTCCGTATCTTCTACATATTTCAAATGGTTCTTCGGGATGCGCTCTATTTGTTCAATGACTCTCAATGTCTGAAAGATCTTCTTGATGATTTTCGGACGTTGGCGAGCGATGAATTCATCGAAGTAATCCTTATATGTAACGACAGTTCTATACGTTTTCATCATACAAATGTAACGTAAAAGTTACAGTTGACCAAGCGAATACTCTTTTTTTCAGGAAAAACGTTATTGCCTCTTTTCCCCCCTTTTTCGCCCTATCCCTTCAAAAGCAACAAATTTGTACTTCGAGCACTACTTGAATGAAAGGGGTGTAAGTGATTATAAATAAGAAATATATGGGCGAAGACGGGAGAACGCGAAAAAGCCCGTTTTTTAGGGGTAAAAACGACCTGTTTTTGACTTGTAACTGATTGGGAATAAAAAAGATAGGAGGTAAAAGCAAAATGACGAAAAAAAACGTACGTTTAAATTCGTCACAAATTTACGCATACTTTTTAAACCTGCAATCCTTTTCTCAAAGTTTTTTCCTTTTTCTATG
>QWCH01001033.1_pt1 | contig 75284 bp, 51 predicted proteins | sample 1972671 | NCBI WGS metagenome assembly QWCH01 (sample SAMN09866713, study PRJNA288562) | Human gut metagenome isolate term3_stool, whole genome shotgun sequencing... | isolation source: gut | host: Homo sapiens | place: USA: California
ATCAGTGCCTTTACGGCAATGCAATATTTAAATCACATTAATAATAGACCCATTGGAAGAGTCAAGTATGCACTGGCTTAATTCCGCCAACGGGTTATAGTCTTTATACCTTTATTCGAATAAAAGTCTGAATGGCGCAAAGAAGTAGCCTCATTGCGGTCATTGGCAAATGTAACCTGCACACTTATCTGAGAATTTTCGTCTATACGCTGTAGTGCATTCAAACTAACGGCATGTGAGCGGTTAAAAAATGAACGTCCTTTGAGTAACAAAAGCGATGGTGAAGGAAGGGTAATCATAGCTGTTAAAGGACTTTGTAGCTCATCAAAACTTAATAGTTTGTCCGTTTCTCTCCTTATATTCTTACCTGTATTATTTGTCTTATAGGTGAGAATTGCTTGAAAAGAAGGCTTTAGGCGCATGGCAAAGGTTTCAAAATTCCACAATCCTCCATGACTCTTTAGACCAACACCACCGCTATAGGTCGTCATCCAGTGCGCCTTGGCTCCTTGTTTCATTCTAATATTGATAGCGTTATCGTCAGAGTAGGTAAAATCATCTAACACACGAATTGGTTGATGATGTTTCATTACTTCTACTGTTGCTACATCATCCTGAGGCAATGACTTTGTCGCCAAGCCATATTTCCCTCCCATCAGATTCATACCTTCAATATAGAAGTTGCTGATAGACTTACCCTCGTATTGTATTTCGCCATTCTCTTTATTCACAGCAAAGCCAGGGACATGCGCAAGAACATCACCTAATGTTCGGTCTCCTGCCTTTTTATAGGTTGTTAGTAGATATTGAATGGTATCGCCTTTTATATTAATTGGTTTTGCTTTTACAGTTATCTCGGATAGCGTTTTAATATCTTCCTCTAATGTAATATGCTGTGCTGGCATATCCATTGATACCTTCAGCTCCTGTTTTTTATAGCTTATTGCTGAAATTGATAGGATATTACCTTCTTGTGCTGTGATAGCAAACTTTCCCTTAGCATCTGTCTGACAAAAGTGTAATGTCTTTTTTGTGATTGCATCTACAGTCTTGATAATGGCTGCAGACACAGGGTGTCCTCCCACGTCAGTAACAACACCTTCCACTATCCTCTGTGCACATATTGACTGTACAAGTAGGATAAGTAAACATAAGGTAATATATTTCTTCATCTGTAATATCTTATTCTAATTCCATTTTGGGAATAATGGTTATATTCTTTGGGTAGATAGTAGGGTCAGAAGCCTTTTTTAAGTAAGTCCCCAGATCTATATCTTTATATTTCTTCCCCCAAAAATTATAAAACTTTACAGGAGACAGCTGTTCGCTTTTTATATTGCTTGCAATTATGTCTAAGAAGCCGTCGCAATGCGCACTCAAAATTAATCCAGGTAATCCACTCAATTTCCATGGTCCGAGCGGTAAAGGAATTTCTTCGCTGAACCATACTCTCCACTCTCGTCCACGGAAATGTGTGGTAGCCATCGTACAATTAAAGCCTATGACACTTCGTGTACTGTCTTCGTGAATAGCCCATTCTGGTGTGGGTATGTCTTCTGTTATCTTATAATAAGAGTCCCAGACCTGTGTGTAAGTTGTCATTTTTCCTTCTTCAAGATTTCTGTAAAGATAATCACGACTATTAGGACTTTCTACCTTATGGGTAGTCTTATTATTATTGCGAGCAGCTTTTATCTTTTCATTAATTATTGCCAAAGCTGTCTCAGGGTTGCTCCCTAAGGAATCGAATCGTAAAGTATGATAGCTAAAGTATTCACTTACATTTTTCCCTATCCTAAGTGCATAGTCATCATAACTGTTAAGATACTTTGTATGATAACTGATTTCGAGTATGCTCGGTTCAATGATATGTGTTTCTTGTCCAAAACAGCTAAGCAGAGACAACATAAATGTGATGCAGAAAGTGTATAACTTTATCATAAATTTATTCATGTCTATTTGATTTTGATTACATGTAGGTAGAGTCAGGTATCAATTGCAAATTTAGTTAATAATTTCATAAAAGATTTATTTTGCGTTTTAATATTTAATTTTTCCTTTGGAGCAGAGTTGATAAAATTCTTGGTACGCTGTTTTGGAGGATAATAAATGCTGAATTTTCTTTACAAAGTGCCTCTCATAACTCGCGTATAAATCACCAACAACAAAGTTGGTCGCAAATACGCAAGTTATGAGAAAGTTTTATAATCCGTTGTTATTTAATGTGTTACGCTTAATGCGCTTCTTTTCTTTCCTATTTTTACCATTTAATGGCGACTAAAGCATTGAGATAATGCTGCAATTTGCATGCTTTAATGCTGCTGAAGCATGTGAATAACACCTTTAATGTATGTTTCCAAGACCGTTAATTCAATATTTCAACTTGAAAAGGCGTCTATTTTGTTCAAATCAGTGCATTTTTGCATGTCGCTTGCCTATTAATTTTTTCTATTTTGAAGATTTTCAATGGTCGTTTTTTGGTAAAATTATAGGACAAAAATAACGAACTTATTTGCCATAGCGTAATAATGATAAAAAGCCGCAGCTCTTTCATTGAAAGGTCACTCAGGGACAACCATTTTTTCTCAAATAAAAGAGCCGTGTTCATTCTATTCTATTTTTTAACAATTCTTTTCATGTATTTTTTTTCAATCAGTATTCATCCTTGGATGTTTTATTTTTATTTTTAATTTAGATAGCGCTTGGCACATTACCGATAATTCTGTATATTTGTCCAATCAACAGGTGGCATGGGTGGTAGCCTTGGCATTGCGCGAGTGTTGCCATGCTTGACAGATAAAACATTGGACAGATGAAATACGCAGATTATATCAAACAAATTGAGATAGATTCTCTGTGGAGTGGTACACGACATATTATATGGAATCTTGACAGGCAGGTGAATGTGCTTAGTGGTATCAATGGGGTAGGTAAGAGTACCATTCTCAATAAAGTGATTAAAGGACTGTTGGAAGGTAATAACGTGATTTCAGAATTGCCACCAAGTGTCAAGATTACGGTGTCTCCTAACGATGCAGATCGGGTGCGATATGATATTATACGCTCTTTCGATCGACCTTTGATGAGCTCCGATACCGTTGCCAAAGTAGATAAGCGGTTGGCAACAGAATTGGATTGGCAATTGTTTCAGTTGCAGCGTAAGTATCTCGATTATCAAGTTAATGTAGGGAATCGGATGATAGAGGTGTTGCAGAAAGGTGGACCTGACGCTGCTGCTACTGCCCAACAACTCTCTTCAGCCAAGGTGTTGTTTCAAGATATGATGGACAAATTATTTGCCGATACGGGTAAAACTATCATTCGAACACAAAACGAAATTCGCTTTTCCCAACTTGGCGAGACGCTGGTGCCTTACCAACTCTCCAGTGGAGAGAAGCAAATACTTGCCATCTTGCTCACGGTCTTAATTCAAGACCATCAACCTTACGTACTCTTTATGGATGAGCCAGAAGTAAGTTTGCACATTGACTGGCAAGAGCAGCTCATAGATTTGATATTACAATTAAATCCGAATGTTCAACTCATTCTGACGACTCATTCACCAGCGGTGATTATGAATGGCTGGATGGAGCATGTTACTGAGGTAAGTGACATTACAGATGTGAACCGATAGCACTTGAAATCACCTTGAATCTAGGTTTGAAATGGGAAAACGACTAAAAGATAATATTTCATCTGCCTATATTGGGGCTGCCAATCAACTCAGATCATTGAATGCTAAACGGCGCATAGTGGCGTATGTGGAGAGTTACGATGATATTTATTTTTGGCGCACGGTATTGAGAGAGTTTGAAGATGACAAATGTTATTTTCAAATCATGTTACCTTCTCGTCTTCAACACTTGGAACGTGGAAAGAAGGCTGTGTTGATGAATCTGCTTACAGATAAAGTAGGTCGTGACATGATTGCATGCGTGGATGCCGATTATGATTATCTGATACAGGGAGCCACTCAAACCTCAAAGGAAATACTTTCCAATCCATACATTTTCCACACCTATGCTTACGCTATTGAGAACCTGCAATGTTATGCGCCATCGCTCTTTGATACCTGTGTAATGGTAACGCTGAACGACCATCATATTTTTGATATGCAGCGATATTTAGAAGATTATTCGCGTGCTATTTATCCTCTTTTTATATGGAGTATCTGGTTTTATCGCACTCCCGATTACAACAAATTTACCATTACCGACTTTCTTCGCATCATCATGCCTGGGCATTTTACGATAGCGAATGCCGAGCATAATATTTCCAATGTACGTCAAAAGGTAGGAAAACGCATTGCCAGATTTCATAAAGAATATCCTGATGCCAAGGAAAGCTATCTCAAAGTGAAAGCCGATTTGCGCCGGTTGGGTGTTACTCCAGAAACTACTTATCTGTACATACAAGGACATCATTTGTTTGACAAGGTCGTGGTGCCCATGTTAAATAAAGTGTGCGTGCAATTAACACAAGAGCGTGAGCGAGAGATTGTGCAACAGAGCAAACACGGAACTCAACAGCGCAATGAACTGACAAGTTATCGTAACTCTGTGGAGAACATTTCTTCCATGTTGAAGAAGAACACGGCTTACAGGGAGTCTGAACCTTTTCAGCGCATCTGCCAAGATATGCAAGAATATTTCAGGCTGGTTCTATAAATTACCACCGCATATAGTCATTAAAATTTTATGAAATACCTTTTGTTATCTTTTGGCTTCTTTTTGGTTCAAAATGTAAGATTGTTCAGTCGTGTAGCTCGCTACACTCCTTCACGATCTTGCATTTTGAACTCAAAAATAAGCTCAAAATCTAACAAAGCTAATTTATAGAACCAGCCTTCAAATCGTGAGTTGATACGAGGGGTGACCTTTCTTTCCGCCTTGTGTCTTGACACTGAGGTGAGGAAGTTTATCTTGTTATTTTCTTCGTCTAACAGTCTTCATTTGTCTGTCCGTATGCTTTCGTTTCCTTTATTACAATCCCTATCCTGATTAAGGCGTGGAGACAGGGTAGGTTAGCTCTATGTTATATTTTAACAGAGCATTGCTCTACATGAAGAAGCTCGTAAAAAAGAGTTAAAAACTAAATTACATACGTGTGTATCTACGTAAATCTATATACTTTTGTATCCAGATTAAGGAATTAAATAGGGATAGAATTCATGGCGCAAAATAAAATTGTTGTATCCATTGTAAACGTTTCCTGTTTATCAAACCAAATTATAAATAAACAAAATGAAGAAGATTAGAGCAGCCATAGTTGGTTATGGCAATATTGGAAAATTTACGGTTGAAGCCGTTGAAGCCGCTGAAGACTTTGAATTAGTAGGAATTGTACGCAGACAAGGCGCAGAAAACAAGCCAGCCGAATTGGCACCTTACAAAGTTGTACAGGATATTAAAGAACTCGAAGGTGTAGATGTTGCCATTTTGGCAACGCCTTCACGCAGTTGTAAAGAATATGCAGAAAAGATATTGCCCTTGGGCATCAATACCGTTGACAGTTTTGATATTCATACAGATATTGTAGACTATCGCAGCGCACTAATGCCTCTCTGTAAAGAACATCACGCTGTAAGCATCATTAGTGCAGGTTGGGATCCGGGTTCTGACTCGGTTGTTCGCACGTTGATGCAAAGCCTTGCACCCAAAGGGTTGAGCTATACCAACTTTGGACCAGGCATGTCAATGGGACACAGCGTGTGTGCAAGAAGCAAGAAAGGTGTGAAGAACGCCCTCTCCATGACAATTCCTTTGGGCGAAGGTATTCACAGACGTATGGTGTACGTAGAGTTGGAAGAAGGTGCTACACTCGATGAGGTAGCCAAAGAGATAAAAGCCGACCCCTATTTTGCACACGATGAAACGCATGTAATGGCAGTTGACTCGGTTGATGCCGTAAAAGATATGGGACACGGTGTACATTTAGTGCGCAAGGGAGTGAGTGGTAAGACACAAAACCAACGCATGGAGTTTACCATGAGCATTAACAATCCAGCCTTGACCGCACAAGTTTTGGTTAATGTGGCACGTGCCAGCATGCACCAACAACCCGGTTGTTACACCATGGTAGAGATACCTGTAATAGATTTGTTGGCTGGTGAACGAGAAGATTTAATAAAGGCACTGGTCTAAGTGCTATTTAGGTGAGCCAATTTTGGACAACTTTGTGAATGACAAGTTCACTCATCAACAAGGTCATGGTAGAAGGGCAATGCTGTTGACAGCCCGATACCATGACCTTGTTTCTATGCAAAACAATTTTTACTTGTTTCCCTTTGTCGCTTAAAGTGCTTTCTTAGGATATAGCGCATCCCACCATGTGCTGTCGTTTTTAAGCCATTTGGCAAACCAAGCAAAAATAGTGTTTTGCCATTTTTGTCGTTTATGATAGTCGAGTATGTGGTGGTTCTCACCGTCAACTACCACAAAAGCTGTTGGTCTGCCCAAGAGTTTCAAGGCTGTAAACATCTGTATGCTTTCGCCAATGGGTACGTTGGTGTCGGCACTGCCATGCAAGAACAACAACGGTGTGTGGATTTTATCCGCATGGAATAGCGGACTTTGGTTCACGTACAATTCGGGATTGCTCCATGGATAGCTGTTGGCCATGGACACTTCGCTATAACTATATCCCCAATAACCTTCACCCCAATAGCTGGTATGGTCGCTAATGCCAGCATGTGAAATGGCAGCAGCAAAAATATCGGTTTGAGTTTGCAGGTATTGAGTCATGAATCCTCCATACGAAGCACCAATACATCCTATTTTCTTTGCATTGATAAAAGCATGTTCTGCAACAAATTTCTTCGTTCCTTCGATAATATCTTCTGCCACACCTTTTCCAGCTGTATTGACATGTCGTGACGAGAACTCTTGCCCAAACCCTACTGCACCACTGGGCTGCAATACATATACCACATAGCCCAGTGCGGCATAGGCATGTTGTGGGTAGCGCGTTTCAAAGTTACGACTGGTGGGCGAGCACCCTCCATAGTAGTTGACGATGAGCGGATATTGCTGAGTAGCATCAAAATTTGGCGGCAAATAATACCTTCCACAAATTGTATCTCCACGTGAATTGACAAAATTCCAAGTCTTGCAAGCACCTAATTGAACGTTTGCCAATGTTTCTTGATTGGTGTCTTCCACAAGTTTTGGCTGACTGCGACGTAGATTTATCGTATAAACTCGGTCGGCATTGGAGGCACTCTCACCGCTATAAACCATGGTTGGCGCTTGACTTGCAAAAGCCATCTGTTTGACAATCTCTTCGGGTTGAGCCATCTTTTGAATTTTATGGGTACGCATATCGCACCGAAACAAGTGAACATAGTCACGATCCATGGCAGTAAAATATAACTGACCATCGTATTTATTCCATCTGAACTTACTTATACCAGGCTTAAAATCCTTGGTTAATGGCGTCACTTTTCGATTTGCAATATTCAAAAGATATAGTTGATAATCGTACATACTGGGTATTTTCCCTTGAGGAACATTCGCCCCAATACCGTGAAATGCTTCAGGCGATGCCATTACTACGATTTCTTTTCCAGACGGAGCGTAAGCAGCATCCGCTACAAAACCGTCATCCTTCACCAATTGCTCTACATTCAAAGTACGCAAATCCATACTGAAAATGTTGTACAAGGTTGTGGGTCGCTGGGTGAGACGAGTACGGTTGGTCATGAACAGCAAGTGAGTTCCATCGGCAGAAATGTCCAACAAGCTAACGTTGCGATATCCAAAAGTGAGCGGTTGGCAAAGACCTGTTGCAAAATCATATTTCAATAAGCTTACCCTGTCACGCCAACCTGGCTGTCGGTCCTCGGGTTCAAGAATCTCGTAAATAGCTTTATCTTCCTTTGGTCCTTTGTTTTGTTTCAGCAATATAAGATAATCTTCTGTGGGGGACATCACAAAATTGCCCGTTGGAAGATTTGTTGCTAAGACATTTTCTTGACCTCCATTGACATCGGTAACGACCAATTCACGACCTTGGCTGCCTTCACGTGTCCAATAATACTGCATAGAACGAGGCATCCAGTGGATTGCATGATGGGTAGATGCAACAACTGCACCTGACTTGAGATTTGTAACTTTCCAAGTATAACTTGTTTTTCCGCCTTTCACGACATCACGATAAGCAGTAATTAAATATTCTCCTGTTGCCGAAAGTTCTACGCCAGTGACAAACTTACGGTCGGTAAGATGACTTAGCGTGAAGACTTGATGGGTTGGATCAATGTGTAGTAATTCGCTCTGCGGTGAATCTAATTGAAGTTGAAGCGTGTCCAATTGTCTCTTAGTAGAGAGGTATTTAATGACAATATCGTGAGTTTTGGGTTCAAGCGTCAGCTTGCCATCCTTGTTCAATTGACCGTCTACATATAATTGATAATGTGTAAGTCCACCTACATGGAGCGTCGCACGCGCAAATCCGTCGGATTGAATTTGGAAACCCAATAGATGAAGAGCACAAGAAGCATCGGTTTTTGGCAAGAGGGGAGACGATAAGAACCGTCCACGAAAGACTTGGTGGAGATTAACTGGGGTTTCTAAAATTGATAACGTATCGTAAGGGTGTTGACAAACATCGACACTGTCCAATCTATAAGGTGCTTGAACGACAAATGGTCCAGCATACCGAATTTTTTGGATGGGCACATCAGCACCGAAAGAAAAATCAGCTGTCCATAAGACAGCTGATAAGAGGAGGAAAAATTTGATACCTATATTTTTCATTTTTCGTGTAATTTATTGATCAACTTCAAACAAAGGATCTTCTGGCATCACCATGATGGGCTTTTGTTCATATTCCTTTAACAGCTTGGCAGGTACATATTTTTTGTGTACTACCAATCTAAACATGTATTCGTTGAACCATTTGTTCGTCATAATGAGACAACCTTGGTGTCCTGCACTGGCACCCCAGCTATTCTCTACTTTCCACTTTAGGGGCATACCCTTTGCGTCAAGGTCTACTGCCGTTAGTGTCATGGCATGAGTAGAGCCACTTTCAAAGGTGGCAATGCGGTCAGCCTTTGACATGTTAAACGTGGTTCCAAACAAACTGCTATAGTCATAATTGTCTACGTCAAGATAACCTCGCTTGCGATCGAACTGTTTCCCAACGTCGTAAGAGCTATACATTTTATGTCCATCTTTTAAGCTGGCGATTGCCAACTCTGCAATCTCGTTCATGGGGAGATTTAGATATTTCCAGTTATGTCCATCGTAGGTGTGTCGATCATACTCTACTTCGTAGGTTTGATGATAAGGTCTACGAGGGTCGTTCATCAGCATGATGAAGGTGCCATTTAGTGGATGACCCACCGTAGCGTTATAAAATTCACGAGGAGTATAAGTTTTTAGTGGAGTTACAGTCTTCCCTTCTTTGTTCTTAAAGGCATAAGTAAACTGCTCAACAGGCTTGCCTATCGTCATTGACAAAATGTTATAAATGGTGGAAAGCATCTCTGTTTTACGAGCTTCTATCGTGCGTTTATTCTTTCCAGCATGCACCATGCTTCGCAACTCCAATCCATATTCACGCAATTTCGATGCCACCATACGTGCCATGAGTCGAGTGTTGTTGCTCGAATACGTCTCTGGCATCACACTCATCGGCACCAGTCCATACTTTTCGGCTAAGTCAGCCACTCCACAAAAGGTGCCTCCGTCATTGATAGGATTCTTGAAAAAGAACTGCATCCGAGTGTCCTCCAAGGGCTTAGAGGCATTGTCAATCACTCCTTGGAGCATGAGATTTGCCTTTTCCAACTGGTCATAGAAGAATAAATAAGCGTGAGAAAATTCTACAGTTATTGTATCATTGTGCTGTTTGGCAAAGTTAGCTCGCAACACATTAAAGCCAGAAAACATCCAACAGCGTCCGCTACTTTTTTGATCATGAATACTTTGTTTAGGCGTTTCTATACTAAAATAGTCGTCTATAGCTCCACTATTGGCATAATTCTGTGCCAGATTATCGATGTTGTTAGACGCCAAAGCATTGAAGATGCCTTTGGAAGACTGCGTTGAGGGCTGCATACGCTCTATTTTTTGTAGCATATCAGCCGAGATACCACCTGCCCTTTGGGCATACATAGCTATGCTCGAACACAAAAGAGCAGTAGCCAATAAGATTTTTTTTTGATTCATAACAGGTTTCATGTTTTCGGTTTCGGGATTCAAAGATACAAAAAACAAATGAAAGTCCACGTGGTTCATAGAAATTTATTATCTTTGCATGGATATTGTTGAGAACTTATTGATGAACAAAGATAAATTTGGACTTCTAAATCAGATTGATTATCCAGAAGACTTACGCAAACTTAGTATTGACCAGCTTCCCCAAATCTGTGAAGAACTACGTCAAGACATCATTCAAGAGGTATCTGTCAACCCTGGACATTTTGCTTCTTCTTTAGGAGCAGTGGAGCTAACGGTAGCTTTGCATTATGTCTTTGACACTCCAAAGGATAAACTTGTTTGGGACGTAGGTCACCAAGCCTATGGCCATAAGATATTAACAGGCCGAAGAAAGGCTTTCAATACCAATAGGAAGTTGCGTGGTTTGCGGCCTTTTCCTACGCCCCTTGAAAGCGAATATGATACCTTTACCTGTGGTCATGCATCCAACTCCATATCTGCTGCCTTAGGAATGGCTGTGGCAGCTAAGCAAAACCATGAGGACAATAAAAAGATTGTAGCCATTATTGGCGATGGTGCAATGAGCGGAGGACTTGCTTTTGAAGGACTTAACAATGTTTCTTCTACCCCCAATGATTTACTGATTGTGCTCAATGACAACGATATGAGCATTGATCACGCAGTGGGTGGCATGGAAAAATACTTGCTCACACTCGACACAAATGCAACCTATAACAAGCTTAGGTTTAAGGCTTCGCAATGGTTACACCAACGCGGATACCTTGATGACAAACGTAAAAAAGGAATCTTAAGGCTCAACAATGCTATCAAATCTGCCATCAGCCACCAACAGAACGTGTTTGAAGGCATGAACATACGCTACTTCGGTCCTTTTGACGGACACAATATCAAAGAGATAGTACGTATCCTCCAACAGTTAAAAGGAATGAAGGGACCTAAATTATTACACCTTCATACCACCAAGGGGAAAGGATATAAGCCAGCAGAGCTGTCGCAAATAGAATTTCATGCGCCAGGAAAGTTCAACATTGAAACAGGGCAAAGGATACAGCAAGATAACGATAACCAAGCTCCTAAATATCAAGACGTCTTTGGAGACACGTTGGTAGAATTGGCAAAGCTGAACCCCAAAATTGTTGGCATTACGCCAGCGATGCCCACAGGATGTTCTATGAACAAACTGATTGACGTGATGCCCGACCGTGCCTTCGATGTTGGAATAGCCGAAGGTCATGCCGTAACCTTTTCGGGAGGGTTAGCTAAAGAGGGGATGATGCCATTTTGCAATATCTACAGTTCGTTTTCACAACGTGCCTACGATAACATCATACACGATTTGGCTATCTTAAACTTACCTGTTGTGCTATGTTTAGATCGCGCAGGACTTGTAGGTGAAGATGGTGCAACGCATCATGGCGTGTTTGATATGGCAGCATTGCGACCCATTCCCCACCTAACGATTGCAGCACCGATGGATGAGAGAGAGTTGAGACGGCTGATGTACACCGCCCAACTGCCCAACAAAGGCACATTTGTGATACGCTATCCTCGTGGAAGAGGTGTACATACCGATTGGAAATGTCCATTAGAAGAAATCAAAGTAGGTACTGGCAGAAGATTAAGGAGCGGAAAAGATTTGGCGATTCTATCGATAGGGCCAGTGGGAAACGATGTGGAAAAAGTACTCGACTCTCTTGGTTCGCTCTATTCTATTGCCCACTATGACATGCGGTTTGTAAAACCTTTAGACGAAACTTTATTAGAAGAGGTGGGCAAACACTTCCAAAAAGTTATCACGATAGAAGACGGAATCCGCATGGGTGGATTTGGTTCAGCAGTGTTGGAATGGTTCAATGACCACGGATATGATATTCAGGTAAAGCGAATGGGCATCCCTGACCAATTTGTTGAACATGGAAGCGTAGATGAACTCAAAGCATTGACGGGCATTGATACAGCGCATATCCAATACACCATTCAAGATCTACTATCGGCAGAAACAATGCCTTCTTAGGCTTATATAATTTATTTCTTAAGGAGTTTATCAATATGAAAATTATCATCAGTGGTGCATACGCTATCGGTACCCATCTTGCAAAAATGCTATCTCGCAATCATGAGGATATTACCTTGCTTGATGAGGATGAAGATAGGTTGGCGCATATAGGGTCCAACTTTGACTTGCTCGCCATGCAAGCATCGCCCAGCAGTATCAAGGCTTTGCGTGCAGCTGGAGCAGACCACGCTGATTTATTTATTTCTGTTACCCCCGATCAGAGTCTCAATATCACCTCTTGTGTCTTAGCCAAGGCATTAGGCGCGAAAAAGACAGTAGCGATGATCAATAATAGTGAGTATACGGATCCAGAGCTACAAGCTTTTTTTGCAGATTTGGGAGTAAGTTCTCTTATTTATCCAGAGAAATTGGCAGCGATTGACATCATTAACGGGCTTAAGATGTCATGGGTGCGTCAACGATGGGATGTTCATCATGGTGCGTTGGTGATGCTTGCCATTAAATTAAGAGAGACCTGCGAGATATTAAACAACCCTCTCAAGAACCTCTGCGGTCCTGATGATCCCTACCATGTGGTAGCTATTAAACGGTTAAATGATACTATTATCCCAAGGGGTAATGACGAGTTGAAGCTTTACGACCTTGTATATTTCATGACAACTCCACAATATATTCCCTATATTCGTAAGATTGTAGGGAAAGAATTATATGCAGATGTGAAAAACGTCATGATAATGGGAGGAGGTTCGACAGCCGTTCGTGCAGTGAATACGATGCCAGAATATATGGATACCAAGGTATTGGAAATCAGTGAAGAACGCTGTGAACAACTCAATAACCTTATGGATAATGACAAGGCGCTGATTATTAACGGTGACGGAAGAGACATTCAGCTATTACAAGAAGAGGGAATTACGAACACACAAGCTTTTGTAGCGTTGACCGACAATGCCGAAACCAACATCTTGGCTTGTCTTACAGCTAAGCGACTGGGTGTGAGAAAGACAGTTGCCATGGTGGAAAACGTAGACTATGTCAACATGGCAGAGAGCTTAGATATTGGTACTATCATTAACAAAAAGGCAATTGCGGCAAGTCACATCTATCAAATTATGCTCGATGACAATGTGATGAACATGAGATTCCTAACCACTGCGAATGCCGATGTAGCCGAGTTTGTGGCTAAAGAAAAGTCAAGAGTGACCAAAAAGCCAGTCAAAGATTTAGGATTACCCAAGGGTACAACGATTGGAGGTTTGGTGAGAAACGATGAAGGTATGCTGGTTTCGGGTCACACACAAATATTAGCAGGTGATATTGTCGTTGTATTTTGTCACAATGTAAATATGAAAACCATTGAAAAGTTTTTTATATAGCATTTCAAAGTCATAGAAAATGATAAATCTTCGTTCTGTATACAAGGTCATAGGCTCGCTTCTTTTCATAGAAGCCTTTATCCTATTTGTCTGTTTCGTCATGGCATTTAGTTATGGAGAAGATGATGCTATGGCTTTTATCATCTCTGTCATCATTACGCTTTTCGTTGCCTTCATACTGAAATACTTAGGTCGTGCATCCAACAACTCATTGTCTCGGCGTGACGCCTATCTTGTGGTAACCTTGTCATGGATTGTTTTTAGCCTTTTCGGCACACTTCCATTCACCTTCAGTGGCTATATTCCAAATTTTACAAATGCGTATTTTGAAAACATGTCTGGTTTCACTACAACGGGTGCAACCATTCTTGATAATGTAGAGGCTCTTCCACATGCCCTCCTTTTTTGGCGTTCTATCACCCAATGGATTGGTGGATTGGGCATCGTGTTCTTTACTGTAGCCTTGTTACCATCCATGGTGGGTGGCTCTGTCAAGGTGTTTGCTGCCGAAGCAACGGGACCCATAAAGACAAAGTTAGCCCCAAAACTCTCCACCAGTGCCAAGTGGATATTGTCCGTCTACCTTGTCTTAACAGTAGCTTGTATGGGCAGTTACATGTTTTTTGGCATGAACTGGTTCGACGCTCTCAATTATGCTATGACCTCGACAGCGACAGGTGGCTTTTCAACTCACAACAGTAGTACCGAGTTCTTTCACTCGCCAGCGATAGAATATATGTGTACACTCTTTTGTTTCTTGTCGGGCGTCAACTTCACACTCTTATATGTATCTGTTGCTAAATTAAGGATAAGAGACTTGTTTAGAAACTCTGAATTCAAGTTTTACATTTCTCTGATTAGTATCTTTAGCCTTTTCATCATGCTTGAGCTCATCTTTAGGCGTGGTTACGATGTTGAGCCTGCATTCCGATCGGGCATCTTTCAAGTCGTTTCTTTTATCACTACAACAGGATTATTCAATGACGATGCTGGGCAATGGCCACATGTTACATGGGTTATCCTTGCAATCTGCATGTTTATGGGTGCTTGCTCGGGGTCTACCAGTGGAGGTGTTAAATGTATAAGGGGTGTGATGCTGTTGAAAACGATTCGCAACGAATTTAGACAAATACTTCATCCCAATGCGGTTTTACCACTCAAGATTGACAAAACAAATATTCCCTATCAAAAACGGGGAACACTCTTAGCTTTCGTTACGATGTACCTCATACTTTGCGTATTGGCATCATTCGCACTGATGGTAGCCCATATCGACAGTACCAACTCTATCACTATCATCCTGAGCTGCTTAGGTAACGTTGGTCCCACCTTGGGATTGGAAATAGGACCAACCATGAGTTGGAACATTCTTCCAAATTATATCAAATGGATTTGTGCCCTCATGATGCTCGTCGGACGTTTGGAAATCTTTAGTGTGTTAGTGATTTTAACACCCGAATTTTGGAAAAAGAATTAACATATCATTTCAATAGATTTAGTAAAATATCTAACTTATGAAACCATTAAAATTCAATGCGTTCCTTAAACAAACAATATGGGGCGGTAACAAGATTATTCCGTTTAAGCATTTAGATAGTCAATTAGAAAATGTGGGTGAGAGTTGGGAAATTTCTGGCGTTAAAGATCACCAAACTATCGTTAGTGAAGGAGAATATGCAGGGCGTTCCTTAAATGAAGTTGTAGAAGAATTGAAGGGCAAACTCATTGGAGAATCTAATTATGAGCAGTTTGGCAATGAATTTCCACTCCTCATTAAGTTTATCGATGCTCGTCAGGATTTGTCCATACAAGTTCACCCTACTGATGAAATTGCAAAGAAACAAGGTAAATCACGTGGTAAGACAGAAATGTGGTACATCATGGATTCTGACAAAGATGCACATTTGCGCAGTGGCTTAAAAAAGAAGATAACACCTGCCGAGTATAAAGAAATGGTAGAAAATGATACCATCCTTGATGCAATAGCCGACTATTCGGTAAAAGAAGGCGATTGTTTCTTTTTGCCAGCAGGACGGATTCACAGCATTGGTAAGGGATGCTTCTTGGCAGAGATTCAGCAAACCTCAGATGTAACCTATCGCATTTACGACTTTAAGCGCAAAGACAAGAACGGTAACTATCGAGAGTTGCACACAGACTTGGCTGCTGAATGCATAAATTACGAGGTGTTAAACGACTATCGAACAGTCTATACATCACAAAAAAATCAAGGTGTGAGTCTTGTCCACTGTCCTTATTTTCATACCGCAGTGTACGATTTAGACGAGCCCATGACACTGGATTATAGCGAATTGGATAGTTTTGTAATCCTTATAGGTGTAAAAGGAGAAGGCACCATTGTCGACAATGAAGGTAATGAAACATCATTACGGGCTGGCGAAACGATTCTGATTCCAGCTACAACCAATGAATTAAAAGTAAATGGAACGGTGAAATTTTTGGAAACTTACGTATAGTTTTCAAACATTCTTATAACGATAACGTGCAAGACCTACATCCTATATTTACCAAGGATATAGGTCTTTCTTTTGGTTGGAGGCGTAACAGCCTTTCTTTATGTACCCACTGTGGATGACTGAAGCATAGAGTAGATGCTTAAAACATAGATCATGAGCTTTAAGTTGGTTGACTGTTTTTGAGGGTAGTTGTTAATATATTGTATGATAAGATGTTGCGATACTAATAAAAAACGCGGTAGCCATTGAATTTTTTTGCAACGTATTTTCACCTTTTCCTTTTGTACTTTCTGCCCATAGGAGCAATATCTTGCCATGGATAACGTTATCTTTCATGTATATACACAAATAAATAAGGTATGATAGAATATGTTCGGGGTGAATTAACAGAATTAACTCCTGCTCAAGCTGTACTCGAGGCGGCTGGCATTGGCTATAGCTTAAATATTTCATTGAACACTTACAGTGCCATTCAAGGCAAGAAAGAAGTGAAGTTGTATGTCCATGAATCGCTCGTAACAGGTGGAAGAGATGACAATTTTACATTCTATGGTTTTTATTCTAAGCAAGAACGTGATCTGTATCGCATGTTGATAACCGTTTCGGGTGTAGGGGCTAACACGGCTCGGATGATACTCTCCACCATTTCTCCTGCCGAATTGTGCAACGTGATAGCAAATGGAGATGAGCGAATGTTGAAGTCTGTCAAGGGAATAGGATTAAAGACAGCACAACGCATCATTGTAGATTTGAAGGATAAGATTGTAAGTAGTGGCATCGCTACCGAGCTACACGTGAGCGATCAGCCGCAGAATATGGTGCATAGTGGCATTCGTGATGAGGCTGTAAGTGCGCTCACTATGTTAGGTTTCTCGCCCGCACCGAGTGCGAAGGTCGTAGAATCTATTCTAAAGGAGAGTGATTCGATGCCTGTAGAACAAGTTGTAAAACTGGCACTGAGTCGCATAAAATAAAACAAGTTCGACAAATCGTCAAGCTGAGGACGCAGCGGAAGCATGGAGTTGAGAAGACGTATTTATAGTTTGCTGCTGGTGTTACTCGTCATGAGTATGGCGGGATATGCCTTTACTTTACCTTATTGGCAAGGTAGAGGTGTACAGCGTGTGCAACAACAGACTCCTCAAAAGCCCCAAAAACGCAATAAGAAAGATACCGTTCAGGTGAAGGTGCAGCCCGAAATCGAGGATGAAACCCATATACCCGACTCTCTTTTACATCCAAGATGGAAAATACAGCGCACCACTCCTGTCATATTCGACGACTTAGAGGAAAGTCCTTTAGACTTAAAGCGTCCCAGAAATCTGAACCAAGATGTGGTTTATAATGACACGTTGAACCGGTATATCTTTGGATCTAAGATTGGTAACTCTTGGGTGAATGCTCCTATTATGATGACACCTCAAGAATATCGCAAGTGGAGTGAGCAACAACTTTTTAAGCAATACTTTAGGACAAAGAACGCAGAAGTTTTCGAGAAAAAAGGAAAAGAGAAGTTCGACTTCACCGATATGCACTTTGATTTAGGACCAGCTGAGAAGATTTTTGGACCTGGAGGAGTGCGTATCAAGACACAAGGTACGGCAGAACTAAAGTTTGGTGGAACGATAAAAAAGATTGACAACCCCTCTTTGCCTATCCGAAACCGAAAGATGACCACGATGAACTTTGATGAAAAAATCAATCTGAACGTCAACGGTAGGGTTGGAGATAAGGTAAACATGAACTTGAACTACAACACTGACGCTACATTCGACTTTGATGCGCAGAACATGAAGTTGAAGTACGACGGCAAGGAAGATGAAATCATCAAATTGGTAGAAGCTGGTAACGTGTCGTTCCCTTCTAACTCGTCGCTCATTAAGGGTGCCAGTTCTTTGTTCGGACTTCGTACCGACATGCAATTTGGTAAGCTAAAGTTGCAGATGGTGGCATCACAAAAGAAATCATCTGACAAGACCGTATCTTCAAAAGGCGGCAAACAGTTTACGCCTTTCGAAATAAATGTGGCGAATTATGAAGAAAACAGGCACTTCTTTTTGTCACAATATTTCCGCAAGCAGTATGATGAAAACATGAAATCGTTACCCAACATCACCTCTGGGGTGAAGATTAACCGCATGGAGATATGGGTAACCAACAACTCGGGTGTGACGACGAACACTCGTAATATTATCGCCTTCACTGATTTGGGTGAGAATGAAAAGGTGTCAAATCCTTTATGGAACACCACCATGCAGAAGGTTCCGTCTAATCAGGCAAACAACGTATATTCTACCATCGTAAACACTTATGGCATTGTGCGTAATATCGACCAGGCTAACTCGGTATTAACATCTGCTGGATTGGTAGGAGGCGTGGACTATGAAAAGTTAGAACGGGCTCGTTTACTCAATCCTTCGGAATACAAAGTGAATACCGCCTTGGGCTATGTGTCGTTGAAAACTGGTTTGCAAACCGATCAGGTGTTAGCAGTGGCGTACGAATATACGTATGGAGGAACAACGTTTCAGGTGGGCGAGTTTGCCAGTGACGTGACCGATGTCAATGCCGCATTGTTCGTAAAGTCATTAAAAAATACCAGCAACAATCCACAGCAGGGCAACTGGGACTTGATGATGAAAAACGTCTATGAATTGGGTAATTCTATCGAACGTGAGAAATTTAGATTAGATGTGAAGTATCAAAGCGATACAGCAGGCGTTTATCTTACTTATATCCCAGAAGCACAAGTGAAAAATCAGCCTATCATAAGACTGTTAGGGGCTGACCGTTTAGACAATAACAACAAGGTGCACAGCAACGGTTATTTTGACTATGTAGAAGGATATACCGTGAGTGATGGGCGTGTGTTCTTTCCAAAGGTGGAACCTTTTGGAAGTTTTATCCTCAATTATCTTAGAGACAAGGGCGTTCAGCATCCAGAGAAATATGCCTTTACCGAACTGTATGATTCGACAAAGACAGTAGCCAAACAAATTGCCGAGAAGAATAAATACGTACTCATGGGGCAGTATCGAGGTTCAGCCGCTAATGTCATCTCTTTAGGGGCATACAATGTTCCTCAAGGGTCGGTCGTGGTAACGGCAGGAGGAGTGCGACTTACAGAGAATGCTGACTATTCTGTAGACTACGCAGCAGGTGAGGTCACCATCTTGAACAAAAGTATCTTGGATGCGGGGACAAATGTCAATGTTTCTTTAGAGAGTAATACAGACTTTGCACAGGAACGCAAAACGATGTTTGGACTGAACTGGGAATACGATTTTAGCAAAGACTTCCAGTTGAGTGGTACTGTACAACATTTGTCTGAACAAGCACTGACGAACAAGGTAAATATGGGAGCAGAACCGCTCAACAATACTCTTTGGGGGGTTAACCTCAATTGGAAAAAAGAAAGTCAGTGGCTCACAAGCCTGTTAGATAAAATACCTTTCTTGCATCTTACACAACCTTCGCACATTTCATTCAATGCCGAATTTGCACAACTCATTGCAGGGCAAAGTCACGGTACACAAGACAATGCCTCATACTTGGACGATTTTGAGAATACAACTACAAAGATAGATGTTTCTACACCAACCTCGTGGGTCATGTCGAGCGTGCCTTCCATGTTCCCAGAGCATAGCGACAAGACCACCTTGCGTAGCGGATTTAACCGCTCGTTGCTGGCTTGGTACACCATAGACCCTCTGTTTACTCGTCGTAGCAGTTCACTGACGCCCAGCCATATCAAAAGTGATTTGGAGCAGTTATCTAACCATTATGTGCGCGAGGTGTATGTGCGTGAGTTGTATCCCAATCGAGATCAAAGCAGTTATAGTGGCGCTACCGCTACAATCCCTATCCTGAACTTGGCGTATTATCCTACCGAACGAGGACCCTATAATTTCAATCCAGATCTTACTGCCGATGGCTTCTTGAACCATCCGCAAGAGAAATGGGGAGGAATGATGCGTAAATTAGATTATAGCGACTTCGAAGCGTCCAACATTGAGTACATAGAATTTTGGATGCTCGACCCCTTTATCTATACCAGAAGAGACGGAACGGCTCATCAGTATGGTGGAGATTTTTATATCAACCTCGGAGAGGTGAGCGAAGATATATTGCACGATGGCAAAAAGTTTTATGAGAGCGGACTCCCCGTCGACGGAAGTCAAGCCTTTACGACAACGCAATGGGGTAAAGTACCCACACAACCCAGCGTTACTTATGCCTTTGCAACGAGCAAGGGAGCAAGGGCTTTGCAGGATTTAGGTTTCAATGGACTGACCAATGAGGAAGAGAAAAACTTTGCCGCTTATCAAGATTTCTTACGTCAAATACAAGGAAAAGTAAACCCTGCTGTGTTTGAAGCCATTTTGAAAGATGTGGCAAACGATGATTATCATTATTTCCGTGGGCGTGATTATGATGAGATGCAAGCCTCTATTCTGCGTCGTTACAAATATATCAACAATCCGCAAGGTAATTCGCCCGATACAGAAAATCGCAGTGAGCGTTACGACACCTCTTATAAAAGTATGCCTGATGTGGAAGACATCAACCAAGATTATACTTTGAACGAATATGAGAAGTACTTTCAGTACCATATTTCTATTCGTCCAGAGGACTTGGTGGTGGGACAAAATCACATAGTAGACAAACGAGAAGCAGCTGCGCCTTTGCGTAACAAGAAGAATGAAAAGGTGACTTGGTATCAATTTCGCATTCCCGTTCGTGACTTTGAACGCCGATTTGGCTCCATCTCCGACTTTACCAGCATCCGCTTCATGCGTATGTTCTTAACAGGATTTGAGAAGCCCATCGTACTTCGCTTTGGTAGTCTTGACCTTGTGCGTGGCGATTGGCGTATCTATCAGCAGCAACTCGACCCCTCTTCTGCCCAAACGGGTACGATGTCGGTGAGCTCGGTCAACATAGAGGAGAACAATGACAAGTCTCCTGTCAACTATGTGTTGCCTCCAGGCATCGTTCGCGCACAAGATCCAACCCAGCGACAGTTGGTAGAAGCGAACGAGCAGGCATTAGACTTGGTCGTTCATCACTTGGCAACAGGAGAGTCGAAGGCGGTCTATAAAAACACGTCTGTCGACTTGCGGCAGTACAAGCGTATGCAAATGTTTGTGCATGCCAATGCCATGGAGCAGAACATCACTAATCTGCAAGACAATCAGTTGGCTGTCTTCGTGCGATTGGGGAACGATTACAAAAGCAATTACTATGAGTATGAAATACCGTTGCGATTAACAGAACCTGGTGTGTACGACCGTTATTCGCTTGCTTCGGTGCGAAAAGTTTGGCCCGAGGAAAATATGTTAGATATTCCACTTACGGTATTTACGGAAGTAAAGAAAGAAAGAAACAAGGCAAAGGCGCAAGGACAAGCATCATACAATCGAGTATTTACCTCTTATGATGCAGAGTGTCCGAATAACAAGGTTAGCGTCATGGGCAATCCAACACTTGGTGAAGTAAAGACGATGATGATTGGCGTACGCAACAAGTCGGGCGAGGTAAAGTCGGGTGAGGTGTGGGTGAACGAACTTCGCCTATTGGAATACAACAATGAAGGAGGCTGGGCGGCACAAGGAAACCTGAATGTGCAGTTGTCTGACTTTGGCACTTTCAATGTGCAGGGACGTTATGTGAGCGAAGGATTTGGCGGTTTGGAAGAGGGAGTGGACCAACGTTCAAAGGACGACTACCAAAACTACAGCGTCACAGCCAACCTTGAATTGGGCAAGTTCTTTCCTGATAAGGCAAAGGTGAGTGCGCCTTTGTATTACAGTAGACAGGAAGAACAGGTAAGTCCAAAGTACAATCCACTCGATACGGACATGCGCTTGCAAGACGCTTTAGATGCCATGGGAAGTCAGCAGGAACGCGATTCTATTCAAAGCATTGCTGTGACGAAAACCACCAATACCAACTTTTCACTGTCAAATGTGCGAGTGGGCATCCAAACCAAGCGTCACCCGATGCCCTATGACCCTGCCAATTTCTCGTTCTCGTATAGTCATGCTCACCGATATAGCAGTGGGAAGACTACCGTTTACGAGAAAGAAGACAACTGGATGGGTAGCCTTTCTTATAATTGGTCTCCTGTGTACAAACCTTTAGAGCCATTCAAATTTATTAAAAGTCGTAGCAAATGGTACGATATCTTGAAGCGTTTTGGATTGAATTGGCTACCACAAAGTGTGGCATTCAACACGGATATGTCTCGTAACTATTATGAATTGCAAGAACGTGACATGCAAGATTTGGGCGGTTCACAACTCCCATTGACTTTTAATCAGCAGTTTATGTGGAACAGAGATTTTACGCTACGCTGGGATCTCACGAAGAATATACACATGAACTTTCAGAGTGCAACGCATGCAGAGATAGAAGAGCCCTATACTCCTGTGAACAAAGACCTCTTCCCAGATAGATATTCGGCATGGAAAGACTCGGTTCGCACCAGTATTCGCAATCTTGGGACTCCCTTAGACTATCAGCAACGATTCTCTTTGTCTTATCAGTTGCCACTCAATCTCATCCCTATTTTCGATTGGGTGCGAGCAGATGCCAACTATGCCGCTAACTATACATGGGTGCGAGGCACAATGTTGGAAGATGGCACATCGTTAGGAAACACGGTGACCACCAATCGGAACATGAACCTGAATGGTAATTTTGACCTTCAGCGGTTGTATAATCATATTCCATTCCTTAAGAAAACGAATGATAGATTTAATAAAGAGCCGCAGCGTCGTCAGACAAGAGGCAGGAATTCACGAATGGTGAAGCAAGATAAAAAACAATCCACCACACAGAAATCCACAGAGCAAGACGCCCAAGCTGAGGCTCAGAAACGTGCCTTGCCAAAGAACCAAAAAGGCTTCCAACAAGAAATAGTGCTGTTGCCCGATACCTTTATTACCGTAAAGCATGGTAAGCAAACCAAACGCTTGATAGTGTCGGCAAAGGCGGAAAATGGAAAATCTTACCCTCTTCGTTATCAAAAAATAGACAATAATACGATACGCATCAAGAATAAGGTAGACTCTGCACTCCATCTAAAGATAACTGTGGCAGCAAAAGAGCCACTCGAAAACAAAGGTTGGTATAAGGCGGCTCAATCGGTGGCACGCCTGATGATGATGGTGCGTAGCGTGGGGTTGAGTTATCGCAACGACTATGCGTTGGCGTTACCCGGCTTTATGCCCATTGTTGGCGATGCCTTTGGACAAAACCGTACCCCCAGTGCGCTTTCACCCGGTCTTGATTTTGCCTTTGGCTTTGTAGACGATGGGTATATAGAGCGCGCTCGAGATTATGATTGGCTGCTGATGTCCGACTCGATAGCGACACCTGCCACCTCTAATCGTACCGAAGATTTGCAATTACGAATGACGTTAGAGCCAGTGCGCAACTTCAAAATCGACCTTCATGCCAGCAGAACCAAGACCATGGGAAAGAGCGTACAATACATGTACGAAGGAAATCCTACCGTTCTCAGTGGCAACTTTACCATGACCACCATTTCGCTTCGCAGCGCATTCGAAGGAATGGGCAACGCTAACAATGGTTTTTATAGCCAATCGTTCGTTGATTTCTGCCAGTCGTTAGAGGGTTTCCGTCATCGTGTGGAGGCACAATATCAGGGCGCTACCTATCCTCGTGGAACTTCCTTGGCTGGAGAACCATACAATGCTGCTAATGGTGGGGTGAACAAGTATGGCTCTGATGTGATGGTTCCTGCTTTCTTAAATACCTATACCAGTATGGGTGGACATTCTTTAGATCTCTTCCCAGCGATTACACGATTGCTTCCTAACTGGACCATTCGCTATAGTGGACTGGGCAAGTTGCCATGGTTTCAAGATGTGTTCAAAAGTGTTACGTTGAATCATGCTTATAAAAGCGTCTTCGCCATTGGCTCTTTTAGTAGTTTTAGTACCTTCCAAGAATACATGAATGGATTGGGATTTATCACAGACCCCACTACAGCAGCTCCTATCCCCAGCAGCATATACAACATTTCGATGGTGAGTATCAACGAAGCTTTCTCTCCATTACTCGGGGTGGACGTGACACTTCACAATAACCTTACCGCCAAGTTGGAATATCGTTCTACGAGAGTGTTAAGTCTGAGTACAACCAGCGTGCAAATTAACGAAGCCATCAGTCGTGACTGGGTCTTGGGGTTGGCTTATCGAATCAATGACCTTCATCTTTTTGATAGTGGCAGAAATCGCAGGATGAGCCGCAACCGAAACAAGCAACAGCAGGCACAAACCACTACGTCTACAAGTAACAGCACAACTTCGAACCGAGGACTGAACCTTCGATTGGATTGCAGTTATCGCCGACAGGCAAGCATTAGCCGTGACATTGCCACCATGACAAGTATGGCAACGGGTGGAAATACGGCTTTTAAGTTCCAGTTCTCTGCCGATTATAATTTGTCTAAGCTCATGACGATGACGATGTATTATGATCAGCAAGTCAACAATCCGCTGCTTTCGAGCAATAGTTATCCCACCACGACGCACGATTTTGGCATCAGTCTGAAGTTCAGTCTGACCCGATAAAAAATGTGAATTTTCTTGACAAACACTCTTCCATAGCTCGCATATTTGCGAGGACAAGTGCGTTCGTGCGTAAATACGCGAGAAATGGCGAATGTTGTTAATTGCTTGTAAGTCAGTTTGTTTGGTGAATTTCCCCGTGTTTTAATGTTCTTTTTCTGCATTATTTTGGCTGTTAACCCATGGAGATTGCACCCTTAAAGCGTGCAAATAAGCCGCTTATTCGTTGTAGATAGCGGGCTTAACCCATTGAGTTATCACTAAAACCCATGTTTCACACACCAATTATCGTTGTTTTTCGAGTTTACAAACGTCTATTTTTTGCTAGAAAGAGGAATTCAGAAGTGTTAAAAAACAGCCATTTTTTTTGACAATTATCGTTGTCGTTGAATGGCGTTTTTCTTCATGATTTGATTCAAAATCCGTACCATGAATAAAAATCTATGTTTGTGAAAGTATCATAAAGTACCAGCAAGAAGCACTCAACCATAAATAATTTTGTAAATTTGCAACAAATAACTCTCCATTTATTCTGCTTGGCTTCGTTGATTCAACCTTGTATCATCGCTTTTGAGCGCAGCAGGTAGTAGCAAGATGAGTACTATAAAACCGTAACAAGATATGTCGCAACGCACATTTCATCATCGATTAACTTTGGGTTCCCTGTGTGGATTAGTGCTGTTTTCCCTGTTGGTCATTTATTTGTTTTGGATAAAGCAGGCCTTATTGGGACTCTTTGTCGTCATTGTTATTGTTGGAATGATAGAGCGTATATTACATACCACCTACACCTTTATACGTATCAAACCCATTGATAGGGATGAAGAAATGGAATTTTTGCTCATCAATAGAGGTCGTTTTTCGACAAAGCAACAAATTGCTTTATGTGATGTCGTGAAATGTGTACCTATGCGAAACAATTTTGGGCTTTCGCATTACCTACTCATTAAGTATGGTGCAGATAGGTTGATTGCCGTTCAGCCACAACAAGAGCAGGCTTTTATGGACGAATTGATGAAGCGACAGCAAGCAGAGGATGCGTCTTTTGCACATAAACATTCATGAAGATAATTAAGAATTTACTGTGTTTGGCAGTCTTGGGCTTATGGCAACCAGCTCCAGCACAAACAGAAATAACACATCAGATAACGCCCACAGATTCGTTGACACTGATATCAGTGCCAGTGGATACGGCATCTGTTGTTGCGCCAACCATTACTTGGCAACAGAAAGTGCAGACAAGGTTGGAGCAATTGTTGCAAAGCAAGTTGCTTGAGACCTCGCAATTAGGTTTAGCGGTATATGACCTAACAGCCGACAGTGTGCTTTATAAGTACCACGAGCGCCAACATTTGCGACCTGCCAGTACGATGAAACTCATAACAGCCATTGCAGCCTTGGAACAGTTGGGGGGTGATTATGAGCTTAAAACGGAGCTTTATTATACAGGAAGCATTGAAAATCGGACGCTGAAAGGTGATATCTATTGTGTTGGAGGCTTTGACCCTTTGTTCGATAAAGAGGATATGCAAGCCTTTGCAACCTGCGTACAGGAACTTGGTATTGACACCATTCGGGGTACACTGTATGCAGACAAGGGAATGAAGGACCTTAACTTGTTGGGCGAAGGTTGGTGTTGGGATGATGACAACCCCGTGTTGTCGCCCCTACTGTATCGCCGTAAAGACCATTTCATGGCAGAGCTTGAACGTAGGTTGCGAGAGTCAGGCATACAAGTAGAGGCTTTTAGTACTACAGGCTCATGTCCTGCAAATGCGCAACGCCTTTGCTTGCGAACACATACCATCGATCAGGTGTTACTGCCTATGGTGAAAAGGAGTGACAACCTTTGTGCGGAGGCTTTGTTCTATCAGTTGCCAGGGGGAGAACGCCAACAAAGAAGGACAGCGAAAGATGCAAGCAATGTCGTCAAACGGTTGATAAAAAAGGTGGGCTTAAATCCTTCGACTTACAAAATTGCCGATGGTAGCGGACTTTCGTTATACAATTACCTGAGTGCAGAATTGTTAATAGAATTCTTGAAATATGCGCATCGCCAACCTCGTATTTATAACCACTTGCTACCAACACTTCCTGTGGCAGGAGTAGATGGGACGTTGAGCGACCGAATGAGAGATGCTAACACCCGTGGCAAGGTATGGGCAAAGACAGGAACGGTGACAGGAGTGAGTAGTTTGGCAGGTTATTGTCAGGCTCCGAACGGGCATTTGTTGTGCTTTGCCATTATCAATCAGGGGGTGATGCACGGAAAGAATGCCCGTAGGTTTCAGGACAAAGTGTGTCAAGCCTTGTGTTTGCCTTAAGAGAGAACTAACAATAATTATTAATGAATAAACAATAAAATCATGTGGGATATAACAGAAACAATGGAGCAAGTACGCATTGTCGTTGAGAAATTGATTCAGATGTGTGGAATTACAGGTGTGGCAGTGCCCGTAGTGCGGTATGTATCGATGTCGTTGGCAGCCATTTTCTTTTCTTGGCTCAGTTATATTATCGCCAAGAAACTGCTGATACCAATCATCAATAGGCTCACTGCACGGACTAAAGCCACGTGGGATGACGTGCTGTTCAACCGCGATGTGCTGCTCAAGGTTTGCGCTATCGTTCCTGCGATAGTCATTTACAAACTCTTGCCGTTGGTGTTCTATGAGGCACCGTTTGTTCAAGAGATGCTCAACCGGCTTACCAGCATCTATATCACTGTAGCTTCGGTGCAATTGGCGATTGCCATTATCAATTCTTTTCGTCATCTTGAGACAGCCGAAAGTTCGAGTAGACAGCAATATTTGCAGTCGTTTTGTGGCGTACTGAAGATTGTTGCTATCTTCATCGGCGTCATCGTGGTGGTTGCCTTGGTGATAGACAAGAGTCCTATGAAGCTGTTTGCCGGACTGGGAGCTACCTCTGCCGTGCTGATGTTGGTGTTCAAGGACACCATCGAGGGGTTGGTGGCAGGCATCCGTCTTACCAGTAACGACATGATTCGGCGTGGAGACTGGATTACAGTGCCGTCGACAACCGTGGATGGTGAGGTGATGGAGATGACGCTCACCACAGTAAAGGTGCAGAATTTTGATAATACCATTGTGACGGTGTCGCCAAAGACGTTGGTTGATGGGTCGTTCCAAAACTGGAAAGGTATGCAGGAAAGTGGTGGAAGACGTGTGAAACGACTGGTTTATTTCGACTTCCTGTCCATCAAACCAGCATCGCAGGAGCTGAAGGATATGTGTCAGGAGAAGGGATTTCTGACGACGCAGGAAATGAAAGGTGACCTTACAAACTTGGGCTTGTATCGCAAATACATGGAAAATTGGCTCAGAAAGTCGCCCGAAGTGAACAAGGAACTCACTTGCATGGTACGCCAATTAGAGGCTACGAACACAGGTTTGCCCATCGAGTTTTATTTCTTCCTCAGCAACAAGGAATGGATTGTCTATGAACATAACTTGGCAGAGATCATGGAATGGGCGTACACCATGGCATCAGAGTTTGGCTTGCACATCTACGAACGTTCTTCTGTAATGCCTCAAGTCAAGCAGCTGTTGGGATAAAAAAATAAAAATAAATGGCAAATCGGTGCAAGATTTCAATGTTTTCGACATTCTATCAGTAGATAACTAAAACAAAATAGATATGATGAAACATTTTTTTCCTTTAATCGGTGTATGTTGTTTGACGGTTGGTATGCTGGCATCGTGTAGTGAAGACGAACCTGTTACACCTAACATTAAGTATAATCCGGGAACCATCAAGCTGACAACAGCGCAACAAGCGCAAGTAGAAAACAGCAACGAGTTTGCTTGGAAGTTCTTTAAGGAGGTGTCGAAAGGCGAGCAGCAAGACGTGTTTGTCTCGCCGCTGAGCGTGACCTATGCGCTCGGTATGCTGTCTAATGGGGCGGTAGGAGATACGCAGAAAGAAATCTTGGAGGGTCTTGAGTTCCATTCAGGAAAGGTGGAAGATGTCAATTCTCTTTGTCATCAGCTCATGATAGAATCGCCAAAATTGGACAAGTCTACCAGGGTTTCGATAGCCAATGCAGTGGTTGCGAATAAAAATAAACCGCTGAATCCAGACTTTAAGAATGTGGTTGAAAAACAATATCAAGCGCTTGTAACCAATCAAGATTTCAGTTCGCCGGCTACCTTGTCATTTATCAACCAGTGGGCGAGTGAACTCACGCACGGTATGGTGCCGAAATTGTTGGATCGTGTCCATCCAGATGCGGTGACGTATCTACTTAATGCGTTGTATTTCAAAGGCCTTTGGTATCACAAGTTTGATAAAAAGCGTACGCAGGAAGAATCGTTTACGCAGGCGGATGGCAAAAAGTTGTCGGTGAAGATGATGCATCAAAAAGAGCGATTCTTTGCTGCTGAGAACGACAACTATCAGACCGTGGTGCTTCCTTACGGCAATGGATCGTACGAAATGGTGGTGCTTTTACCTCGTGAGGGAAAGGATTTGTCGAGCTTGTTGCAGACCATGGATGCCAAAAAGTGGAAGGATAATTTGAAAAACACGTATAGCAGTGAGGTTGATTTGAAGCTTCCACGCTTTACATCTGCATACACACGTGAACTGAATGATGTGTTGAAGCTGTTAGGGATGAATGTGATGTTCGACCGCGAGAAGGCCGATTTGACAAAAATGTCAGTGGCAAAAGCGTTTGTTTCCATGGTTTTGCAGAAGGCAAAGATTGAGGTTGATGAGGAAGGCTCAAAGGCCGCAGCCGTCACGGTGGTTGAAACACTTGATGCAGCTGCACCACTTTCTCGTCCTATAATGTTCCATGCCAACCGTCCTTTCATGTATGCTATTGTTGAACACAGTACGGGTACCATCTTTTTCATGGGTACTTATCAAGGCAAGTAAACGGTTTTGAACAGTTGGTAGATTGCTTTTTTAGTGAAAGAAATAAAAAGGGGCGACGTTACATTGGTAGCGTCGCCCTTGCTGTTGATGGTTATCATGTGTTTATCCGTAGATAATTTTTCCGTGTTCGTCTTTATATTCATCCAATCCTTTCTCGTAAGTGGCCATGGCGCGCAGACTCATACCCACGTTAGAGAAACCACCATCGTGATAAAGGTTCTGCATGGTGACCTTCTTAGTGAGGTCAGAGAACATCACGATGCAATAGTTGGCGCATTCATCGGCAGAGGCATTGCCCAGTGGAGACATGCGGTTGGCAAAGTCGAAGAGCTTATCCATGCCTTTTATGCCCTGTCCTGCGGTGGTGAGGGTAGGTGATTGTGAGATGGTGTTGATACGTACATGTTTCTCTCGTCCGTAGATATAGCCAAAGCTACGCGCGATACTTTCCAACAAAGCCTTAGCGTCTGCCATGTCATTGTAGCCATAGAAAGTACGTTGTGCGGCTACATAACTGAGCGCAACAATAGACCCATATTCATTAATGGCATCAAGTTTCTTGGCGCACTGTATCATTTTATGGAATGAAACGGCTGATACATCTAATGTCGTATCCAGCATCTTATAATCCAAATCATCGTAAGTACGATGCTTACGAACGTTGGGTGACATGCCAATAGAGTGCAATACAAAATCTATTTTACCTCCTAAAATCTCCACGGACTGCTTGAACACATTCTCCAAGTCTTCTACATTGGTGGCATCTGCGGGTATCACTTCGCAATGAAGTTTTTCAGATAACGCACTTACCGTACCCATTCTAACTGCCACAGGCGTGTTTGAAAGCGTAATCTTCGCACCTTCTTCCACGGCTCTCTCAGCCACTTTCCACGCAATTGACTGTTCGTTGAGGGCACCAAATATGATACCTCTCTTTCCTGATAATAAGTTGTTGCTCATATTTTCTAATTAAAAGAATGCGACAAAGGTACAGAAAATAATTGAAAAAGATGTTCTATTGCCGTGAAAGCTGGTCATTATTTCTTTTTTGTCTTCGTGTTAGACGGTTGCTTCTGCTTCTTTTTGTCTTCTATGGCAGATTGCTTTCGCTGTTTGGTCAGCTGTAATTTTGTTTTACTTGCATTGATAGACTGTTGTCGGGTCCATGCATCAATAAAATTATCTTCACCGCTGGTGATGTCAAACTCAAGTTCTGGTAACTCTCGTTTTTCTTTTGAGCGGTATGGTATGTGGATAATATCAGCAGAATCTATACGCTCCACGGTGACCATGGCAACCCCTTTCCCTATAATGCCTATTTCTTTTGCAGCCCTATAGGACAAGTCTATGATTCTACCCTTTACGTGTGGACCACGATCTGTTACTCTGACAATGACGTTTTTCTTGTTACTTGGATTTGTAACTCTTAATAAGGTTCCAAACGGATGCGTGCGATGAGCGCACGTCATGCTATCATGGTGAACTCTTTCCCCGCTGGCTGTACGTGCTCCTGTGGATCGCTTAGAATAAAAAGTAGCTTTACCTTTCTGGGTTTGAGCCATCAGAAAGGTAAAGCTTACCATTATGTTTAACAATAAAATACTTTTTTTGTGAAATATCACTATGATGTATTTTAGTTTATACTACGCCTTGTTCCAACATTGCTTGTGCCACTTTCATGAATCCAGCAACGTTAGCTCCCTTGACATAATTGATATATCCATTAGACTCTGTGCCATACTTCACGCACTGTTCGTGGATAGAGTGCATGATGTAGTGCAACTTCTCGTCTACTTCTGCCTCGCTCCAAGTGAGTCGGATAGAGTTTTGAGTCATTTCCAAACCAGAGGTAGCCACACCACCTGCATTCACTGCCTTGCCAGGAGCAAAGAGTTGTTGAGCTGCAACGAACTTATCAACTGCCTCAGCGGTACATCCCATGTTACTTACTTCTGCTACACAGAGTGGCTTGTTAGCTAAGATCTTATCTGCATCTTTACCGTTCAATTCATTTTGAGTAGCGCATGTCAAGTAAATCTCTGCTTTCTGTTCCCAAGGTTTCTTGCCTGCGTGGAATTCAGAACCTGCGAATTTGTCAGCGTATGGTTTGCAAACGTCATTGCCGCTGGCACGTAATTCGAGCATATAAGCAATCTTTTCGCCACTGATGCCATTTGGATCGTAGATGTAACCGTCAGGACCACTAATGGTAATCACCTTTCCTCCCAATTCTGTAGCTTTGAGAGCAGCACCCCATGCAACATTTCCGAAGCCACTGATAGCTACGGTCTTGCCCTTGATGTCAATGTTGCGTGTCTGCAACATTTGGTTCACAAAGTACAATGCGCCAAAGCCTGTTGCCTCTGGACGAATGCGTGAACCACCATATTGCAAGCCTTTACCTGTAAGAACGCCTTCCCAGCGACCTACTAACTTCTTGTACTGGCCAAACAAATAACCAATTTCACGTCCGCCAACACCAATATCACCAGCAGGAACGTCAGTGCTCGGGCCGATATATTTGTAAAGTTCAGACATGAAAGATTGACAGAATCTCATTACTTCTGCATCACTTCTTCCACGAATAGAGAAGTCGGAACCACCTTTGGCACCACCCATAGGTAATGTAGTCAATGCGTTTTTGAAGGTTTGTTCAAAGCCCAAGAACTTCATAATAGATAAGTTCACAGATGGGTGGAAACGCAATCCGCCTTTGTACGGGCCAATGGCGCCGTTGAATTGTACGCGGTAACCAATGTTAACATGTACTTCTCCTTGGTCGTCTACCCATGGTACACGGAACATAATGATGCGCTCTGGCTCAACAATGCGCTCTATAATTTTTGCTTTTTCAAATTCAGGATGCTCGTTGTACACGTCCTTTACGGATATAAGCACCTCTTTGACAGCTTGTAAATACTCGGATTCGCCTGGATGTTTTTTCTCCAGGTCTTGCATGATTTTGTCAATTTCCATAGTAGAATTTATTTAATTAGTTGGTTATATTTGTCACGGATATTATCCAAGACGTGGCAAATATAGTTTTTTTATAAATAACCACCAAATATAAAAGGATAAATTCTAATTTCAATGTTTATAAATGTGAAAACTCATGAACTTACACCTTATTATATATCTTTATGAGGGAAAGACGAAAGTTCGTTGGATATTTGTTCATATACTTTGTTTTTTCTACATTTGTCGTGTCGATATCCACCAATCAAAGACGGACCTGTATTTTGGAAACCTCTTTCATTTGGTTAGTTCTTACTTCTTGAAAAAACATTTATGAACGATTCTGTGCCTTCTCAATGGCGTAATTTCTTATTGAAGGATGTGACTTTTGTCAACCTCATGATGAGACGTATTTATAATGTCTTAATCGTTGCCAACCCCTATGATGCCTTCATGTTGGAAGATGACGGCAGAGTAGAGGAGAAAATTTTCAACGAATACATGGAATTGGGTTTACGCTATCCGCCCACCTTTACACAGGTAAGCACCACGGAAGAGGCGACCCGCATCCTTCAGTCCACACCGATAGACTTGGTGATATGTATGCCAGGAACCGCTGACAATGATGCTTTTACCGTGGCGCACAACATTAAAGACGCCTTTCCTGATATTCATTGCATTGTTCTCACGCCTTTCTCGCACGGCATTACCCGTAGGATGGAGAACGAAGACCTGAGCATTTTCGATTATGTCTTTTGTTGGTTGGGCAACACGAATCTCATTATGTCCATCATCAAGCTGATGGAAGACAAGATGAACTTAGAGCATGATATCACCGAAGGGGGCGTGCAAATGATATTGCTGGTGGAGGACAGCATTCGTTTTTACAGTTCCATACTGCCCAATCTGTACAGTTACATATTGGTGCAGAACAAGCATTTGTCCTTTGAGGCATTGAATCGACATGCTGCTACGTTGCGCATGCGCGGTCGTCCAAAGGTAGTTTTGGCGCGAACCTATGAGGAAGCGATGGGTTATTACAATCGTTTTGCGGACAATATATTAGGCGTTATCAGCGATGCCCGTTATCCTAAAGGCGGAGTGAAAGACCCCGAAGCGGGCTTAAAACTGTTGCGTGAGATTCGCAAGCGCAACCCTTATCTGCCTTTAGTGGTGGAAAGTTCGGAGTCAAGCAATCGAGAAAAGACTGAAAGGGAGGGCTTCCGGTTTGTCGACAAGAACTCGAAGATGATGGGAATAGACCTCCGTCATATCTTCGAAGAGCACATGGGCTTTGGCGATTTCATCTTTAGAGACCCTCATACCCGTCAGGAAATCATGCGTGTGCATTCACTCAAGGAGCTGCAAGACAATATTTTCAAGATACCAGATGATTCGTTTCGCTTCCATGTCTCGCGCAATCACATGAGCCGTTGGCTTAGCGCACGCTCAATATTTCCCATCTCCGAGTTTCTTAAAAACATCACTTGGGACAAGTTGCAAGACTTGCAAGCGCATCGGCAAATCATCTTCGATGCCATTGTACAGTATCGCAAGATGAAAAACATAGGCGTGGTAGCGGTGTTCGACCGATTGAAATTCGACCAATATGCCCACTTTGCTCGTATCGGCGAAGGCTCGTTGGGCGGAAAAGGGCGTGGCCTTGCTTTCTTAGACCATATCATCAAGATGCACCCCGACTTTAATCAATACGAAGGAGTGAAGGTGCAAATCCCGAAAACGCTGGTGCTGTGTACGGATTTGTTCGACCAATTCATGGACGAGAACAATCTTTATGACGTTGCTTTGAGCGATGCGACAGACGAAGAGATACTGCACTGCTTCTTGAAAGCCAAGTTGCCAGAGCGTCTGCGCGACGACTTTATCACGTTTTTCGATGCTACGAAGAGTCCGATAGCCATTCGTTCCAGTTCGTTGTTGGAAGACTCGCATTATCAACCCTTTGCCGGAATCTATTCCACTTACATGATTCCCTCGCTTGATGACAAGCAAGTGATGCTCCAAATGTTGGCTTGTGCCATCAAGGGCGTGTATGCGTCGGTGTTCTATCATGATTCCAAGGCTTACATGACGGCTACCCGCAATCTTATCGATCAAGAAAAAATGGCGGTTATCTTGCAAGAAGTGGTGGGCAAGCAGTATGATACGCACTATTATCCCAAGATTAGTGGGGTGCTGCGCTCGTTGAATTATTATCCCATTGGCAACGAAAAGGCAGAAGAGGGCATTGCCTCGTTGGCATTGGGATTGGGTAAATACATCGTAGATGGCGGTCAAACTTTGCGTGTGTCCCCTTATCATCCTCGCCATGTCTTGCAGACCAGTGAACTGGAAAAGGCGTTGCGCGAGACACAAACGCAATTCTATGCCCTCGACACGGCTCACGTGGGACAGGATTTTCAGGTAGACGATGGTTTTAACATCCTCAAGTTGGGTGTCAAGTCTGCCGAGACAGATGGCTCCCTGCAATACATTGCGTCTACTTACGACCCATACAACCAGATGATGAGGGATGGACTGTACGACGGAGGGCGCAAGGTGATATCTTTCTGCAATGTGCTGCAACACGATGTGTTCCCTTTGGCACCCATCATGCAAATGGCGATGAACTATGGTGCGGAGAGCATGCGGTGCCCCGTAGAAATAGAATTTGCCTGTGATATCAATGCCGATAGGACAGGGGAATTTTACTTATTACAAATTCGTCCCATTGTCGATTCCAAGCAAATGCTCGATGAGGATATTGTCGCCATTGCCGATGAACGGTGTCTGTTGCGTTCGCACAACTCGTTAGGGCATGGCATCATGGACGATGTTTGTGATGTTGTTTACGTAAAAACCAACGCTTCTTTCGCAGCGAAAAACAATCCTGCGATTGTAGGAGAGATAGAAAAGCTCAACGAGCAGTTTTTGTCTCGAGGTCAAGGTTATGTGTTGATAGGTCCGGGGCGCTGGGGTTCGAGCGACCCTTGGTTGGGCATTCCAGTAAAGTGGCCACAAATTAGCGGTGCAAAGGTCATTGTTGAGACGACATTAAACAACTACCGTATCGACCCAAGTCAAGGGACACACTTCTTCCAAAACCTCACCAGTTTTGGTGTGGGCTATTTTACGATTGATGAGGTGGGTGGCAGTGGCTTGTTCAGGCAAGATGTTTTGGATGCCATGCCAGCTGTCGAAGAAACCACTTATGTTCGCCATGTTCGGTTTGATGCCCCATTGCGTATTTTGATGGACGGTCAGAAGCAAGAAGGAGTGGTACTGCTTTCTGAAACATAGACAACGGTTTGGCGGCTCGTGGGGAATGAATCCCTATGTTCATCACAGCTCTTTCATTGACGAAAGGTGTTTTGTTGGAAAAACAATCTTTGATTTTTTGCATCATTTATTGTACAACAATCCCCTTCAATGAAAGAGCAGCGTCTTTTAAGACATATCATCCGTGGACAATGAAACCGTTGTTTTTGTCTTATTATTTTACCAAAAAACGACCATTAAAAATCTTCAGAATAGAAAAAATCAATAGGCAAACGACATGCAAAAATGCGCTGATTTTCACAAAATAAACGTCTTTTCAAGCTGAAACATTGACTTTACGGGCTTGGAAACATGTATTAGGGGTGTTATTCACATGCTTCAGGAGCATTGAAGCATGCAAATTGCAGGCTTATCTCAATGGGTTAGTCGCCAAAAATTGGTAAAAATAGAAGTATAAAGAGTTGTCAAACGCGTAACATCTTCAACACCAATAAATTATAAACATCGCTCATATTTCGCGTATTTGCGACCAACTTTGATGTTGGTGATTTACACGCGAGTTATGAGAGACACTTTGTAAAGAAAATTCAGTGCGGAATCTGAAGATTTGGTCATACGGATAATTGAGAACGGCAAGTGGTTGGCAGCATTTGGAACCTACGGCATGACTGCCTAATACCTAAATACGAGACTTGAGTTGGGTTAATAAAATGTCAGCCGGAAAGTAGTCAGTCCGTCGGTCTTATTGGTGATGAGGTCGATGGAGCCATTGCAGGCCTGCATGATTTGTCGGGAAATGGATAGGCCAATGCCGCTTCCCTGCGGCTTGGTGGTGAAGAAGGGCACGAAGATGTGGCTTGCCACGTCATCGGGAATCATCGCTCCGTTGTTGGTGATGTCGATGATGACGGATTCTTGTGCGTTGGCGTATGCGCGCAGTGTGATTTGCCCTTCCTCTCCGATGGCCTCGGAAGCGTTTTTCAGCAAGTTGTTGACCACCCTGCTGACGAGGCTCTCGTCGGCATACACCAGCAAGTCGCCAGGTTCTACCTCGTAGCTCACGTTCACGTCGGGCTTTAACGTCGGGCGAATGAGGTTCACCATGCGTTCGAGGAACGGTCTGACATAGAACAGGGTGGGTGTGGGCGTGGGCACATGTGTGAACTTGCGGTAATTCTCTACAAAGCGCATCAGTTCCTTGCTGGTTCTGCTGATGACCTGCAGTCCTTGCCGTTGCTCGCCCTGTGAGTTTTGGAGTAGGGTATCGCTCAGGGATATGATTGGCGTGACGGTGTTCATAATCTCGTGGGTAAGCACGCGGATGAGTTTCACCCAGCTGTCTATCTCTTGGTTGGCCAGCTCGCCTTTGATGTCGCTGAAGCCAATGATGCGCACCCGACGACTCTTGAGAGTTGTGTGGGTCTCGCGCAGAGAGAATCCCGCCATCTTCTCCTTGATCTGATTGATGTGGGTGATGGTCTCCATCTGCAACAGGTTGAGTGCGGCACGGTTGCTGCGGAGCACAATGCCCCGCTCCACATCGACCACCAAGATGCCCGTATCCACCGAATCGAGTATGAGTTCGAAGTATTTTTCTCGTTCTATCTGTTCATCTCGAGCGTGTTGTAGAATTTCCTTCACGCGGTTGAGCGACTCGTTGAGCAAAAGCTCGCTGCCGTATTTCTTGTTGACGGGAAACTGGAATGTATAGTCGCCGATGTCTATGGCGTTGAACATGAATGTCACCTTGCCAAGGTCGCGTCGATACCTCCGCCACAGTTGCAGATAGGCAACGAGGGCGGCAAGCAGTGCCAGGCAGAGTATGATGACAATCACGTTCATAGCCTATAGTCCGTAACGTTTAATTTTGTTGTATAAAGTCTGTCGGGAGATACCCAACCTGAATGCCACCTGCGAGAGGTTGCCGTCGCATTCGCGGATGGTTTTCTCGATGAGTCTTCGTTCCATCTCGTCGAGCGTGCGCACGTCCTCAATTGGTTTCTCCTGTCGGGCGGGTCCACTCTCTATGTCGTCCTCGGCAATTGTAGTGCCGCTGCACAGGATAACCGCTTTCTCCATGGCATGTTGCAGTTCGCGAATGTTACCGTACCAAGGTTGCTCTTCGAGCTTGGTCATGGCGCCGGCCGAGAATTTTGTCTCTGGCTTGTTGTACATCGTCGCGTAGCGTTTGAGGAAGATGCCGGCCAAGGCCGTGATGTCTTCCCTGCGCTCACGCAAAGGCGGCAGATGCAGGTGAATGGTGTTGACGCGGTAGAGCAAGTCTTCGCGAAACTCGCCGTTGTTCACCATTGCAGGCAGGTCTCGGTTGGTGGCGCAAATTAGCCGCACGTCGATGGGAATCTGCTCACTGCCTCCCACACGCACGATGCTCCTGCGCTGCAAAGCCGTGAGCAGCTTTGCCTGCAACGCATAACTCAGGTTGCCTATCTCATCGAGAAACAACGTGCCTCCCTCCGCCAGTTCAAACTTTCCCGGCTTGTCTGTCTTGGCATCCGTGAAAGCACCTTTCGTGTGTCCGAAGAGTTCGCTTTCAAAAAGCGTTTCCGTGATAGCTCCCATGTCGATGGGCATCATCTGGTGTCCGTGCCGTTTCGACAGGCGGTGAATCTCTTTGGCAAGCACTTCCTTGCCAGTTCCGTTCTCGCCTGTGATGAGGATGTTGGCATCGGTGGCTGCTACTTTCTCCACCATCAGGCGCAGGTCTTGCATCGCCGGCGACACGCCCCAGTACATTTCTCCCTCATGGGTGGTGGCGTTCCGGATGTTTTTTTTGGTTTTTCGGTAGGCATTGGTGAGCGTATCGATGAGTTTGGCATTGTCGAAAGGTTTTACCACGAAGTCGGTAGCGCCCTCCTTGATGCCCGTCACCGCCAATTCAATGTCGGCGTATGCCGTGAAGAGCACTACCTGCGTGCGGGGACTCAATTTCTTGATCTCGCGAAGCCAGAAAAGTCCCTCGTTACCATTGTTGATGCCGCTGCGGAAATTCATGTCGAGCAGCACCACGTCGGGTCTGTCCTCGCGTAGGCGGGTGGGGATATTCTCAGGTTTGGCTATCGCTGCGACATGTTCGAATACATTTTCTATCAGCATCTTCACCGTGGTGAGAATGTTGCGGTTGTCGTCAACTATCAGTATGCTACCTTGTTTCATCTATTGTCTAATGTCTGTTTGCCAGTCGCACATCCTTTCACGAAGGTGGCGGAAAGGATGTTGTTTTTGCAAAGATATTCTTTTTTCTCCTTAGTATCAAGCCATTGTCTAAAAATCATATCATAAAAACCGATGTGCCGCATGAGAAGACATCGTGGGGACTGTGAACCTCACTGTCAAATAATTGGGCAGCAGTGTCTAATTGTTGGACAGGCTTGTAATCGTGCTTTTTACGCAACTTGCCGATAGACAGGAGGTTATGTTTCTGGCACAGCATTGGCAACTGTTTATGCGTATGAGAACAGCAATTACGATAATATTATTAGATTTGGTCGCTCTTCCGTTATTGGCGCAAGAGACATGGACCATGAACCGCTGCATTCAGTATGCGGTGGAGCACAACAACGGAGTGCGCAAGCAGCGATTGGAGGTGCGACAGAGCAAGGTTGACGAGCGCACGGCGAGGCTCGACCTTCTGCCCACGGTATCAGCACAAACCACGGCACAGTATGCCTGGGGGCGTAACATCAACCCAGAGACCAACACCTACAACACCATCACCACCTTCAACAATTATTACAGCATTGGGGCGGAGGTGCCATTGTTTGACGGAGGTCGTACATGGAATGCCTTTCAGCAAGCGCGACTGGCGCGTGCCAAGAGTATGACGGTCCTGCAAAAGACAGCCGACGACAAGGCCATAGCCGTGATGGCGAAATTCGTGGAGGCGGTGTACAGTCGGCAGAGCATTGGTTTGGCACGGCGCAAATTGGCCGACAGTCAGGCATTGCTTCGCAAGACCCGCGCGATGTTCGACCTTGGAGAGAAGTCGCGACCCGACGTGGCGCAGATGGAAAGCCAGGTGGCGGAGGACGATTACAACCTGCTGCACCAGCAGAACGCAGCCAGTTTGGCGTTGATGGCCTTGAAAGCGGAGATGAATTTTCCCGTAGGTGATTCGCTTGCTCTCGACACTCTGTTGACCGCGAGCCTGTCTGTTGCCGACGATGCCGGAAGCCTTTATGCCGCTTTCCAAGCTGAATCACCAGAAGTGAAGACGGCAGCGTTCAATGTCAAGAACGCCCGCTACCATTATCTTATACAGCGCGGACAGCTGCTGCCCGTCCTAGCATTGGGCGGAGGAATCAACACCAACTATTACCGCAATCTCTCGCAGGGCAGCAGTAAGACCGACAACTTCGGCAAACAGTTCAACAACAACATGGGCGAATATGTCTACCTTTCCCTGTCCATCCCCCTTTTCATGCCTTCGCGCTGGCGTGCCGCACGCAGAGCGAAAGCCGATTGGGAGGCAAGCAAGCTCGACTTGGAAGACGCACGCCGCAAACTGCACGATGATATTGCGCAGGCGGTGCTCGACCGTGACGGCTATTCGCGCGAGCTCATGAAGATGGAACGGAAGACAACGGCCGACTCCATAGCCTGGCATCTGGCGTCGCGCAAGTACGAGGAAGGCATGCTTTCGACTTTCGACCTGCATACAGCGGCGCAAACCTTGCTCGACAGCCGCATCAAACTGTTGCAAATGCAGTTGATGCTTGAGATGAAACAACGATTGGTCAATTATTATAAAGGAATACGGACATGGACATTGAAATAAAACAAAAGAAGTTTTGGATACCCCGAAAGTATTGGACTTGGATAGGGGGAGGCGTCATTGTGGTGGCTGCGCTGCTGTGGTTGGCTCTGGGAAATTTCTCATCGACACTGAAAGTCGACAGTCGGGGGCTGAGTATTGGCGATGTGAAGCAAGCGCAGTTTGACGACTATGTGAGCGTAGACGGCAATGTGGTGCCCATCCAGGTGGTGCAGATCTCGCCGGAAGAAGGCGGTGTCGTCATGGAGAGAGTGGCGGAGGAAGGCTCCCATGTCAGGAAAGGCGACGTCATTGTGAGGCTGAACAACAGCAATCTCGACCTTGAAATCCTCAATGCCGAGAGTGAACTGGCGGAGAAGCAGAACATGCTCCGCAACACGCAGATTACGATGGAACAGGACCGACTCAACAATCAGAACGAGGCGGCACAGCTGTCAATGGATGTGCAGGCCAAGAAGCGAACCTACAACCATCAGACCGCATTGCAGCAGGAACAGCTTAATAGCCGCGAGGAATATCTCAAAGCAAAGGAAGACTACGAGCTGGCCGTGAAAAAGAATGAGCTGATTGCGCAACGACTCAAGAAAGATGCGCAGCTCCGTCGCGCGCAGATGGATCAGATGAACGACAATCTCTCGTCGATGAGGCGCAATGTGGAGCTGGTGCGCCAGCGCAAGGAGCATCTCAACGTGCGCTCGCAAATCGACGGCGAGGTGGGACAGCTCAACATCGAATTAGGACAGAGCATCTCTCCGGGACAGAAGATTGGTGTCATCAACGACCTCAGCGATTATAAAGTGGAGGCGCAGGTCGACGAGCATTACATCGATCGGGTACACCAAGGGCTCACGGCGACTTTCGAGCAGAACGGTAAGCACTATTCGCTCACCGTGCGCAAGGTGTACCCCGAGGTGAAAGACGGCAGGTTCAAGATAGATTTCGTGTTTAGTGGCAAGCGTCCGGCCAACATCCGAACGGGTCAGACCTATTATGTCGACCTGCAGTTGGGTGAGTCGAAACGGGCGGTGCTCATCCCCAAGGGAACGTTTTACAGCGTGACGGGCGGGCAATGGATCTTCGTACTCGACAAGGATGGCAAGAAAGCCTACCGTCGCAACATCCGCATCGGACGGCAGAATCCGCAGTATTACGAGGTGCTTGAAGGTCTTCAGCCTGGCGAGCGAGTCATCGTGAGCGGGTACGAAAGCTACAAAGACAACGAAATTTTGGTTTTGGAATAACAAGAAAATGAATTGGTGCAGGAGCAATAAGCAACTCATATTGGTATCAAAATAACAAGCAAATAAATCATGAAGCAACTATTCAATCTCAAATCCTATTTCATCTTCCTGTCGAGGAACAAGGTGTACACCGCCATCAACGTGTTCGGACTGTCAATCAGCCTGATGTTCGTCATCATCATCGGCTTGTACACCCAACAGGAATACGCCGTCGATACCATGCACAGCAAGGCCGACCGTATCTATGCGCAGGGCTATGATATGGAGCACAACGGGCAGAAAGAAGCTCATACCGGCTCACACTGGTATATACAGAAGCACTTGAAACAGCGTTACCCGGAGATAGAAAGCAGTTGCGCTTTAGTTAGTTCCAATTTTAAATTGAACTTGCCCACCACCGAGAAAGTGATGAAACGTATTCTTTTCACGGATTCTACTTTCTATCGTATCTTCGATTTTGAGCTGGTTCGAGGCGATCGCAACCATGTGTTGGATGCAGTGAATAGCGCAGTGGTGACCGAGGAGACAGCCCGGCAGCTCTACGGCAATGTTGATCCGATAGGCAAGCCCTTGGTTTATTCCGATACCGTTCGCTTGGTCATTACGGGCGTGGCACGCAAGATGGAAGGTTCGAGCATTGACGGTGCCGACGTCATCGCGCGCTTCGAGAACGTAAAGGAAATCAATCCGGGGATGACCAGCGAGTATATGAACAACGCTACGGGAGCGGAGTTGATGTTTCTGATGAAGCCCCATCATGATATCAGGACGAAAGGCAAGGACATCGACAAGTTCATGAAAGACGTAAACTGGATGTACCAGATGCCCGGTGTCAAAACCAAGATGGTCTTTGTTCCGCTCAAGCAGCTTTATTTCTCAGAGATAGGAAGCTCGTCGGGTGCAACATCGCGAGGCGACCGGAAACTCGTCAACATGCTGTTTGCGGTAGAAATCATGATTCTTCTATTCTCCGTTTTCAACTATATCAACCTTACGGTGGCACAATCCGGCAGGCGAGCAAGAGAGATGGCTACCCGACGTCTCTTTGGCAGTCAGCGAAAGCACATCATGGAAAGGCTGATATTGGAAAGCATTGTCATGTGTTTGTGTTCCCTGCTCATCGCCATTGGCTTGGCATTCGCATTTGTAAAGTATGCCGACAAGTTGTTGGTGACCGAAATCAACATGGTTCACCTGTTCAGCCCAACCAATCTGCTCGTCATCTTTGCGTTCGTCTTAATGGTAGGCATACTGGCAGGTATGCTCCCCGCTGTATTCATTTCACGCTCGAAACCCATTGATGTGGTTCGTGGAACGTTTCGCACCCATGTGAAGATGGGATTCAGCAAACTGTTCATCATCTTGCAAAGTGCGGCAACCATCTTGTTGTTGGCTTGCTCATTGACCATTGGTTTGCAGACCCACCATCTCTTATCGGCTCCGTTGGGCTACGACACCGACAACCTGATTAAAATCGAAAACCTCTCAGCGGACAGTGTGCCCATCGAACAATTCAAGTCACGTGTAGCTCATTTACCTTTTGTTAAGGGCATCACCGCTTGTCAAGGCATTCCGTTGGACAGAGGGAACAACCAGACGATGGAGATTAACGGGCGCACGCTCAGTTTCCAAATGTTCGGGGGCGATGAGAATTACTTCAAGGTATTGGGGCTTCAACTTGTAAAAGATTATCACTTGGCATCTCAAGAAGGCATTTACGTCACCCAGCATACCCTTCAGGAAGTTGGCTTGAAACCCGACGCAAGATACATTGACTTGGGTTCTTCCGGGAAAAAAACTCCTATCAGAGGCGTGCTCAAAGACTTCCGGATTGGAAATATCACCAGCGAGATACACCCCATTGGCGTGTGGATCTACCATGAAGATGTCTTTCGTCCGTGGCATTTTGTGATGAAAATCACCGGTGATCCTATGGCAAGATACGAGCAGATAAGAAAGATCTATAAAGAGGTGTTCAAAGAGGAAGTGGAAGCTGAAAAGCCTTTCGTGGACCAACAACTGCAAATGTTCTTTGACAAAGAGATTCGTCTTTCAAAGATTGTCATGCTGTTTGCCTTTATTGCCATCGTCATCTCTCTGTTGGGGCTGATCGCCATGAGCCTGTATTTCATTCAGCAACGCTATAAGGAAATCGCCGTGCGCAAGGTGTTCGGAAGCAACAACCGACAAATCCTCGTGAAGCTGCTGCGCACATTCGCCGTCTATGTGTTGGTGGCATTTGCCATAGCCGTGCCTGTCATTCATTTCATCATGACGCATTGGCTCTCCAACTATAATTATCGCATCTCGCTTTCACCATGGATCTATCTTGCTGCAGGTGCGGTATGTATGCTCCTCTCTCTGACGGCGGTATATTTCCAAAGCCGAATCGCCGCGAATGAGAACCCGGTAAACCATATCAAAGATAATCAATAAAAATGAGACAGCTATTCAATCTCAAATCTTATTTCACCTTCCTGTCGAGAAACAAGGTGTACACCGCCATCAATGTGTTCGGACTGAGCATTAGCTTTGCCTTTGTCATCCTCATCGGCTTGTACTATCAGCACGAAACGGGCATCGATAAAAACATCACGAACGTGGATAGGCTCTATTTGTTGGGCTGTGATTTCAGTTCCGACAAGATGAGCGGAACATCGCGCGAAATCATCAGAGTGCTGCAAAAGCAACTACCACAAATAGAAAAAGGCTGTGCTTTCCACATCAACCGTGAACAACATGTGACGACCGCCGACGAGGATAATGTGAAAGTGACCATGATGTACACCGACTCTACGTTCTACCCCATGTTCAATCAACCGCTTGTAGAAGGTGATGCTGCCACGGCTTTGAACGAGCTGACCGACGTAGTGATTTCTCGGAAGTTGGCGCAGACGCTGTTCCGCAACGGCGATGCGATGGGCAAGGTGTTGACGGTAGAGAACCGGAAAGTGTATGTAAGGGGCATCTATGAGAACATGAGCGGAACCTCTTTCCCCAACTGTGACATTATTGGGCGGTACGAACTACTGCGCGAGCGTATACCTTGGCTCTTTAAGATTGACGGTAATTTCGGCAGTCCTGATGTGGTGTTGAGCTTGAGACCAGGCACAGATATCGGTGCATTGGAAAATAATGTTAACCACATCCTGACAAAGATATACAAAGAAAATTTCAAGATTGAATGCAAGTTCCGCCTGATACCATTCAGTGAGAGCTATTTTTCCGAATACTCTTCCAACGTATGTCAGCGCGGAAAGGGCGAATTGGTCTATCTCATTTTCATTATCGGCATCATCATCTTGGTGTTCTCGGTGATGAACTACATCAACCTGACGGTCGCCCTGTCGGGCAATCGCTCCAAGGAAATGGCGACAAGAAGGCTGTTGGGCAGCCGGAAGAGCGACATCCTCTGGCGGTTGGTCATCGAAAGCGTGTGCCTTTGCTGCTGCTCAGTTGTTCTTTCCGTGTTGTTGGCGTGGGCTTCCATTCCTTATACCTGTCAGTTGTTGGACACCCACATCACCATCGCCGAGCTGTTCATCTCCATCAACCTGTTGTTGTTGGTAGGCATTGTGCTGGCAGTAGGTATGTTGGCGGGAGTTCTTCCGGCAGTCATTCAGTCGCGGGTGAAGCCCATTGATGTGGTTCGCGGCACCTTTCGTCGCCAGACCAAGATGCTGTTCAGCAAGGTGTTCATCGTGGTGCAAAACGCCATCACCATCATTTTCATTGCCGTAGCACTCATCGGCAGTCGCCAGATACGGCACCTCATCAATGCCCCGTTGGGCTATGAAACCCAGGGCGTGATGGAAATCGGTGTTCCACAGGATGCCCGCAAAGCCAATCTCTTTAAGAAAAACTTGCAACAATTGACACTAGTCAAGAAGGTTTCCGTCTGCTTGTGCTCGCCCCTCTTGGGCGGATTCAACCAGATGGCTTACATTGGCAAGAAGGCAGTGCGCTGCCAGCGCTTTTATGCGGACAAGGATTACCTGCCATTGCTGGGCATCAAGGTGAAGAAGCAATTTGCGCAGGGCGATTCCGTCAAGCTCTTTGTGTCGCCCAACTTCCACTCGGTAATGCAGTTGAAACCTGATGAAAGGGCATTCCGCTATAAGACGATTTTGCGAACAATGTACTCATCAAGGTGGAAGGCGACGAGAAAGAAGCCTACCGACTGGTGCAAGAGACTTACAAGAAAGTTTATCACGAGGACTTGGCGCAGGAGTCGCCATACCTCAGTCAGAAGATAGCCGAGGTGTATAAGGAACAGACCCGCATCGTGCGCATCCTCACCATCTTCTCGTTCCTTGCCGTTCTTATCTCGCTGTTGGGGCTTGTCGCCATGTCCACCTACTTCATTCAGCAGCGCAGCAAGGAGATTGCCATCCGCAAGGTGTTCGGCTCCACGAGCAACCGAATACGCCGAGACCTTATCCGCACCTTCCTTCAATATGTGGCTGTCGCTTTCGTTATCAGCGTACCCGTCATCTGGTATTTCGCAAGCGAATGGATCAGCCAATACAGTTACCGCATCGTGTGGTGGCCGTGGATTATCGTTGCTGGCATCCTCGTGCTACTCATCTCATTCTGCGCAGTGGCCGTTCAGAGCTATATGGCAAGTAATGAGAACCCGGTAAAGAATATCAAACAAGAGTAGAGTAACGCCGAAAGAGGTAAGTTTCTCAGGTCTATTATCGAAAAAAGACGCAATTATGAAACAGCTATTCAATCTCAAATCTTATTTCACCTTCCTGTCGAGAAACAAGGTGTACACCGCCATCAACGTGTTCGGACTGAGCATCTCGCTCATGTTCGTGCTGCTCATCGGCGTTTATACCTGGCAGGAGAAGAGTGTCGACCGTCAGCACAGCAAGGGCGACCGCATCTACGCGATGGGGATCGACTTCTATGAAGACCATGAAAAGGAACTTGGATTCCACCATGCCATACTGAGTCGTTTTCGCAAGAATTATCCGGAAATTGAAAACACCTGCGGCTTTGTCGTCTCAGACATGCGGCTGCAAAAGGGAGATGAGTTCTACAAGGCAACGGTGTTGGAGACCGATTCCACCTTCTTCTCCATGTTCGACTTCAAACTGTTGCAGGGCGACAGGCAGACCTGTCTGAACGACCGGAACAACGTGGTCGTTACCAAGCGGTTTGCCAACAAATGGTTTGGCACGGAGGAAGTGCTCGGTCGCGAGATTACATGGAACGACAGCATTCGGTACCATGTCACTGGCGTGGTGGAGGATTTCGACAATACGCTCATCAACAAGAACGTGGAAATGATTATCGACTTCTCATGGGAACGGTATCACAACACGGCGAACATGGACGAGAATTTCCCCAAGGCAGTGAATTTTTCGGGTGCAAGCATCTTCCTGCAAGTGAGAAAGGGCGCAAAGATGATGGGGCGAGAGAAAGAGTTCGGCAAATTCATTCACTCGTTCTGGCCTTATTTCGACAAGGCGCCCTTCTATTGCAGACCGTTCTTGGTGCCGCTGAACAAAATATATTTCTCTGGTTACGAGAGCTACAACGACAACTTGCGTATTGGAAACAGCCGACTGGTCAACCTGCTTTTCATTGTAGGCTTGGTGGTGCTGCTCTTTGCCATCATGAACTATATCAACCTCACGGTGGCACAATCGGGCTATCGTGCGCGGGAGATGGCGGCACGACGTCTCTTCGGTGCAAAACGCAAGCACATCATCCTTCGGCTGATGATAGAAAGCTCAACGCTCTGTTTCATCTCCCTGCTGTTAGCAGTGTCGCTTGCGTTGGCTTTCGCCCCAATGACTGGTCGCTTGCTCAGCACCACCATGGACATGCGTGTGCTCGCAACGCCTGCCGTCATCGGTCTGTTGCTTGCATTCACGCTGCTCGTTGGCTTCATCTCGGGCATCATCCCCGCCTACGTCTTGTCGAAAGCCAAGCCCATCGAGGTGGTGAGGGGAACCTTCAGGCACCGCACAAAGATGGTGCTGGGCAGGGTGTTCATCGTGGTTCAGAACATCATCACTATCGTGATGCTCGCCTGTGCCACCATCATGTCGCTGCAAATGCTGCACCTTGTGAACGCACCATTGGGTTTCAACACGAAGAACCTGATTTGCCTCTATCAAGGAGAGGCTTTCAGCAGCACGGACTTTCCGGTATTCCTCAACAAGGTGAAGCAGGTTTCGGGAGTGAAATTAGTGTCCTGTTCTGATGGTACCCCGCAGGACGGTGGCAACAACAATACAGTGACGGGAAAGGACAAGGTCTATTCCTTCCAAATGCTCATCGGTGACCCCAATTATCTGAAGGTATATGGGCTGTCGCTAAAACATGACAATCATGTGGGACATCGGCCCGTCATTTATCTCAATGACCAGGCAGTGGGTGATTTGAAGATGAAGCCCACGGACAGTCACATGAGTGATTTCTACAAACAAACAAAATTCTTTCTCTTCCCGGATGATGCGGCGTTTGGTGGCATTCTCAACGATTTTCGCCTGCGCAACATCACGGAGACCAAAGTATATCCGCTGTTGCTCTGCATCAAGGACAAGGTGGAGAACCCATGGAACGTTACGATTCAGTTTGAGGGAAATCCCGCTAAAACCTACAAGGAAATACAGCGCATATATAAAGAGGTGTTCCATGAGGAGCTAAACCAGACACATCCGTTCGTTGACAAGAGTATTGAATCGGTGTTTGAGTCGGAGTTGAGACTTTCAAAGATTATCGCCCTCTTTGCTTTCATCGCCATCGTCATCTCGCTGTTGGGCAATATGTGGGCGTCGCCTTCGTCATCAGCGTGCCCGTCATCTGGTATATTATCAGCGAATGGATTAGCCAATACAGTTATCGTATCGTGTGGTGGCCGTGGATTATCGTTGCCGGCATCCTCGTGCTGCTTATCTCGTTCTGCGCAGTGGCTATCCAAAGCTACATGGCCAGCAACGAGAACCCCGTCAAGAATATTAAACAGGAATAAATATGAAAAAGAAAATCTTTTTTTGCTTGACAGCTGTCCTTTTCTTGCTGTCATCATGTATCGTTGTACAAGCCAATTCTTACGAGGTTGGCAAAAACGAAAGCAGAGCTTACCCGCTGAGAGATTTCTCGGCAATCGAAGTCTCCGGAGCTATCCATGTAGAGTTTGTGCAGAGTAACAATCAAAGCTACCGTGTAAAGGCGGTAGGTTCGCACAGCATGTTGCCGAAGTTGCAGATGGAAGTGCGCAATCACGTGCTAATCATCAAGCAAAAGTCTGACCCTGGCTTTCATTCAGGCAATCATCACCTCACGGTTTATGTGCAGTCATCCAACTTGCAGTCGGTCACGGCTTCCGGTGCGTGTGATGTGCTCATTCGGTCGCTCAATGCCTCGGCAGTGCGGTTGGAGGCATGCGGTTCGAGTGATGTTACGGTAAATCAGCTGACGGCCAATAACTTGGAAGTCCGCTTGCAGGGTTCTTCCGATGCCCGTCTGGCTGGCAAAGTGTCGAAAGCCGTATATACCTGTTCCGGTTCTTCCGATGTGAGAGCCTACGATCTCAAGGCGAAAGACGTGTCGGCCACATGCTCCGGCTCGTCGGATGTCTATTGCTTCGCCACCCGTTCCGTCAGTGCCAAAGCCTCCGGTTCGAGCGACATCCGCATCAAAGGCAATCCCGTCCAGCGACAATTGGACAAATCAGGGTCTTCGGACATTCACATATTACATTAATCATTTATACTATGTTGCATCTTATCCAACAGTCTTTCCGCATGGCTTTGCGCAATCTCTTTCGCCGCAGACAGCACAATGTGGCCAAGATTCTCTGTTTGGCGCTCGGACTGAGTGTCAGCGCGGTCATCATTGCCGAGATTTATTACGAACAGACTTTCGACCAGTGTTATCCCGATTACGACCGTATCTGTCGTGTGACCGAGGGCTTCAAGATGAAAGCGCAGGAGTTCACGGAGGGCTTTAATACGTCGGGCGGCGTGGCACCGATGATGAAACGAACCATTCCACAGGTGGAGCTGGCTACGCGCACCAATCCAATCCTACGGCAGAGCGCTTGGGCGGCAACGTTGTGGGTCGGCATATTCAGTCGAAAGAAATGTCGGGCCTGAAGCTGACCATCGTGGGCGTCTACGAGGATTATCCTCACAACTCAACGTTCCACAACTATGATGTGATCGGTTCAATGAAGACACAGAAGAATTTTAGCTACGACGGTCAGGATAACCTGGTCGGTAACGACCGTTACATCAGTTTCGTACGTCTCAGGAAAGGTGCCTCTCCCGATTCGTTGACGCCCCTTATACACCGCATGATACAGACGCATTATCCCGTCAAGGAGCTGCAACAGTCCGGCACGTGGCTCACTTACAAGGTCACCCCCATATCTCGCTATTACACGGAGGCGGACAATATACGCCAAATGTTCTGGATTCTGTCGCTCTTAGCCATCATTCTGCTCTCGGCCTCGATACTCAACTACGTGCTGATCGTGGTGGGCAATTTGGTCAGTCGTGCCCGTGAGATGGCGGTAAGAAAATGCTATGGTGCCGGATGTGGAGCCGTCTACAGCATCACCTTCAGCGAAGTGTGCCTGCATCTCGTGCTTGCTCTCATATTAGGAGCAGCTCTGTTGTGGGCTTGCCATGGCACAATCGAACAGTTGTTGTCGGCTCCGCTCTCTGTGTTGGTATTCAATCGTGGTGCGTGGATTTTGCTTTTAATTGCGTTGATGGTGCTCTTCGTGGGTGGTATCGTACCCGGATGGCTTTACAACCGCATGCCCGTGACCATTGCATTTCATGGCTATGTCGAGGCCCGACGTCGCTGGAAGGTGGCGCTTTTAGGGCTTGAGTTTGCCATGGTGAGCTTCCTTTTAGGTCTGCTTTTCATTGTCAGCATGCAGTATAGGCATACGGTTGGCTTTGACTTGGGCTATCAGTGTGCCGGTCTCGCGTCTGTTAACATCACCGCACTACAGCCCGATGAACGGCAGACGGCATACGACGAGGTAGGCCGCATGAGTGGCGTGCGTCAGGTGTCGGCTTGCAATACATTTCCTTTCTATGGTATGAGTGGTAACAACGTAACTGTTCCAGGGGAAGAATCACAGCTATTCAATATCGCCGATCTCTTCACTGTCGCCGACCATTACTTTGATATGCTGCAGATTCCTATTGTTGCCGGACGTGTCTTCGCATCGGGCAGCGACAGTCTCAGGCAAGTAATGGTGAGTCAGGACTTTGCCTCTATGATGAAAAAACTGCGCGGATGGGACGACGTGGTGGGTCGGAAGGTGATTATCAGTGAGCATAGCGGCAACGAAAACAAAGACTTACTGACCATCGTAGGCGTCTATCGTGACATTCATCTGGGCAGTGCAGAGAACAATGGGAGGGACAGACCCTCTGTGATTTTCTACGGACGTGCGGCCAACTGGATGAACAATTACCTGCTGATACAGCTGGACGATTTCAGCGTAGAGAAGCTGACAGACATCCAGACGCGGCTTCAGCGGTTCTTTCCAGGCAAAACAGTCTTGGTCGAGAGCGTGGAGAACCTCAAGAACATGCAGTATGTTGCGACCCGCAACTTCCGCAACGGCGTGATGACGGTTGGCATCGTGGTGCTTTTCATCGCGCTGATGGGACTTATTGGTTATGTCAGCGACGAGGTGAACCGTCGTCACAAGGAAATAGCCATCCGCAAGGTGAACGGTGCGTGTGTGGGTGACGTGATGCGTATTTTCCAACAGAACATCCTTCGCACCGCCATTCCTGCCGTGTTGATAGGAGCTGTCGGTGCCTACTGGGTAGCCGCACAGTGGCTGCAGCTCTATGACAACCGCATCGCGTTGACGGTGTGGCCGTTCCTCGTGACAATCGTCCTCGTGCTGCTCATCATCGTTGCCGTTGTGGCAATCAACTGCTGGCGCGTGGCCAACAGCAACCCGGTGGAGTATCTGAAACAAGAGTAAAAAAGGAACATCCGATTGACCAGACTACAAACCATAACACATATAAAAACCATAATATTTTAAGAGTATGATCAAAGTAGAAAATTTAAGCAAATCGTTCCGTACGGAAGAAGTGGAGACCATTGCGCTTAACAATGTGTCGTTCCAAGTAGAAGACAAGGAGTTTGTTGCCATCATGGGACCTTCGGGCTGCGGCAAGTCAACCCTGCTCAACATCCTCGGGCTGCTCGACAATCCCACGGGCGGCAAGTATTGGTTAGGCGACAAGGAAGTGTCGGCACTGAAAGAGAAGGATCGCACCGACGTGCGCAAGGGAGAGATAGGGTTCGTGTTCCAGAGCTTCAACCTCATCGACGAGCTCAACGTGGAAGAGAACATCGAACTGCCCCTGACATACCTTGGCATGTCAAAGGCTGAGCGCAAGCAAAAAGTGAAGGACATCATGAAGCGCATGGGCATCAGTCATCGCGCCAAGCATTTCCCTCATCAGCTCTCGGGCGGTCAGCAGCAGCGTGTGGCCATTGCCAGAGCCGTGGTGTTTGGCCCGAAACTGATTCTCGCCGATGAGCCGACAGGTAATCTCGACTCGAAAAATGGTGCCGAGGTGATGGGCTTACTCACCGAACTCAACCGCGAGGGAACCACCATCGTCATGGTGACTCACAACGAGCATGACGCCTCCATCGCCCATCGCATCGTGCGACTGTTCGACGGACAGATTGTAGGTTGATTCAGGAGCAAAGCGTAAGCAAGCCAGGTGGCTCGGCAGGCAACTTTGGTAAAACGTGCTTACGCTTTGCACCTATTGCTTTTTCGGCAAGTATGCGTTTCGTCCGTGGTCCGAGAATCCGTTGTTTTTGTCCTATCGTTTTACCAAAAAACGACCATTGAAAATCTTCAAAATAGAAAAAATCAATAGGTAAACGAACTGCAAAAATGGGCTGATTTTCACAAAATAAACGTCTTTTCAAGCTAAAACATTGATTTAACTGTCTTGTAAACATGTATTAGAGGTGTTATTCACATGCTTCAGCAGCATTAAAGCATGCAAATTGGAGGCTTATCTCAATGCTTTAGTCGCGAAGAAAAGGTAAAAATAGGAAAGAAAAGAGATCTTACAAACGTAACATACTTAATAACAAAGAATTACAAACCTCGCTCATTTTTAGCGTATTTGCGACCAACTTTGAGGTTGGTGATTTACACGCGAGTTTTGAGAGGCACTTTGTAAAGAAAATTCAGCATTTATGATCCGTCCATGTAGCGTACCAACAATTTGACAAATGTTGCTTTTTGGTTGCTTTTGGTTGTATGAATATCTTTCTTTAAGGAGAAAGCCGTGTATGTTTATGAGCCATGTGGGCAGGCAAATAGCTTCTTGCTATCTGCAACGATATGCGATAAATCTTGGGTATGTACTTTGATATACATCAAGAAAAGTAAGTTGTTTTTGACAAAACATCCTTAGTTGCTTGCAATATAAGGAGATAACCTCTATCTTTGCATCGTGTTTTTCATGGTATTAGATTTAAGGTTAACAAAGATTGGACTACAGCGGTAGTCCTTTTTTTATTTATCTAAATTGAGTCGTATCTAAGAATTTGTTCAGATAGGGAAGGCTCAACAGTATATTGAGGAAAAGAGTGACGTAAATTGACTTTTTGTCTTTCATTCGTCTTATGAAAAATGATTTGCTTTTATCCATCAACAGTATTTGGTGTACTCTTCAAAGTTTTGTTCCATTTTTCTATTTTGAAGGTACAAGACTGTGCTAACTTTTCGCATTCAAGTAAAAAAATTATCTAAAAACTTGTGTATTCATAAAAATCAATTAAATTTGCAAAGCTTAAATAATTGTTGCTACCTAAAATAAGAAGAGGTGGCAGCAGAGAAACACAGAAAGAAGCGTGAACACCATGAGTTCTCGGTAGTTAACCTGACAACCTTTAAATTTAAACATTATGAATAACAAGCAGGAAAGCGAAATGACTTTCGTTGAGAAGTTACAAAACGCACCGAATCGAATCAAACAGATTGTCTGTACTCGTAAATTTTGGGTGGAATTAGTCGTTATGACAGTAGGAATGTTTGTGGCAGCCATGGGTGTGTACTTTTTCTTGATACCCAGTAAGCTCATTATAGGCTCTATCACTGGCTTGTCCTTGGTGCTCGCTAAATTGCTACCTTTTGTGTCTGTGGGAACGATGATATTTGTTATTAATGCGATACTGCTTGTGCTTTCATTTTTACTCATCGGCAATGAATTTGGCGCCAAGACCGTGTATACGGCGTTGATATTAGGACCGATGATTGACTTTATTGGTTCTATCGTTCCTATCCATGAATCTCTCTTCACCACTTATGTTGCAGGACAAGCCATTGCCAATCCTTGGTTTGACCTTCTCTGTTTCGTTCTCATCCTGAGTGCCTCACAAAGTATCTTGTTCAGTATCAATGCTTCTACAGGAGGGTTGGATATTCTTGCGAAGATTTTCAATAAGTATCTCCATATCAAGCTTGGTACTGCCGTGATGTTAGCAGGTGGTGCAATCTGTTGTACTGCTTTTGCAATTAATCCTGTTAGTTTAGTGATCATTGGTTTGATTGGAACATGGCTCAATGGTTTGATACTTAATCACTTTATGTCGGATATCAATTCTAAGACTCGTGTGTATATCATCTCCAAAGATTACCAGAAGATTTTGGATTTTGTCATTCATACCATTCGTCGTGGTGTGACCATACATGAGGTGATAGGTGGCTATTCTAATGAGAAACAGATACAGTTGGAAATCGTTTTGACAAAAGAAGAATTCTCTACTTTGATTGATTTCATGAGTAAGGAAAGACTCAAAACATTTATTACCTCTGATACCGTGAGTGAAGTATATGGTCTTTGGAATAAGAAAGGACTGCTACGTACGGGAAATTATTGATACTGTCATGCCTTTTCAGAAACGGAGCACGATAGTTGCACTGTAAACATGAAATCTAATTTGTACTTACTATGAAATTAAAGATATATCTGCTTTTGCTAACATTCTATGGCATGGGGCTCTATGCGCAAGAGTTCCAGCATGTAAATCTGTCTGTTGAAGCACGAGCAGACTACCAACGTGAATCGATTGACGGTGTGAAAAACAATGATAAAACAGGCTTTAAGGGAAACATTTTTAACCTTATTATCAATGGAAATCTCTCACCGAAGTTCTCTTTTAAGTATCGACAACGCCTGAATGGCATTAACAAGGAGTATACATTCTTTGATGCTACCGACTGGCTCTTCCTTACTTACCACGCTAACCAAAATTGGACACTCTCTGGTGGTAAGTGGGCTGTGCTATGTGGACCGTGGGAGTTCGACCCTGCTCCTATTGATTGTTTTCAACTCTTTGAATTCTGTTACAACTTTCCCTGCTACGAGTGGGGACTGTGGTTGGGCTATCAAACCACGAATAAAAAAGACCAATTCTTCTTGCAAATGGTGGAAAGCCCGTTCCGGAAAGTGTATAAGCGAAATAGTGGCATATCTTCTGAGATGTATGCCTACAACCTGATATGGTATGGAAGCCATGGTATCTTGCACACCGATTGGTCTATCAACTTGATGGAGTATGCGCCAGGGAAATTTATCAACTACCTTTCTTTTGGTAATCGTTTCGATGTGGCTGACAATCTGCAAATAGGAGTGGATTACATGAACCGTGCCACCAAAGGGCAGACGTTCCTTTTCAAGGATTGCTCCATGACCGCTCGTGTCGATTACCAACCTACACCACAGGTTAACCTCTGGGCTAAGGCGAGTTACGATGTTAATCATGCAGGCGTAGACACCAATCCTGAGGCATCAACTGCGTTGGCAGAACCCAATCAAAAGACAGCAGAACAATCCAAACCTCGCGCAGATCTGGTGTTATATGAAGGAACCGAAATCACACGTGTAGGTGCAGGATTGGAGTACTATCCACTGAAAAACAAGAATGTGCGTCTACATGCCAACTATAGTTACTGCTTTGGTAAGAACACCAATCCTACTGGTTACCTGCAAGACAAACATTCCATTCTTGACCTTGGGGTTACTTGGCGAGTGAATGTGATTAAGTAACTGTCAATCTTTCACAAGAGAAATAAAGAAAATAGCTCTTTATACGTTAAAATCTTGGCATTTTGGAAGAAAAAGATTAATTTTGCAAACAGAATATGTGAGATAAATCAAAAACTGTAAATATACAGTTTGCAGATAGGATAACTGTTTCTCAATTAATTTTGTTCAAAAATAATCAGATCAATGCTAAAGAGATGTTTTCGTCATAAAGGTAAGTCCTTATTCATAATAATATGTGCAGGTTTCATGTTTTCAGCCACTTCCATGGAAATGCGTGCAGCCTGTCAAATTTGGCCATTCTCCAAAAAGAAGAAGAAAACAGAGAAACCCATCTCTGCCTACAAGCGTCTTACAGGTCGTGACTCGGTAGAGATGCACGGTGTGTTCAATGTTATCAAGAAAGGGGATACGATTTATTACGAAATTCCCACCAAGTTGATGGGACGTGAGTTCCTTGTAGTGAACCGTTTGCAAAGAGTTCCTTCCGAACTCAACGAGTCGGGAGTGAACAAGGGTATCAATTATGAAAATCAGACGGTGCGTTTTGAGTGGGACAAACGACAGAAAAGGCTCATTGTTCGGCAACAACGCATCACGCCCGAAGTTCCTTCATCTGCGGCAATGGCTGGTTCGGTGAAGGATAATTATATCGACCCCATACTTGCTAACTTGAAGATAGAAGGCATGGCGAGCGACTCTTCTACCGTGATTGTGAAGGTCAATGACTTGTACAATGGCAAGGAGAATTTCCTAAATGATGTGTTCAACAATATTAATTTAGGCACAAGTCCTATTGCAAACTTGTCACGAATTATTGATATCAAGGCGTTTAAGAACAATGTCACAGCCACCTCTGAGCTAACAACGACCGTTCATGAGGGGAATAGCAAGGTAAACGTGACAGTAGTGGTGAGCTCTTCGCTCTCTCTCTTGCCAAAATATCCCATGCAAGGTCGTGAGGAGGATGCCCGTGTGGGATATTTCACCACCTCAAATATCCAATACAACGACTATCAAAACAAGGTAGAACCCAAAAACTATATCACTCGTTGGCGTCTCGTTCCATCGGATACAGCCGCCTATTTGCGTGGCGAATTGGTAGAACCCATTCAACCCATCGTGTTTTATATCGACCAAGCCGTACCCAAACACCTGCGTCCATATATAAAAAAAGGTATGACAGATTGGAATAAGGCATTTGAGCGGGCTGGTTTTAAGAATGCCATTCAGGTGTTCGACTATACCGATAGTTTGGCGCAAGTGGGCGATGACATGGGCTACTCGGTGTTGACTTATGCCGCATCTACCAAAGCCAATGCCATGGGGCCATCGGTCATTGACCCTCGTACAGGCGAGATATTGGAAGCAGATATCGTTTGGTGGCATAACGTACAATCACTCATCAGTGAGTGGATCAAGGTACAAACGGGAGCACAGAACCCTCAAGCGCGCCGTGTGCGATTGCCTAAACAGTTGATAGGCGATGCCGTGCGCTTTGTAGCCTGTCATGAAGTGGGGCATTCTTTGGGCTTACGACACAACATGATTGCCTCAAATGCCTATCCCACCGATTCGCTTCGGTCTGTAAGTTTCACTCAACGAATGGGAGGCACTTCATCTTCAATTATGGATTATGCGCGTTTCAATTATGTTGCCCAACCAGGTGACGGGGTGAAAGTGATGTCACCCAACATCGGACCTTACGACCTCATGGCAATAGAGTGGGGCTATCGCTGGTATCCGCAAGGCACAGATGAACAGCAGAAGTTGAACGATTTTTTAGGAAAACATCGTGGACGTTTGTATAAATATAGTGAGGCGCAGCCGCAGCGTACTGCCATTGACCCGCGTGCTTTGAGCGAAGATTTGGGCGACGATGCTGTAAAGTCGGCACGATATGGCATTGCCAACCTCAAGCGAATTGTGCCTAATATCATCAACTGGACCACTACAGGCAAGCCAGGACAAGACTACGATGAGGCTTCCAACCTTTATTCGGCGGTTATCTATCAGTGGAGTTTGTACCTATATCATGTCATGGCAAATGTGGGAGGCATGTACTTGGAGAACCTTACCGTTGGCGACGGACAGACATCATTCCGCTTTGTCGAGAAAAACAAGCAGCGCCAGGCGTTGCAATTCTTGTTGGACGAGGTGCTGAGTGAACCAAAATGGCTGTTCGACACACCTCTCTCGAAGTTGACTTACTTACAGCGTAAGACTCCATTGGGTGTAGAAGAGCAGCAACCTTTCTATATGTTGAAGAACCAGCAGAATTACATTTTGTGGGACTTGCTCAATAACGACCGCTTGATGCGAATGTATGAAAACGAATATGAAAATGGCAAAAAGGCATTCACACCTGTAGAATTTATGGAAATGTTGCATCGACATATCTTTAAGACAACCTTGGCAGCAAAGTCGCCCAATCTCTTGGAGCGCAATTTGCAAAAGAGTTTTATCGATGCTCTCATTACAGCGGCAGCCGAAGGTGAGGGTGTGAAAATCAACAAGAAGCTATATGAAAACAGTTTTCCTGACCAACCCGATAAGCGATTGGGCTGTCAGGAGGAAACTTATTTGAGCAGTAAGTCAAGAAACATACAAATGACGAATACGCAAGTAACACGTAACAGCGATGCGTTGAGTTTGAAACGAGGCGAGATGATTCGTGTCATGAAACTATTGAAGAGCAGGTTACACCGTTCAGACACTACTACTCGTCTTCATTATGAGGACGTGATATTACGCATACAAACAGCTTTGGGATTAACGAAATAAGAAGAATAACAATGAAAAAGAAAACGATATACATGCTCATCGCCTTGCTGGCGTGTGTCTTGCAGGTGCAGGCACAGGAGCGAGTGATTACTGGTGTGGTGCTTGACGGCGACCTCAAGGACGAACCACTCATTGGTGCAACGGTGGGAAAGGGCGTAGGTAAGGTGTCAACGGGTACGGTAACCGACTACGAAGGAAAGTTCAAGCTGTCTGTTGGAAAGGACACAAAAGCCATATCCGTTAGCTATGTGGGTTATACAACGCAAACTATTAGTCTGAAGCCAGGCGTTAATCATTACAAAATCTTGCTGATGCCCGATGCACATTCCATCAACGAAGTAGTTGTAACTGGTTACCAGCGCATTGACAGACGCAAGCTGACAGCCTCTGTAACGACGGTCGACATCTCCGACAAGGCTGTGGGAGCGGTGAAGAACATCGACCAAGCCTTGGCAGGACAGATAGCCGGACTGTCTACCGTAAGCAGTTCGGGCGCTCCGGGCGCACCAGTGAAGATACGTATTCGTGGTACTGCGTCCATCAATGGCACGCAGGAACCGCTGTGGGTATTGGATGGGATTCCTTTGGAGGGTACGGACATTCCGTCTATGGAGAACCTCAACGACATCGACGACATGTATCAAACGTCCATCGCAGGTATCAATCCCTCCGACATTGAGAACATCACGGTGCTGAAAGATGCTGCCGCCACAGCCATTTATGGTGCTCGTGCTGCCAATGGAGTGATTGTCATCACCACCAAGAAAGGCAAGGAAGGCAGACCAGTTATTAACTTTTCTGCCAAATATACTTACAGTCCGAAGTTGAATATCGACCGCCTGAACCTGTTGAATGCTGACGAAAAGGTAGATTTAGAGTTAGGTTTGTTGGCTTCAGACTACACCTATCGTGAACATAAAGGTGAGGTGGCGAACATTCTGAAAACACTCAACGAGACTGAGGTATATAAAAGAGAAGGCAGGAATGCGCTTTCAGCATTGGCACAAACGCAGATCAATGCGCTTCGCAACATCCATACCGATTGGAATGACATCCTTTTCCGTCATGCCATGAACCAAGAATACAATGCCAGTATTGCAGGTGGGAGCAACCGTTCGGGCTATTATACATCAGTGGGTTATTATGATGAGCAGGGCAATGTGAAAGGTGTTGACAACAAACGCTTTAACATGACATTGAAAGCCGATTACCGCATCAACAAAATGTTAAAGTTGGGTGCGTCCGTTTACGCCAACCAACGCAAGCAGAACAGCTATCTCACCGACACCAATGGCTTTACTAACCCTGTGTATTACTCACGTTTGGCAAACCCATACTTTCTACCTTTTGTCGAAGGTAAATATCATTACGATGTCAATGTGCAGGGAAAAGAAGACTCGTCCCTCGATTTCAACATCTTTGAAGAGCGAGAAAATACTTCGCACAAGCGTACCGACCGATCGCTCATGGCTATCTTTGACGGTGAATTGCAATTCACACCCGACTTGAAACTCACCTCGCAATTTGGCTTGCAGTATGACAACTACTCATTGGAGAAGTACGCTGGCGAGAACAGTTTTGCGATGAGAAAGGAACACTTCAATGCGACTTATGCTTATAAAGACGGCAAACGCTCGTATCTTCCAGAAGGAGGAATGCACAAAACAACCTCCTATAATAGTTTGCAGTGGACATGGAAGGCTCTTTTAGAGTATGCACACCGCTTTAATAAGGTTCACGATGTTGAGCTTTTGGCTGGTACAGAGGTGCGCCATATCAACTCTTCTTCTGTTTATTCTGCAGCATACGGTTACGATGCCCGTACGCTTACCACGCATCCTGTGATATTTCCAAATGAGACAACAGCAGAGAGTCGTCCGCTCCATCGTGAGAATCAAGCCGAGAACGCTTATGTGTCGTGGTTCGCAACTGGTTCGTACACGCTGTTCTATCGTTACACTTTGGGAGGCAGTGTGCGCTTCGATGGCTCCGATGTGTTCGGTGTTGCCAAGAAATATCGTTATCTTCCGCTATATTCAGTGAGTGGCTTGTGGCGTGTACACCAAGAGCGTTTCGCCAAAACGGCTAAATGGCTTAGCAACTTGTCGTTGCGTGCATCTTACGGAATTCAAGGAAACATCGACAAAAACACCTCGCCTTATCTCATTGGCTTCTATGACAAAACGTCGATATTGCCTGGAAAGGGTGAACAAATGATAAAGGCAGAGACAGCTCCCAACCCTGATTTGCGTTGGGAAAAGACGAAAAACGTGAACTTTGGAGTAGACCTTGGTTTGTGGAACAATGCCATAACGCTGTCGGCAGACTATTACTATCGCCGCAGTAGTGACCTCATCGGGATGCGTATGTTGCCACAAGAAACAGGATTTTCAGCTACTACTATCAACTGGGCAAGCATGGAGAATAGTGGATGGGAAATAGCCTTGGGTTCAAGAAACATTTACACCAAGAATTTCAAGTGGACCACCAACCTGAACTTAGGCTTCAACACCAATAAAATATTGAACGAGAGTGTGGCAGAAAACTCTACCTATCCCAGTCGTGAAGGTTATCCTGTGGGTGCCTTGTTTGCCTACAAGACAGCGGGTTTAGATAAGGATGGATATCCCTTGTTTGTCAACAAGGAGGGTAACAAGGTGACCGCTGCCGAACTGTTGAAACTGAATAATGCTGGTGCCAGCACACTTTCGGCTTCCGAACAGCGAGCATTATACACCTATATGGGTACTACCGACCCCAAAGTGTCTGGTGGTTTTATCAATCATTTTGAGTATAAAGATTGGCAATTGGGCATTAACTTCATTTTTAACTTGGGCATGAAGGTGCGTGTACAACCCTCTTATAACCCCACAACGTACGACAGAGGGCTAAATGTCAATCGTGACATCCTGCAACGTTGGACGCCAAACAACAACCAAACAACTTTTCCCAAGTTGATGACGAAGGATGTGCGAGTGCCCGAGCATATTCAATATTCTGAATACAATACCTACAGTATGCTCGATACTTGGGTGAAAGACCGCAGTTATATACGTCTGCAAAGCCTTCGTTTGGGTTACAAATTGCCCTCGAAATGGCTCAACAAGGTGGGCGTTACCAATGCGTCGCTGTCTTTAGAAGGGCGCAACCTCTTTGTCGTTGCTACCGATTACACCAACTATCTCGACCCCGAGACCATGGGAAACCCATTTGCCCAGCCTATGGCAAAAAGCGTTATCTTTGGTTTGAATATGAATTTTTAAGTTGAAAAGAAGATGAGAAAACTACATACATTCACGTTGTGTTTGGCTTTGTTGGCAGTGCTGACAGGCTGTGACAACTTTCTTGACATCGCTCCTACGGGTAAAGTGATTGCCAAGACAGGTGAGGAATATCGACAGATGCTTACCTATGAGTATTCCACATTTCCCGAAGATCGTGGCTTTGCCTCTCTTCGAAGTGATGAGTTGACGATGTCTCCCACCGCTACTTCGCCCGAAGATTACAGTTCGTATTTTGATATATGGCGATGGAATGATGCCGCTCCTTCCACTTCTACAGCTACTCCTAACTGGCGTCGCTACTGGCATGTCATTTATATAGCTAATTATATCATTGAAAACCAAGGTCAGATAACGAACGCAAGCAAGAAAGAAATAGAACAGTTGGTGGGCGAATGCTATATGCTCCGTGCCTATTGTCATTTCTTGTTGGCTAACCTGTTCGCCCAACCCTATACTAAAGTAAATCCTGAGACAACGCGAGGAGTGCCGTTGCAGTTGCAGGCAGATGTGAAAACCATTCCACATTGTAGCAGTCTGAAAGCCGTTTATGAGCAGGTACTGAGCGACATTGACGAGGCAGCCAAGCACCTCAACGTGGAGAAATGGGACGAAGGTCAGACCTACCGCTTCAATGTTATCTCGGCACAAGCACTCAAGGCGCGTGTTTGTCTGTACAAAGGCGACTGGCAAGGAGCGTTAAAGGCAGCTCAAGAGGTGATGGCGAAACATGGCGAGCTGGAAGATCTCAATGCTTCGGGCGGTGTGTTGCCCAACCATTACAAGTCGGTTGAATCGATTGTAGCGCTTGAGCAGGTGATGACCAATAACTATAAACAGGCAGGAAGACCGTCAGAAAGTGTCATCGGTATTTATAAAAAGGGCGACCAGCGTAAGTTACGGTATATGGAACGCAAAGGTTCGCAGACTTATGTACTCCTGAAAGGGGGTAGTAATGAGTATCGTTGCTCCTTCCGATCGGCAGAGGCATACCTCATTGCGGCAGAAGCTACCGCTCAAATGGGACAGCTTTCCGAGGCTCGTCAATATCTTTCTGCGCTGATGGAAAAGCGGTACAAACCCGCTGTTTGCGCCAAGTATGTGGACGAGCTGAATGCCATGAATCAGCAGCAACTTCTTACTGAAATCTATAACGAGCGTTTTAGAGAACTTGCTTTTGAGGGATTTCGTTGGGACGACCTACGAAGAACCACCCAACCCATGCTGACCAAGACCTACAAGAACGAGACTTTCCAGTTGAAGGAGCATGATGCACGTTACACCCTTCGTTTCCCTGCCGATGCAGTGGCAGCCAATCCAGAATTAGAGGTGTGGCCTGTAAAATAGGCACCCCACACATTTCAATAAATTATGAACACTTTAATATTTAAGCGTATGAAAAAGTTTTTACTCATGTTTGTAGCTGTTGTGGCAAGTCTCACAGCACAAGCCCAGTTGTCTAATACGACCGCTACGTGGTCGAAGTCGATTACTCCTGTCACCGATGCTACCAAGCTTTCTGGCATCCACACCGTTGTAGCAGCCGACGGGAGCGTGTTTGTCACTGGTACTTATAACCAAGACGTTACTTTTGGGGCTTCCTCATTAGACCCTGATGGTCTGACACCTGCTTATTTAGCAAAATATGATGCTAACGGCAATGAGAAGTGGGCTGTAGGACTGGTAGGTAATTCGCTCATTACCGACATTGCTACTGATGCTGACGGCAATGTTTACCTTCTGGGAACTTTGGCAGAAGATGTTACGTTCGAGTCGGTTGATGGCAATTCACAGAGCGTTCAAGGCATGAAGGTTGATGGTGCGTTGACACCCACTCGCCGTGCTGCCTTTATAGCCAAATACGACAAGGACGGAAACCTCAAGGTGGTACGTACCATTGAGGCGGCTACCAACTATAGCATTGTCTCTCCAGACACCTATTTCGATAACCTTGCCCAGGTACAACCTACCGCTTTGGCTGTATCCAATGGTAAAGTGTATGTGGCTTTACGTCATGATGGAGATGTGATAATAGACAACGTGGCATGGAAAGGTCGTTACAATTTTGCTTTTGGCTTTATGCATGTGGACAACCATAGTGTAGGCATCATGTCGTTGAAAGCTGAAGACTTGATGAGTGCAACATCGATTGCCGACTTTGGAGCAAAAGAAGTGTTGACCAATGACGGTACTTATAATGCAACGGATGTGAGTCTCACGGCTGCCAATGGAACCGTATATGCAGCCTTCGTGGGGTATGGCAAGTTGGCACTCAACACGGCAAATGAAAGCAAGGATTTTACAACTGAGATAGCAGAGGGCACCATGCCCCGTGTTTATGTATTGGCGTCTATCAGCGAAAGCAACGTTGTGACAAAAGCATTCATGACGAAAGCAGATAACGAGGGTGATAACTATCGAATCGGACGCATGGCATTGGAGGGCGACAAGTTGTTTGTCAGTGGCGTTTCTGCTGGAAGCAATCCTTTCAACAATGACCTGCCAGCTGTTGGTGCACGCACTTTGTTCGTTGCCTCTCTTCATCCTGCCGACTTTAGTGTCAATTGGGTGACAGCCGATGCTTATGACGAAGGTGATGTAAACCATTATGCGCAAGGCATTTTTGATATGCTTGTTAACAATGGAGAAGTATTGTTGGCAGGGTATGCAGAAAAGACAGATAAGCATTCTTTGACGGCTCAACTCAACTATTGGTTCAAGGCAGATGGCACATTGAAACCTGCTGCCGCAGATTCTATTGTTGCTATGGCTGTAAATAACAATGTTGTTTCTGTTGTTACCAAAGCAGAAAAGCAAACAACGGTTACTGCTTACAATAAGAAGGATGTTACTGGCGTTCAGTCAATAGTTGCAAATTCTTCTGAGTCTACATATGTCTACAATCTTCGTGGCCAATATGTGGGAAGAACATGCCAAGGCTTACCAGCTGGTGTTTACATGGTGAAAACAGGTAAGCAGGTTCAAAAGGTGGTTGTGAAGTGATAGTACTTTCATAGAATACTCCTTCAGCGGTTGGTGTACAGCTCGTTTTGATGTACACTGATTGCATGAGGCAGTAATGGAAAACAGGCTATTTTGTGCTGTAAAACAGATTGTTTTGGTGCACAAAATAGCCTGTTTTGTTTTGGTAGCTACCATGGATAGAACGATGAACTCAAATCGGTCATTAGAAAAAGATTTTTGTCATTTTCTAATGACCGCCTTTAGAAGAGGGGAAAAGAAAAACTAAGAGTACAAAAGACATTTAAGTTATTGTAAATCAAAGTTTTTATTAAATTTATTAAACGAAGAGAGGGGACTTTCGTAAATTAGTCTATGTACCGTATCCAACGATTGGCATTTTCAAGTCCCCATTGAACATGCCATTTACGTCCATTAGTTTTATCGATTAGAATGAATTGAAAGATATTACTTGTCGGATACAACTCAAAACTGCCAGAACCATAACCCGTTCCCCATGATAAATCTACATTGTTAATTACGGAAGAGCCTTCGTTCTTCTCATCCAAAGACCATTGCACTTGCTTTATCTTTCCTGTTTTCGTGTCTAACTCCAAAAAGTTGAAATTGTTTTCTGTTTTATAGAGTTTGAATCTCCCTTTTAGGGAAGAATCTATTTCTATTTGCTCTAACAACATATTGTTTATGGTTAGCAACGTATCAATCTTTGAAAGCAAAGCGTATATATTCTTGCCTTGGCTGCTTGATGTACTTTCTTGTTTTTTACCTACTGTCTGTGCCATTCCCAAAAAAGGAATCGATAAAATAAGTAAAAAGAATAAAAACTTTTTCATAGATTATTGACTATTTAAGTAATATTACAAATACCAGTTCTCTAAAATCTTCTTCATCAAAGCGTTTGCATACTCTTTCGCTTCTTTCAGTGGAATTTCCTTGCGCTCATCATATCCCCAATCATTTACAAATTCCATATTCACGACAAACTCAGCTTCCTCTTTTTGGAAATTCTTAGCCCACTTATTGAACTCTGCAGAATCTTCTGCTTCAAATCCGTGAATGGAGTCGGTGATGTAATTTACAAGCCATTCTTGTAACTCTTTGTTGTTTTTAATGAAATCCATAGTTTCTTTATTTTTATATTTACTATTTTTCTATATGCACGACCATTATATATGATTGCTTAACATAAGTTATGGCAAAGATAGTAAAAACTTTGAGAAAAGAGTTTTTTTAGAGGTTAGTAGTTTTTTATCCAAAATCGCTCATTAGGAAAAGCTTCTTGTCAATTTCTAATGACCGATTTGGAATGAAAGATTGTTAATAGCCGAATTTGCGCGTTTGCTAATTCCTGAAAAGCATTACCTTTGTAGAGATATTTACTTTTGATAACTTACAGCATTGATTGAATGTTGAGAAGACTCAATACACTTTTAGCTGTAAATATTTTAACACGTGATGAATAATTTGAAATCATATTATCTCGAAAAGGAACAACAACTGGCGGCTACCATTAGACAACTCAAAAGGAAAAACAAATGGTTTGTTGCTGGAGAAATATTTACCTTTGTCGTATTCTTAGGTTTTTTGGTAGGGTACACCATTATAGATTGGGGGAATGTTTTGCTGATACTGTCCTTCGTATCGTTGGGTGTGTATGCACTGGTGCGTTATTATGATGTGAAAAACGAGCGAACGATTCATTATCAAGAGGCACTTCGCAAGGTATATGCGCACGAACTACAATATCTCTCGAGAGACTTTTCGTGCTTCGATGAAGGAGAACGGTACGTGGATGCACGCCATCCGTTTACGTTCGATCTGGATGTGTTTGGGAAAGACTCGTTGTTTCAGCGCATCAACCGCACGGTGACCACGGGCGGTAGTGACTGGCTGGCGGTTCAACTGTCATCGGTTGCCAATCGGTCTGCACGTGCCGATGCTGTTGATGAGTTGGCAGCCATGGAGTCATGGCGAGCCACATTCATGGCGTTAGGCGCTGACGGAAGAATTGATTCTGCCTTGATACGGCAGGCACTGCAAGAGATAAAATCGTTGCAGATACCCACTTTTGCCGCGAGACGATGGACTTTCGTACTGGTGTGGCTGCTCATAGTCGGACTGTTTGCAGCTGTCGTGGCATCCGTGGCAGGCTGGGTGAGTGCCCAACTGCCCTTATGGTGGGGTATCTTGCATTTCTTCGGTGTGTTTTTTGTTTGTTCGGGTGCTTGCAGAGTCATTAGTAAGGTGGTCGACAAGTTGCATGCACAGTTGCAGGTCTATGTAAAGTTGATACGACAGGTGAGTGAGACAACGGCCTTTACCACGCCTCAAAACGCAGCCATTGTCAATGTGTTGCAAGGCGCAAGACAGTCGTTCGACCAGCTGAATGATATCCTGAACGGCTTGGACAGGCGTGGCAACATCCTTGGACTCTTCCTGATGGATGCGTTGTTCTTGAGCGATTACTTCTTGGTGCGTCGTTTCCTGCGGTGGCAACGACAGTATTTAGGTCAAGTAACTGTGTGGATAGATGCCATTAGCGAGATGGATGGACTGGTGAGTATGGCGACTTTTCGTTACAACGAGCCACAAGCGGGTAGGGCAGAAGTGGTAGCGAGCGAGGAAATGGTGTACGAGGCAGTGGGGCTGTACCACCCTTTCTTGGGCGCAAAGGCGGTGCGCAACGATTTTACATTGCAGCATCGTCACTATTATATCATTACGGGAGCCAACATGGCAGGTAAGAGTACTTTCCTTAGAGCGTTGGGTATCAACTACATCTTGGCAATGAACGGCATGCCTGTGTTTGCCACATCGCTGCGTGTGTCAGCATTTAGCCTATTCAGTAGTATGCGTACCACCGACGACTTAGCGCATGGCATCTCTTATTTCAATGCCGAATTGCTGCGTCTGAAACAACTTCTTACGGCGTGTCAGCACAATTCGCAAACGCTGATTATTCTGGATGAGATATTGAAAGGAACTAACTCGGCGGACAAGCTCAATGGTTCGCGCCTGTTTTTACAAGCGGTGTCAGCATTGCCCGTGACGGGTGTCATTGCCACACACGATTTGGAATTGTCGAAAATGGAGGGAGAACGTTTTCACAATTATTGCTTCGAGATAGCATTGGGCGTAAAAGTGTCTTACTCGTACAAAGTAACGCCCAGCGTGGCGCATAACCAAAATGCCACCTTCTTGTTAAGGGAAATATTAGAAACAATAATTGATGTGTAGTGAGGTGTGTCTCTCTTATTTTGTGTTTTTGTGTAACACGAGGTATAACCTAAGGTAAATTTGATAAAATAAAAAATCCCCACCACCAGTATGTATTGAATAACCTTTGTTTTATGGTGCACAGAAGGTGATGTTTCTATGCACGTTTTCCTATGTACATCTTTAATACATTCTATGGGTGGGGATAAATGAGTGTGTTATTTAACTAAAACTTTTTTCCCATTGATGATATAAACGCCACGTTGCAATGTGTTGACTGTTTGTGCATCAGCATGGTTCATGTATCTCTTGCCAGTGATGTCGTACACACCAACCTTTCCCTGAGACGCCTTAACACCACGGATACCAGTAGCAATGTTGTTGGCTGCATTTTTCCAGCCGTTTGCGCTTCTGTATTTATCCTCGCTTCCTGCGGGTACTTCCAATACGAAATTCTCATCAAAGCCAGTGAAAATGTCTACCCATTCAACAGGATCTGTTTTCTTCTCACCTGTTATAAAATCGTATACGCCACTTATTGTCTTGGGAGGCTCTACTGCACTACATACAGCTTTCTTCACACCACAGGAAGAAAATGCACCCTCATCTTCACCTTCGAACGTTTTGAGCGTCTTTGGCAAGTACACCTCTTCACATTGAGCATTGTGAGCAAAAGCTCCCATGCCAATTGTTTCTACTTGTGTTTCTGAAAGATCTACCTTCTTAAGATTGCAGTTGTAGAATGCTTTTGTACTCACTTCCTTCAAACTCTTCGGGAAAGTAACGGTTTCCAAAGCATTACATTCCTCAAAAGCACTCTCGTCAATCATGGAGATATTGTCGGGTAATGTTATGGACTTGAGCGCAGTACAATGTTTGAAACATTCTTTTCTAAGTGTCGTCAGTGAGTTTGGTAATTTTACTTCCGTAAGGCTTGGACAATCCCAGAAGATGTATTCGCCAAGGCTTGTTACCCCCTCTTCCACGACTACCTTTTTGATTAAGGAACGGTCTAATGTGTGGTTGTCTGTTCCCCACGCATACCCTGAGTTACCATCTGCGTGTTCCATTTCTCCAGTTCCGCTAATGGTAAGTGTGCCATCATCAGTGAACGTCCATTTCAAATTATCACCAATAGTGCCGTTTACGTTGCCTGCGAATGCACCCATGCAAACGAACAGGCTCATTGTTAACATGTAAATTTTTCTCATACTATAAAAACATTAAATTAAACATATTTAGGTAAAACCTATTTTATGAAGTTTAGTAAGAGAAGGCAGGCATTTACAATGCCCATGCCTTCTTATTTCGTAGGTACAACTACTTTCTTGACCTCAAAGTCAACCGATGAGTTGTTTGTATCGGATAATCTTTTTCCATTGAAACGTCGAGTAATCATCTTGCCTGCACCAACGTCTATCTTGTCATCAGCCTTTTCGTAAACGCCATTCCAACCTTTGTCCAGTGTACCCGATATCGGGAAACTTTTTTCAGTAGTAGCTCCTTTGAACCTTACGTTTACAGCATCTACGACCCATTGGTTCGGTAAGAACATGAGAATTTGTGAATGTGAGTGATGTCCACTCTCGTTCCACATGACATAGCGTCCATACTTTGCCGTCGGCTCTTCAATTTCTTTTAGCAACGCTTCATTTACCTTGGCATTGTTCATATTCTCTTTTATCTTCTCGATAGGTTCTGCCAAACGTATCAGCGCAATGGTGAAGTTTCGCTCGAATCCGAAAGGTACATACTCATCATCGTCTTCATCCCATACTCCGACTTTCGATTTGTCCTCTTTCATTCGTTTTTCCTGTTCTTTGTCGTTTTCCTTACAATAGAGGAACGTCATGTGTGGAACGTTTTCGTTACCATTCTGTCCCCATTCAAAGTCGGCTTTGGAAAGGTCGATCAGTTTTTCGATACCTTTGTATTTGGTTGGATCTTCTCCATTCTCTGTCAAATACTTCTTGTATCCTTCCGCATGATTGATGGCTCTCATAGCAATAACAATAGTTTTGCCTGCTTTTACGGTGTATGACATGCCACTTTTATCTTTGGGGAAGCCAATCATATTGGAAACCCCAAACCCTTTCAGCCTATAATCGCAATTAGGCTTTTCAAAATTGACTTTGTCTACGGCGTTGTACTGACATAGTGCCAGGGCCATATTCTCAAGACTTATGTCATGGCTGGTTGGATTGTAGACGGAAATAAACTTGTCATCCGTTTCTTCAGATTTATTGCCGTAGGGTGTCTCCACGAAGTCTCCAGCATAGTAAATGTCTTTTATAATCAAGTCCGTGCTTTCTGTCTCTGCGGTATTTTTCTTTTCTTCTGGTTGTCCGTCACGTGTACAGTTTGCTAAAAGCGCAATTGTTGCCAATGCACATAGCATCATCTTCTTCATTTGTTTGTCTTCTTTATATCAATGATTGTTGTTTAGTTATTCTTGTACGTCTCAACTCTTACTTCTTCTTGGTACGTGCGTTGATGGAGTTAACCTTCCAGTATGCGGTCATGTCTAACGGTTTGCCCTTGCTGTCACGTCTGCACAGTGATGGTACACCTTTCGTGTAGTTCAGTGCAGAACTCATTTCGGCTACAAATACCTTTCCATTGTTACGACGAATCAGCGCACCTTGTAATTGCGAAGGATCGAATGAGGGATTAGAAAAGTCGTTAATTCCAAATATCCGCTTGCAGACACTTGCCGTTCCTCTGTCGTACCACCATACTTTTTCTTTCTTTTCTTCTGTTCCTTCCATTACGGGGTGTCCTGTAGCATCATATACTGTTACAGAGCTTGGACCTGTCAGCAAGTCCATTTTCTTATCTGTCGAAGGACAAATGGTAAGGAAGTCGACAACCCAATTGTAATTCAGCTCAATAGCATTGATGCCTCCCATACCAGTTGTGTTATATATCATGTGGTAGTATGCCGTTGGGTATTTTCTGTTCTTTTCTAATTCTCTTTTCTTCAGCGGATCTGTCTCGTCATTAATTTGGTCCTGCTCGGTTCCATACAAATCATATAGTCGATACCAATTGTTGCGTGAACGTGGCGATTCGTCAGGATAAAATCCGTTTTCGTCTTTAGTATGAGGTTTGGATACATCGCCATCAGGGAGCTTCACCAAAGCCATGCGCATACTCTGACTTGGCCCCTTAAATGGAAGTTCATCCCACAAAACAAGGTCACGCATGTTTGGAATATCCTTGTTGTCAAATTTGTCGTTAGGGTCGCACATTCCGTTTTTCGGTGAATGTTGGTTGCACAATTCAAAGGTCTTGTCCTTTGGAAGTTTGCTATAGTCGGGCAGAGCCTCCCAGCCAAAGTAATCTTTCTTTGCCTCATCTTCTGTGATCTCATTCTCGGCAAGGAATTTCTTCTTGTGATCACACGCATACTTCACTACGATGACACTGTCACCAGGCTGTATGACATGTGGTTTTTTTGTTACAGGGTCGTTGGGGAAGTACGACATACCTCCAATGCCATAATACCTTTTGGTAAAATCTCCAGCTCCATCTTTTTGGAATGAAAATTGGATACTTGGGTCAACGGCATGATATGCGAGTGCCATGTTGGCAAGCGATATCGGTTGGTTGGTAGGATTGTATATCACCACATAGTTGGCATCCTCGTATCTGCTATATTGGCTTTTGAAGCCCATGGGAGACAAATCCCTATAAGTGCAGTAACCAATGTAAAAAACTTCTTTGAAAATGAGATGGTCTACTGTTGAATTAGCATCAGTTCTGTCTGGCATGTCTCCATTTCTCTGGCATGCTGTGAAAAGGGTTGACAATGCCATGAAGGCTAATGTCAAGGTGTAATTTATTTTTTTCATATCTTTGTTTTGTTTATTTGTACTGATAATTTTTGTTGTTGATGATAATTGTATGAATTAGAGGAACCAGTTGCCAAATGCGCCAAAGCCATGCGTCTTAACATTTTGGCTTGCTTCGTATGCTTGTTTTCCTGTTAATCCAATCTCTCTACCTAAGTAGAAATAATATGGTTCTGCTGGAGAAACGTTTGTCGGGTCAGAATCGAACCTATTGCAATACACCTTGATAGGTATGTTGAAGCGTATAAGTTCTTTCCATTCAGGAATCTCGAGGGTTGTATTCTTCGATTGCCAGAAAGGATTATAGAATGGTGCGCAGGCTTTTTCGCTCTTCATCCAGTCCCAATATCCAGCATAGTCAAGTTCCTTGTTGGCAATGGTAGCCTTAGGAATATATGCCTTCTTTCCCTTTTGACATTTCATTACTCTTACGGAAAGATAGAAGTAGGGCAATATGTATGAAGGACGGCTATATACTACAGACTCACCAGAAAAACCTTTAACCATGAAAGGCCATGTGTCTTTATTCTCTCCAGACCCATATCGTCCATCTATTTCAGGTCTAAAATTAGATGAAGGCTCGTTAGCCTCATAGTAAAAGTTGATATGTCCTTTTAGTCCTACGCAGTCCTTGTCATAGGAAACGCATGAATTAGCATCGGTGGCATCAAGGGGTGGCAGCAACCTAATGTTGTAAAACTCGCGCATACCGTCAGCCATAGCATTCTGATGCCATGTGTCACGGTAGGCATATTCAAACAAATTCTTGGTTGCATTTTGTCTACGCATGAAGATATCGTGCCCTAAACTTCCGTCCTTGTCTACTCCTTCGAAATAAGGTGATACGACAGGATGATCGTCTACTTTGCCATCTTTCCCATTTTTGTCAACTTCCCAAGTACCTCTACAGTCTTCAATCTTGTATGGGTTACCCTTATCGTCAACGTCACTGATGGTAAAGAATATTTGATACTCATCCGAGTGCTTGTATATCTCATCGTTAAGCAACTTCCCATCTTTATCCAAGAAGTACAAGCAGATACCCCAAAGGTTTTTATCTCCACCTATAAGACGAATGTAAGGTTGCTGGGGAGTAGGCTTGCCTAACTTCTTTTCAAAAACAGTTTGAATACTCTTTTCCCACTCCACCTTTACAGTAGGAAACTTTTGTGAGTTGTTTTCTACTATAACAAATTCTTCTTGTCTCCATGGCGCTGCAGGGTAAACATAATTGCCATGAAATTTTTCATCTCCGTGTGAGTGTCCTTCCTTGAACATGACTAAGCAGCGAGCCCAGTTGTTGAATGCGCCATCTTGGTCGGGATTACTCATGGCATCACCAAAGGGAGCTTTTTTCTTCAAGCTGTCAACCATGGCATCCGCACCGCTGTGTGGCACTTCTTTGTATTCAAGTGGGTTTTCGTTATAATTGATGTTCATGTTACCAAAGATGAAATCATCACATGATGTACATAGCATCAATATAAGAACGAAACAAAAACTATATTTTTTCATTTTATTATTTTTATGTAAATGTCTTGATTAGATAGTCCAGTATAATTGGCACTTTGCTAAACACTCTCACCCCTCTTAGCCGTGTATGTAAATTTTCCTTAGTTAGGAGAACGTGTCAGCCATGTGAGGAATGATGATGCGCAAATGCCTTCCATTTCGCTGAAGTCTACATGACGAATATATTCTTGCGATTCCTTGACAGCAAATATTGAGGATTGAAGAAATAATTCTTGATTTCATTGGTATCCATGTGAGGATAGAACTTTTTGAAATCTTCCGCGAACTTCTCGTCACCATCTTTCATGTCCGCAATGACGCGGAATGTAAGTGGAATGTCAATGTCGTGATTACTCCATTCTGATTTTATCTCATTAAAGTTGTAAAGTCCTCTACTTCCTCCCAATCCGAGTGTTGGAATTTCAGAACAAGTCTTTGAGTCAGCATCTGGATTATCATTTCCATATTTGGGCCAAATAGCATTCTTTGATTTATCCATTTGTGATACGATATTACATAGGCTTATTTGCATCGCAAACTCGGTGTTGGCTTGGCTAAACTGTAGAACTCCCTTGAATCCCATTCTGTCCAAATTGTTTGGACCCGTACCTATTTTTCGGCATTGATGCAGCAATTCCACGAAATCGCCTTGTCTTTGTCTCAGTGTATTTGTTCCATCGTCAACTACGCCACCGTCACCACTACCTTCTTGATATTCATATCCCAATTGTTTTTCAAATGGGTCGGTATCTCGGTATTGGTATGTAAACAACTTGTTGGCAAGTTCTGCTGCATGTGGCATGGTGAGTGTTTGAAAGAATTTATAGCCATTTTCGGTCCATGTGGCTTGATTTCTTTTCAGCGTAGGGAATATATTTATCGCTTTGTCTATCAGAGTGCTGTCATACGGCATAATTCCTGATTTGTTTCCACTTTCAGGTGCAAGCAGTGCATTGGTAGTGGTGATGTCACAGGTCTTTAACTTGTCGCCCTCCATTTCAAAAGTAAGTTCCGGATAATAGGTAGATTTCTCATCCAGTGTGTGTGGATAAAAACCCTGCTTACTGTTCTTGGATATGGTTTTACCGTCTATAGTGTAACTGTGTTTCAATACTTCGTTGCCAATGGTAAAGAAGTGTTGATGTTGTACCAGCGTGGAGTTGTCAAGGTCTGGGGCTCCGTTTTTCTTGTAATAGAACTGTATGAATTCACCATTTATTTGTTGGTGGTTGGCTCCATAATACGTAAGCTCAAGTCCGTAATAAACGTCATCTGATGCAACTACATCAAAATGGTCGCGCTGACTGGTAATTTGCATTTGTCCATTGTCGTCCTTGCTTATCTCAATTTGTTGCATGAGCGGATAGTCTGTCGGTTTATCCGTGTTCACGCTTATCATGTTGTACGAGTCTTGTTCGTAGGTGTTGTCTATACTGTTGTCGGCACCAAAGTTTCCAACCTTTATGTTTCCACCCCTGAACCCCATTCTAAGTACGGCGCTCACTGCATATATCTGTGAGTGTCCCTTGCCATTGTACTCGATAGAAGCAGGAGGAGCTTTTACTATTGTTTTCAAGAAATCATCAACATCATTGGTAGAACATGCGGCAAGCATGCAGCAGCATCCTACAGCTAAAATAGTTGAACGCATTATTGTCTTATATTGTAACTTCATTTTCTTAAAATTTAATGATTGTGCGCAAAGAGTAGTTCATGCCACGTTCGTGCGCATAATATCTAAATCG